>Ga0164313_10002161_pt1 | contig 17641 bp, 17 predicted proteins | sample GuaBasSedimGuay4_FD_113735 | JGI IMG/M metagenome (GOLD analysis project Ga0164313, IMG submission 113735) | Subseafloor sediment microbial communities from Guaymas Basin, Gulf of California, Mexico - Guay4, Core 4569-4, 0-3 cm | ecosystem: Environmental > Aquatic > Marine > Hydrothermal vents...
GGAATACTGCCTCAACCGCAGGACTGGAACCGATTGTTCGGGCACGAGGATTTGCAACCCATGTGATGGGTTCTGGAGAGTTGTTCATGTCCGAAGACTACTCAGCACTTGGTACTTGGTACTCAGTCACGAAGTGTTCGGTCCAGATACCAAGTACTGAGTACCAGATACTTCTTGGTCTACGAAAAGCTCTTGCCGCAACCGCAGGATCCGCCGGAGTTCGGATTGTCGATGGAGAACCCTGCTCCTGCAAGACCGTCATCCTTGAAGTCAACGATCGCTCCGTTGACCATCTCGATGCTTGCACCGTCGACGAGAACTCTGACATCTTCGATCTCGGACACAACGTCACTTGGATCGACGACCGTGTCGAAGTACATGTCATACGCGTAGCCCGAGCAACCGGAGCGCTTCACTGCAATACGCAACGAAAGCTCAGGGTCGCCTTCGGCGTCAATGAGAGTCTTCACCTTGGCGACAGCAGTGGAGGTGAGCGTCACACCATCGAACTTCGGCGCCAATGGGATATCCACGCGATTCGAGATATCTGGGGTCGTCATGGTTTCCTCCGCGTTCGTGGGCGTGTTGGGAACGTCATGATAGGGGGAATCTTCAGTCGTTTCTACGAAATCTGTCAGCGAACGTTTCGGCCTCAGATAGGCTCCTCCCATGGTCACCACCCACGACGTCACCGCAGCGCTCAGACACGTCGTCGACCCAGAACTCCACGCGGACATCGTGGACCTGGGAATGGTCGGCGATATCTTGATCCAAGACTCATTGGTGACCGTGGGATTGGCCTTGACAATTGCAAGCTGCCCGATGCGCGGCCAGATCGAATCTGACCTCAAGCGTCGAGTCGGCGCACTGCCTGGTGTCGACGACGTTGCCATCAAGGTCTCGGTGATGTCCCAGGAGCAACGATCAACGTTGATGGAACGGGCACGCATGAACGCCAGGGAGAACGCTGCACCTACTGCAGTGAACCCGTCAACACGCGTCATTGCTGTCAGCAGCGGAAAGGGCGGCGTTGGAAAATCATCCCTATCTGCCAACCTGGCGCTCGCCATCAAGGAACAAGGTCACACCGTCGGGCTCCTCGACGCAGACATCTGGGGTTTCTCCGCGCCACGCATCCTTGGCGCTATCGACATCAGACTCGAGGCGAACGCCGACCACAAGATCGTGCCGTCAATGGCATATGGCATCCACCTCGTATCCACCGGCCTGCTAATCGACGACGAGGACACGGCACTGATGTGGCGCGGGTTGATGCTGACAAAGGCTGTCGAACAGTTCCTCAACGATGTTGCATGGCCACAGGACCTTGGGTATCTCATCATCGACATGCCTCCAGGCACAGGCGATGTGCAGATGGCCCTCGCCAGGATCCTCCCTCAGGCAGAGATGGTTGTCGTAACGACTCCCCAACTCGCAGCCCAGAAGGTCGCGGCGCGCGTTGCTGACATGGCGCGGCGATCCCACATGCCTCTTGTTGGTGTCGTGGAGAACATGGCCGGGTTCACCACAGATTCAGGCGAGCACTACGCGATCTTCGGTGAGGGAGGCGGCCCTGCGCTCGCTAATGATCTTGGCGTTCCACTTCTCGGCTCGGTGCCCATTGATCCATTGCTCGCATCGGGAGGCGACGAAGGAACACCGGTTGTTCTCGACCAACCCGGTTCCCCGGCTGCAGCAGCGATCACATCCGTTGCCGCCGCCATAACCGACATCCTGCCACCACTGGCTCTCGACAGCTGTGTCGGACGACTCGGCGTGTTGCTCGATGAACTGGCGGAAGATCGTACATCGTAGATCGTAAATCGACACAGCATGGTGTCTGGCGTCTGGCGTCCGGTTTCTCCGTTAGCCGCACAGCCCTTTGACCAGCGAGTAGGGATTCACCCAACCGGACCCAGGTGGGGCGTACTGGAAATGCACGTGGGGAACCCACGCCGAGGCATTGCCTGTTGTGCCATTGCCACCGAGAAGCTGCCCCACGCTCACACTCGTACCTCCTCTGATGCCGCCCTCTATGTAGTCGAGATGTGCGTAGTAGTAGCGCGAACCCGAGTTTCCCGTGAGATAGATCGACAACCCACCGAGTGTGCTGTTCGAGGTCCTTGTGACAGTCCCGGACTCGATCGCCACAACTGGTGCGTTGCGAGCGGCCATGATGTCGACCCCTTTGTGGGTCCGACCGCCAGAGCGTGGCGCACCCCAGGTATTTGAGAAACTTGTTGCTGCGTTGATCGGGCATGTTCTTGCGCTCGTGGCTGCTGGCGGCGCTGTTGTCGTCGTGGTCGTCGGAGGTTGGGTCGTGGTCGTGACAGCTTGCGTTGTGGTCGTCACCTGCGTAGTAGTCGTCGCAGCCTGCGTTGTCGTCGTCGGTGCGGGTGCGGTTGTTGTGGAGGTGGTCGTGGCTTGTGCCGGCGTAGCCGAGGCCGCGGGGGCCGTCGTTGTTGTAGTTGCTTGTGTCGTCGTAACAACAGGTTGTGTTGTTGCCGTGACAGGCGCCGCGGTCGTGGACGTCACAGTGACGGAGGCGGTCGTGGTCGCTGCCAGCTCTGCAGCTGCAGTTGCTGCGGCCGCAGCGGCGACAGCAGCGACACGGAGCCGTTCCGCTTCTTCGGCAGCCCTACGCTCGTCCTCCTGTGTCTGGAATGCTGATGAGACCTCGTTGTAGTTACGGTCAGCCGCAGCGAGAGCTACAACGAGTTCGGCGCTCATCTGCTCGAGATCCGCGACGAGAGCCCTCTGCTCCTCGAGAGACTGGTCGAGCAGCCGCTGCTGTTCGACGTGGAGCTTCTCTGATGTCTCGAGGCTTGTGAGCAACGCAAGATCCTGCTCGTTCATCATCCTGTAGTACTCGGCTTGGACGGGTACGTCGAGGAACGAAGACGTGGCGAATACTCGCTGAGTTCCAAGCGGACTCCCCGCCATGTACCGGGTCACCACAAGTTCCGAGACGCGCACACTCTTGGCACCGATCTCGCGTTCGAGGTCGGATACGGACTTTGCTAGGTTGGCGATACGCTCGCGCGCAAGCTCCTCATCAAAGACCGACTGTTGGTACCGCGCGGTCAGTTCCTCGAGTTCAGCCCCTGCAGCTCTTCGCTGCAACAGGGCGGCATCGACATCATCCTGTGTCAAACTGCCTGCCGTTTGTGCGAATGCTGGAGGTGCGAAAACCATCAATGCCACGACGACAGCGACAACCCGGCTTCGCATCTTGCTCCTATCTCAGGCGGATCTTTGTGTGATCTCCCAGTCGCCTGTCATCGAACGATACCGCGCGATCGTCAAAGAGCTTGGATATCTGAACAACAACTTGATGCGTTGCCGCTTCGCGGAGCCCTGCGGGAACGTCGACATAGACAACATCGACGATGTCACCCACACTCGACGCACCCCCAGCGATCGCGGCGAGTATCTCACGTTCCCTCTCAAGCCTGTGGTCGATGTAGTCGTCGATCACCGCTGCAGCATCGTCCATCGCGTCGCCGTGACCTGGCTCGAGCCTGGCCACATCGAGGTCCTTCACGAGATATAGGCTGTCGAGGTACTGCCCGGCGTCCTCGATGATGACCGAGGACCCGCCCATGATGTGATCACCAGTGAACAGCACCTCATCGATGCGAAAACACAGGTGGTCGAGAGTATGACCTGGCGTATGGACAGCGAGCAACTCGATGGATCCAACCGCAATCGTCTCACCATCCGCAACGGTGATATTCGGGACAAAGTGAGGGCCATCCTGATATCCGTAGACAGGCACGCCGAGTGTGGCGGCAAGCGGGTTCGCCAGGGGGGCATGGTCCGAATGGGTATGAGTGGCCACAACGCCGACAGGCTGGAGTCCTTCAAGCACCCTCACAATCTCAACGGCATGGTCCTCGATGACCGGTCCCGGATCGAGGACCAGAACCTCTCCGTCGCTCTCGATGATGTACGTGTTCGTGCCAGGGCCGGTGTACAGGCCGGGGTTCGGTGCGAGGATCCTCGAGATCATGTTCGCCGCTTGAACTCTGCAGGGACACGGCCACCGTGAGCGATGACATCCCCGAGACGTTTGAGGATCGTCGGGTCGTCCTGGGACGGGCGAGCGGCTTCGAAGCCAGGATCATCGGGCATCAAGATCTTTGCATCATCCTCACCGACGTGCAGTCTGGGCTCGATCGGTGGCACCGGGGCAAGAGATTCGAGCATGTCGACGAGATCCGCGACCGATGTCGCCGCGCCAAGGAGCTGGAGCGTCCTGCGTGTCGGAAACGCCACGTCCCACTCCCCCCTGCTCTCCCTCTCAAGAGCTTCACCTGGGGAGACCCAGTCGACACCAATGAGTTCGTCGCTGTTGAAAGTGGCATCGACATCGCCTGCTTCGACGGCAAGGAAGAACCTGGTATCGAACCTGATAGGGAACACGCTCGGAGTGATCCAGTTCGAGAAGTACGTCAGATGCTCAGTCCCGAGCTCATACGGTGACGATGCGAGGGCGGCGAGTACATCGTCGACGATGGGGAACGACAAGGTGCCCGTAGTCGTGACCCAGACACCAGTCTCCTCGGCAAGCTCCCTCAATGCGGCAACCTCCCAATCCGCTGACGCGGTGAATCCGCGCTCAACCGCATAGGCCGCGTCCTCCTCGTCAACTACACCACCAGGGAACACCCATACCCCCGGCATGAACCGAGCCGTGTGCGGCCGTTGCACCATGAGGATCTCGATGTCGTCACGCTCACGCACGAGGCACACGGTCGAAGCTCTGCGAAGATTCGTCACTGGACAACGACCCATTGTGACTGGAGCCTGCGAACGAACCATCCTCGCAGAGCCTCCCTGACCCCAGGAACCATCAGCAGAAGTCCCACGATGTCCGTCAGAAACCCGGGGGTGAGAAGCAGCGTGCCTCCGACGACGATCATGGCGCCATGGACCAGATGGGCGGTCGGCGGATTGCCTGCAACGATCTCTTCTTGAATGCGAACCCAGGTGTAACGACCCTGGCGCGTGACAAGCCACGACCCTGCAAACGCCGTCACGATAACGATGGCAATGGTTGCTCCAATGCCGATCAGGGACCCGATGTAGTAGAACAGCATGATCTCAATAATCGGGACGATGACGAAGGCAGAGAACAGCCACGTGCGGATGCGCATGACGTGAAGAATACACGGCCTACCCTGCACGCATGGAATTGAGCGACCTCCCCTCCGTCGATGCACTCGCTGCCGAGCTGTCCCAGACATTCGAGCTTCCCCTTCCAGTGGTCGCGAACGCGGCCCGACGGGCTATCGATGCGGCGCGTATCGAGATCAGAGCCGGGCGCAATGCTGACCCCGCCACCATCGCATCAGAACTGCTCGCCGACATCATGGTGGCTCGACCTCGCCGGGTGATCAACGCAACGGGCGTCCTCCTGCACACGAACCTTGGCAGAGCACCCGTTGCAGTCCAGACCGCTGATGGAGCATCAACGATCCTCACCGGTGCAAGCAACGTCGAGATCGATATTCGAACGGGGCGTCGTAGCAGGCGACACGACTATCTCGATGCCCTCATCCCTCTCGTGACGGAGGCCGAAGCGGGATTCGCTGTGAACAACAACGCTGGGGCTCTGCTCCTTGCTCTTGCGAGCGTTGCTGGCGCCGGAGGCAAGGTCGCGGTGAGCCGTGGGGAATTGATCGAGATCGGTGGATCCTTTCGCCTCCCTGACCTGATGGCAGCGAGCGGTGCTCAACTCGTCGAGGTTGGGACCACGAATCGCACACGCATTGCCGACTACGAAGCTGTTGCCGACACGGTCGATGCGATCCTGAAGGTGCACCCGTCGAACTATCGCATAGACGGGTTCGCAGAAGAAGCATCGTATGGCGAACTCGCCGGACTCAGTGCGAAGATCGACGTTCCGTTCATCGCCGACATTGGATCGGGGCTCATCGACGAGGGAGCGCCATGGCTTGCGCGGTCCGATCGGTCGTGGCTTGCGGGAGAACCCGGTGTCATCCAGACGATTCGATCAGGTGCTGACCTTGTCCTCTTCTCAGGGGACAAGCTTCTCGGCGGCCCCCAGGGAGGGGTCATCGTAGGGAAGGCCGAAGCGGTTGCACGGGCCAGGAGCCATCCAATCGCGAGAGCTGTTCGCCTCGACGGCAGTTCGATCGCGGCGATCGCTGACACTTTCGAACTGTACGCGAACCAACAGGTGTCCGCGATTCCGTTCTGGTCAATGGTATGTGAAACACTCGAGACAGTCGAAGCGCGAAGCAAGGCCGTTATCGAAGGAATCGGCGCTGTGGCCACAATCGTCGATGGGGCATCGGTGCCGGGGGCAGGGTCCACGCCCGGCTCAACGATCCCAACGAGGTTGATCAGACTCGACGGAGATGCAGACAGGCTGTGGTCGAGGCTCGCTCAGGCTCCCACCCCCGTTATCGCTTCCCGGCGCGACGGCTCTGTCTACGTCGACCTGCGAAGTGTCCTCCCCGGTGACGATGGGGCTGTAAGGACTGCACTGATCGCGGCCACATCCTGACATGCCGATTATCGCAACCGCAGGCCACGTAGACCACGGAAAGTCGACACTCGTCCAGGCGCTCACCGGAACAGACCCGGACAGATGGGCGGAGGAGAAGGAGCGTGGCCTCACCATCGACCTCGGTTTTGCGTGGACGACGATCAACGGAATCTCCGTCGGATTCGTCGATGTACCAGGCCATGAACGTTTCATAAAGAACATGCTCGCCGGGGTCGGAGCGGTCGATTGTGCGCTCCTCGTTGTCGCTGCGGACAGCGGTTGGATGCCCCAGACAGAAGAACATGCAGCGGTCTTGAACCTGCTCGACACTCCACGAGGCGTGATCGTCCTGACCAGGGTCGACCTGGTTGACACAGAGACCGTTGAGCTTGCGACACTTGAGATTCTCGAGGAGGTCGAAGGAACAGTCCTATCCGACTGGCCGATAGTCGCCGTGTCATCGGTGACGGGTGCAGGACTCGACGAGCTTCGTGATCGTCTTGCCGAGCAGATCAACACCGAGCGCAACACCGACGGGCGCGTCCGCATGTGGATCGACCGGTCGTTCTCGATCCACGGAGCTGGGCTCGTGGTCACGGGATCACTTGCACGAGGCTCGATAGGCATCGGCGACGAGGTCGAGGTGCTGCCCCAGGGCCTAGGGTGCCGCGTGCGCGGGCTGCACAGACACGACGAACCCGTCGACCACGTCGAAGCAGGAGAGCGGGCAGCGATCAATCTCGTGATGGAAGGCTCGCCCGACATCGGACGTGGCAGCTTCCTGGTTACACCATCATCTGTGAGTACGACGAACCGGTTCACGGTGGCGATGATGCCAGCCCGATCCTTCGCTGAAATCCCCAAACGTGGTGCCTTCCATCTCCACATCGGTACAGCAGACGTGAGCGTCTCAATCCGCCGTATCGGCCACACCGATGGGTTCATCGTCGATGCAGACTCCCCCGTACCCATCGCAATGGGAGACCGCTTCATCCTGAGAGATAGCGGCCGAAAAGCAGTCGTCGGTGGAGGCAGGGTCCTGGACCCGCATCCCGGACCCAGGTCGTCAGCGATCGAGATCGAATCCCTGATGAACGTCCTCGACAGCACGCCGGCGACCCGGGCGAATGCCCTCCTGAACCTGCGAGGCGTCGCAGAGACAGAGAGCCTCATCGTCGACAGCGATGGAGGAACAGCAACAGAGGGACTGCTGGCTGGCCCGTTCACGATCTCGCCGACAGAAGCAACCACGATCGCTGCCGCGATGAATACGATCGTGGGCACCTACCACGCCAACTTCCCGCTAAGGCCAGGGATCGGCAGCGGGGAACTCGCCACGCAACTGGACATCAGCGAAGTGATCATCGCTGCCATCGTCGAGACCGACGACGCCTTCATCATGAACGAAGGAACCGTGGCCGCAGCGAACTTCGCCCACGTGATCAGCAACGACAACGAGCAGGCGTGGGACGCGGCGAGGAAGGAGTTGGAGGTGTCATTCGCCGTTCCGAGAATGAGCGCTATCAACCTTCCACCAGAGCTGCTCCACGCCATCTTGAGACGCGGCGACCTCATACAGGTCGGTGACGACCTCGCCTTTACGACACACCAGATCGGCGAGATAACAGGGGCGGTCAGGTCCCTCCCGCCAGGGTTCACCGTGGCCGACTTCAGGGATAGTCTTGGAATGACCCGGCGACAGGCCGTACCGACGCTCGAATGGCTCGACCGCACCGGTGTCACCATCCGCTCGGGCGACGGCAGAGCCGCGAGGTAGAAGAAGCCGCTGGTGAGTTGGGTGAGGCCTCGCAACGTAGTACGTAGTACGAAGTAGGTACCACGTAGTACGACTCAGAGGTTTTGTATCGATTCGTTGAGTGGTGTATCTCTATAGATCCCGCCCGACATCTCTCAAGGCTGCAATCAGCGGCCTTGAAGCGCTGATATGTCCCTCGTGATCAAGGTCGTACTACGTCATACGTACGACGTACTTCGGCCCGCTATCCCTCCGACCCGTGCTGCAGCGGGTGTCCTAGACGGCGGCGGCGCGTGTCATGGCGAGTCTGCGTTCAGACTCCGTCAACCCGCCCCAGATACCGTACGGCTCCTTGATCGACAGGGAGTAATCCTGACACTCGGAAACGACCGGGCATATCTGGCACACAGCCTTTGCACGTATCTCCCTACGTTCTCGTTCGTCTTTGCGCTCCTGGGTGCTCGGTGGAAAAAAGAGATGAGAATGGTTTCCACTGCAGAGTGCTGTTGGTTGCCAGGTACGGTCTGGTGACATCGCTGTTCTCTTTCATTGCTCGGCTACGGTGCCGGTGAAGGTCAGGTGAAACCTGCACCGCAGACGAACATAGTCCACGCGACCCGTAGCGCGCAAGAGAAATCTTTCTTTATCGCCGAGATTCTTCGCGACCTCGCGTTGTCAAAGGGTCAACCTCGAGGACGAGGCCCGTAAGCCCAACGATCTCAGCAGGCACACCCGCGCGAATCTCAACGCCGCGATCCGCCGTTGCGCTCCATCGCTCCCCGTCGAGGAGTACGACGCCCTCTGGATCGAGATCGTTGACCGTCAGGCACCGTCTACCTAACAGATTCTCCCGTCCAACAGTGGGCGTTGCGAAGCGTCCTCGCACAACCGTCGTGAGCGTGTACCAGATGAAGGCGACACTTGCGACAACGGCGAGGATCACCATCCACGTCACTGGCGGATACTGTGGCCGTGTCGTCGTGAACAGCAGGCCTGCAGTCACCAACAGGACGGAGCCAACGACCGCTCGCCAATCGGTTCGATTCTGACCGAATCCCCATACGAGTAGGCCAACGCCCACGAGCAGCAGGGCGACCGCAGGCCACCAGATGGGGAGGGTGGCGAGCCCATATCCACTGATGATCAATGAGACCGATGCGACGAACGCCATCAACCCTCCGCCTGCGGCATAGAACTCGAACACCGCAAAGGCCAATCCGATGAGGAGGAATAGGAACGCTGTTTCGGGACGGGCGCCCAGACGTAGAAAGCGGTCAAGCAGTCCGGTCTTGATGAACTTGACCGAACGTGCAGCGACCTGACGCTCTACTCCGTCGATGGTTTTGGTACTGGCGGTAGACAGTTCGAATGTCTGATCAGCACGCTCAACGACCTCACCATCGAGTGAGAGGATCAACTGGCCAAGGGCCGGTTCAAGATGGTCAACGAATCCGTAGATCGTCGGGGACTCTACGGTCACGGTATTGGTCGCGTCCGAGAGTTCAGCCTCAACCATGACGAATTGGTCTGGGTCGTTGCCCTGCCTGACCGTCGGGGGTTGCTCATCACCCTTGTGGACCGCAGGGGTGAGATATCCGACCTCAACACCGGGGGCTGCCGTACGGATATCTGCGTTGTTCGCAAGGTACGCCGCCCCACCGAATGCAGACGCCGGTGTAGGCCCGATCCATGAGATCACAGGCGCAGGGAGAGTCGCCATCGCATCAAACAGCGGGCCAAGGTCTCCAGATGAGACACCCGGACTGTCGATCTTGAGGATGAATGCATGAGCGGTCTCACCCTCAAGGGCTCCAAGCGTGTAGTCGATCAATCTCTGGTCCATGGGCCCTTCGATCTCGATAACCACGATCGGATCGTCACCAACTGTCTGGCCGAATGCGACACCGGATACGAGCACGGCCGCCAGGACAAGGAGAACTGAGAGCAAACGGGCGACACGCATAGCGGGCAGGGTAGGCCAAGGACCGCCCTCCGCTGTCCGCTCTCGGCAACCCGCCAGAATATCTCGATGCCTGTCACGTGTTCGAACGTGAATCGGAAGACAGAAAGCTGAGAGCGGAAGGCGGAAAGCGGAAACCGAGTACTCTTTGGGTTATGAGCACCATCCTTCTGGTAACCGACAACGACCGAGTCATCGATTCGATCCACTCAGCGCTCACTGATCCGGACACGACAATCATCGACGAACGTGACCCCGCTATGGCTTCAGACGTGGCGTACACGGAGGAGGTCGATGCCGTCCTGGTCGACATGCGCGTCGGCTCAATGGGGGCGATCGCTGTTACCCATGCAATGCGCAATGCTGCTGTTGACGTGGACCCGATTCCGGTCACGATTCTGTTGGACCGTGATGTCGACGAGTTCCTCGCTCGCAGGTCGGGTGCCGCACACTGGGTGTTGAAGACAGCGCCAGCAAGTGAGCTCAGACAATCGGTGTACCCAGCAGGCAGCGATACGTGACACCAGGCGGAGAACCTGCGAGTACGTGTAGGTCCTCGGAACTCCCGAGATGACCACACAGACCGCTATCTACATCAGCATCCTTGCGGTGTGCACGGTTCTTTCCGGGTTCTTCTCCGGATCAGAAACCGCACTGATCGGCATCTCTCGTGAACGGGTCCACCAGCTTGCGGCACTTGGTCCTCGGGGTCGTCGTCTCGAACAGCTTGTTTCGGACCCCGGACGCATGCTTTCCACCCTGCTGGTGGCGAACAACGCCGTCAACGTCCTCTCAGCAACTGTCGCCACGATCCTGTTCGTATCCCTCATCGGTGCGACGTGGGGACCATGGGTTTCGACCGGAGTCATGACCGCGGTACTGCTCATCTTCGGTGAGATCACCCCCAAAACCATCGCCGCGAGGTACCCGGAGGAGTTCTCCCTCCGTGTTGCTGGCCCGATCTGGAAATTGTCGATCGTCCTCGCTCCGATCGCCTCGTTCTTCTCTGCGATCACCAAGGGCATACTCAAGATGCTTGGGATCAACTCGGACAACGGTGTATCGAGTGTGACCGAGGATGACATCAAGGCGCTCGCAGAACTCGGCCACCGCGGTGGACATATCGAGGACGCCGAGCGTGAGATCATCGACGCAGTCTTCAACCTTGCAGATCGTTCTGTGCGGGACGTGATGACGCCGAGGCTCGATATCGTCACCCTCTCTCTCCCACTGTCAGCCGCAGCCATCAGACAAGCTGTCTCCGAAACAGGGCACAGCCGCTTCCTGGTGTCGCCCGGGGATCTCGACGAGGTCACGGGGGTCGTCCATGTGAAGGATCTCCTCCAGCACCCGGACGAAGAGCGGGACCTCAACAACCTGATCAGGCCTCCCGCGTACGTTCCCGAAACCATGTCGATCCTCGACACACTCGAAGACATGCGAGCCAGGCGCAACGGCATAGCCGTGGTCGTTGACGAGCACGGCGGCGTTGAGGGAATCGTGACCATCAAGGACCTGGTTTCGGAACTCGTTGGCGAACTACAGGATGAGTACGACTCCGGCGAACCCGCAGCTGTAGCGATCTCGGCCGATCAATGGGTGGTCGACGGCAGGCTCGATATCGATGACCTCGCTGAAACCATCGGGCACGACCTACCTGAAGGCCCCTACTCCACGGTCGGTGGTTTCATCATGGCGCTCTTCGAGAAGGTGCCCGACGAAGGCGACCAGGTGACCGCAGATGACGTGCGCTACACCGTGCTCTCCATGGATCGACAGCGGGTCGATTCGATCAGAGTTGAGAGTCATAACTAGCCGGTACACTCACGGTTCCGACGGGACGTGGCGCAGCTTGGTAGCGCGCATCGTTCGGGACGATGAGGTCGACGGTTCAAATCCGTCCGTCCCGACCAAGCCCCTCCGAATCCGGAGGGGCTTCGTCATGTCATGACCCTGTGAACCCCGGCCGTCTCTTTTCTATGAACGCCGAAATGCCCTCATAGAAGTCATCCGTTGATGCTGCCGCCAGTATGAAGCTCGCCTCAGCATCCATCTGCGTGAACGGGTCATTGCCGAACGAGCCCATGACCAACTCACGCGCCCTCACATAGGCAAGGGTCGGGCCCTTGGCGAGCCTCCTTGCGAGTTTTTCAACAGCCGCGTCGAACTCGTCCTCTGGAACCACCCTGTTGACGATCCCGAGGTCGAGCGCCTCGTCTGCAGACAGAACCCGATTCGTGAGGATGAGTTCCATTGCACGACGCACCCCGACAAGCCTCGGTAGGAAGAACGTGCTCGAACCGTCGGGTGACACCCCAATGCCGGTGTATGCCATGGTGAATACCGCAGTGTCCACGGCCACAGCGAGGTCAGTCGCCATGGCAAGCCCCATCCCAGCACCGGCGACGACGCCGTTGATCGCAGCGATCGTCGGGAACGGTGCCGTGAGCAATTTCGAAACCGACCCATGAAGTCCGTCAAGGACAGCCTGCATCGTCTCTGTGGGTGAGTCACGCTTGTCGTAGAACGCTTGGACATCACCGCCAGCGCTGAACCCTGGGCCTGTTCCGGTGATCACAAGTGCTCTGATACTGCTGTCAGCGACCAGTCCGTCCATCGCCGCGTCGAACTCAGCACCCATCGACACAGACAGTGCGTTCATCGAACCTGGGTCGTTCAATCGAAGGGTCGCGACTCCCTCATCGATTTCGACAACTACCTGTGACATGGGGCAACTCCTGCGCTAGGTGACTCCAGACAGTAGACAGCCGACCAAGCCAAGACGAGATACCCACTTGCCGCAGAACCACGCCCTCCCAATTCCCTGGATCGGAGACGACGGTCTAGCCTGATGGGTATGACAGACGAATGGACCACACCGCTGACAGTCGAGCAGATGTACGGGGAATGGGCCGTGGATTGGGACGAAGCGATGGCGCTGACCGATCGGAGCCTTGATCCTCGACCGAAGACGTCCATTTACGACACTCTCTCCACCCTCGGCGTTGACGATGGGGACGTCGTTCTGGACATCGGTGGGAGGGACGCCACGGATGGTCTCGCCATCGCTCAACGGTTCAAGTGCCGTGTCATCGTCATCGATCCCGTTCAAGCGAACATCGACGACGGCCTACGTGCCGTCGCAGACAACAACCGTGGCCACCTCGTCGAGGTGCACTGCGGGACCATCAATCAGATTCCCATCGAGAGCGACACAGTCAATATCGTGTTCTCGCGCGACATGCTTACCCATGTCGAGAACCTCGACGGGGCACTCATGGAGTGCCGCAGGGTGTTGACCCCGTTGGGGTCCATGCTCATCCATCAAGTGTTCGGTACGGCACTGCTCGAACCATCCGAGAAGGCACGCATCTGCGCGGACCTCGCAACGGTGCCCGACCGGCTCTCCATCGACATCTTCGAGGACTCGGTCCGTCGAGCAGGTTTCACGATCCAGGCGATCGATCGTATCGGACCTGAGTGGCTGGAATCGCTCCTTGAGAGAGAAGAAGGTGTAAGCCGGCTTCTGCGGGCGGCTCGCATGCAGCGCGCCAAGGACGGCATCGTTGCCGAGGTTGGGGTGGACGCCTTCCGCGTTATGCAGGCGAACAACCTCTGGACAATCTACCGGATGATCGGAAAGCTCGAGGAGCGGGTGTACTCGCTCACCCTGGATGGGACCTGACAAGACGAGCCCCATCGTCAAACGGACACGGTTCGAGTTCGGGGGCACCCAGACTGTTTCGGTTCCGGGACATTACATGCACTTCCCTGACGCGTTCGTTGTGGTGACTCGACTAGCCGGGCATGCGGTTGCTGCGATCAGCTGCCGAGGGCGGCGAAGACCTCGTACACCATGAACGCCGGCCAGAAGAGGGCCTGGAAGAACGTGAAGGCGTAGGACCAGAAGCTGTCCGCCTGCTGCCAGAAGTACACGAACGCTCCGAAGATGCCGAGACCGTAGATCGCGCCTCCGCCTGCTGCACAAGAGTTGTTCTTGCCGGAACCCATGGTCAACCTCCCGATATCGCTATTCCGAGTCTACAAGCAGCACACGGAGTCGCCGGTGTTCCCCTCGCCTCGACCAACCCGCGATCAGACGGGAAATCGGGCCTATCGCTCCAGGAGAAGTTCAGCCAACTCGATTGCGTTGAGGGCTGCCCCTTTGCGGAGGTTGTCACCCGAGGCGAAGAGGCTGATGCCTCCGGGGAACCCGATGGTCTCTCGGACACGACCAACCAGCACGTCGTCGATACCCGCCGAGTCCAGAGGTGTCGGGACCTTCGTATCGTCCCAGACCTGGACACCAGGAGTGGATGCGAGAATCTCCGTCGCCGCATCAGCAGAGACAGGGTCATCAAACCACATCGACGCCGCTATGCCGTGACCGACCATCACGGGAACTCTCACACAGGTCGGTTCAACAGCGATGTCTTGCCGGTCGAGGATCTTGCGGGTCTCGTTCACGAGTTTCCACTCCTCGTCCGTGTAGGCCTTGTCCGTGATGGACCCGGCCAAGGGCAGAACGTTGAACGCGATCGGGCGTTGGTAAAGATCCCCTCCAGGATCCTCCCAGTCACCAGATGCCAGCGCTGGGATGTCTTTGCTGAAGAACTTCATTTGACGCTCGAGTTCGTCCATGCCCGTCTTGCCGGATCCAGAAACACTTTGGTATGAGGTCGCTATCATCGATTTGAGCCCGGCAGCGTCGTGCAGCGGACCTGCGGCCATCAGGAGAGCCATCGTCGTGCAGTTCGGGTTCGCAATGATGCCCTGATGCGACGTGATGGCCGAGCCGTTCACTCCAGCAACGACGAGCGGCACATCGTCATCCATCCGGAATGCCGAGGAGTTGTCGATTACAGCAACACCAGCGTCGGCAAACTTCGGTGCGTATTGCTTCGAACGGGCACCGCCTGCTGAGAAGAGGGCGATGTCAATCCCGGCTGGGTCCGCCGTAGCCAGATCCTCTATGACGATGGAGCCCCATGTGGTTTCGACGGTATTTCCTGCCGAACGCGACGATGCGAGAAGACGGAGACTTGCGATCGGGAAGTCACGTTCCTCAAGGATGGACAGCATGGTTGTGCCAACGGCGCCGGTTGCCCCGACGATTGCCACGTGCGGGTTCGTGAAGGTCTTCATGCTGACTCCTCGCTATCGAGGCCGAGGCCAGTGTGAAGCACTCGGACGGCTTCAAGCGCCTCATCGCCCGAGATCACACACGAGATACGCACAGGTGAGGTGGAGATCATCTGGATGTTGATCCCGCGGTCAGACAGCAACCGGAACATACGCGCAGCGATACCTGCTTCGGTCTTCATCCCGATTCCTACGACGCTGACCCGTGCAATGCCCTCATCGATCGAGACGCCTCCCGCACCAACGGCGTTCGCGATCTTGGATGACTGTTCTTCGGCATCCTCGATGCTCACCAGGGGGACGGTGAAGCTGATGTCCGTCGTGCCGTCATGCGACACGTTCTGGACGATCATGTCGACGTTGACACCTGAAGCAGCTAGCCCCTCGAAGAGGGCAGCAGCAATACCAGGGGTGTCCGGAACCTGGTACACCGTGACCTTCGCTTCATCTGACCGGTGGGCGATGCCCCTGACAATCGCCTGCTCCATCGTTTCCTCCTTGACCCAGGTGCCTTCGCCATCGTGGAACGATGATCGGACATGGATGGGAATGTTGAATCTTCTTCCGAACTCGACCGAGCGCGGCATGAGAACACCCGCGCCCGCTGACGCGAGCTCGAGCATCTCCTCGAACGTGACTTCCTTGAGCTTGCTTGCATTCGGAACAACCCGTGGGTCAGCCGTGAAAACACCGTCTACGTCGGTGAAGATCTCGCACACGTCGGCACCAAGTGATGCAGCGAGGGCAACGGCGGTCGCATCCGATCCGCCCCTCCCCAGCGTGGTCACATCCTTGGAGTCGGGGTCCACGCCCTGGAAGCCCGCCACGATCACCACTTTGCCATCGCTGAGGCCTTCTCGCACACGGTCGGCCCGGATCTCGCGAATCTCTGCCTGGCCGTGCTTGCCTGTCGTAAGGATGCCGGCTTGTGATCCAGTGAAGCTCGTCGCAGGTACCCCCAGGTCCTCAATCGCCATCGCGACCAGGGACATCGTGACTCGTTCACCCGCTGTCAGCAGCATGTCGAGTTCCCTCGGGTGTGAATGTGGGGAGACCTCTGTGGCGAGTGCAAGCAGTTCGTCGGTCCGCTTCCCCATGGCGCTGACAACAGCAACAACGCCACTGCCCTGGGAGTGCGCCTCAACGATACGTCGCGCAACATTGCGAATACGGCCCGCATCCGCGACCGATGTACCTCCGTACTTTTGAACCACAAGTGCCATGCGTCAAAGTGTAGGTGTACCGGCCCTGCACCCATACCATCGTGCGATGCATCTCACTCGAACATTCGCAATAGCAGCGTCGGTTGCCATCGTTTCGGCCGCCTGCTCGTCACCGTCTGATACCGCATCAGAGACCACGGTGGCATCACAGGCTCCGTCCACAACCGTCGCCCTTGTTGAAGCACCCGCGACAACCGTCGCACTCGTCGGGGCGCCTCCCTCCGGATACCCTGGCTATCGGGTTCAGCCGACAGCCTGCGGTGCGGACCAGCCAGAGCCCGTGGTCGAGATGCAATTCGATGCTCCCGGCGATGCTGGCATTGAAGGTGCGACCGTCGTCATCCTTGAAACGTCGTGCGGCCCTCTCGAGATAGAGCTGGACCCATCGGTGGCACCGGAGTCTGTCAACTCCTTTGTGTTCCTTGCGGAATCCGGCTACTTCGACGGTTCAGTGTCTCACCGGATCATCCCTGGCTTCATGATGCAGGCGGGAGACCCGACAGCGACCGGCTTAGGCGGTCCCGGGTACGCCATAGCCGATGAGTTTCCACCGGAGTCGGCCTACGACCGTGGCGTCGTTGCAATGGCAAACGCTGGGCCGGGGACAACAGGCAGCCAGTTCTTCATCATGTTCGCCGACGGACCGCTTCCACCGAACTACACGATCTTCGGAAAGATCACAAACGGCCTCGAGACTCTGGATCTGATCGAGCAACTGCCCCTGGGTCGCTCAGCGACGAGCGCTGATCCGACGCCATCGACGCCGCTCGAGTCCCTCTACATCGAGTCAGTCACCGTCACCCGCTGACGGCCCATAACTGGCTCTTCGGAAATGAGCGGGGTTGTGACACGGCGGTTCAGCATTGCAGGTCCTTCGGTTGGAACGTCGCCTCGCCGTTCTCAGTCCGAAGACGATTCGCGGGTCCAACTTCCAGGCGAGTGGCTGTGACAGACATTGACGGCGTATGCGTGTATGTGTTCGATACGGGTGTTCAACGTGTCCGTCCCCCTTTTCAAGGGGGACTGCTGAGGAGCGTTAGCGA
>Ga0164313_10002162_pt1 | contig 17640 bp, 26 predicted proteins | sample GuaBasSedimGuay4_FD_113735 | JGI IMG/M metagenome (GOLD analysis project Ga0164313, IMG submission 113735) | Subseafloor sediment microbial communities from Guaymas Basin, Gulf of California, Mexico - Guay4, Core 4569-4, 0-3 cm | ecosystem: Environmental > Aquatic > Marine > Hydrothermal vents...
AACTATGACTGGACTAAACGGAAAAGCACCAGCAGGCGACATGAGGATGCTGAAGCGACAAGTTGACATGTCCCGGCAGGATATTCGCGACCTACTGCTAGGAGCTGAACAGGCGGGCTACAAGGCGGCTCAGGACCCATACAGCACCGAGGGGGTCTTGATCAAGTTGCCTAATGGGCACATCGCATCTTGCATGTGCGCCTCATCGGCTCTTAGGTTTCTAGCCAGCAGAGGAGACCAATGAAGAAGCTCGATCCAGATGAACGGATACTGCGGAAGAGGGAAGACCGGAGAAAGTACGCTAGCAAACTTAGGGATGTCTTCAAACGCGGGAACGTCCGGGAGCGTTGCCCAGGGTGCGGCGGTATGACTTTCATGCCCTGCCTTAAATGCCGAGATGACGGTCAAAAACGATCGGAGAGATTATGAAAGGTCATGAACCTGATTTAGCAATGATACCTTTGCCGCTGCAATGCCTCGACTGGCAGCCGATGGTAGAGCAGCAGTGGTGGAATGGAGACGAGCTGTTGGTTGCTGTACCGATTACGGATCAGCGATGGAAGAGATCTTGGTACTACGAGATGTCTGTCGTGCGTATTGACTGCGAAGAGGCCTACTTTGGCGTCAAGTTAGACGATGAGGTATGGGGCTGGGAACTGACTGACTGTGACTACTATGTGAAACTGAGGTAAAGCAAGGAACAAAACATGAAAAAGCCAGCGATTTATGTAGGGGACGCAGTCTACGCCGAGAAAGAGAAAGCGGGTGAGGTGAAGGTGTGGACCGACAGAGTAGAAGGAGGCGAAAGGGTTCACCATTTTATTTACCTTGAGCCTGACATGGTCAGTAGCCTGCACAATTTTGTAAACGGAGACAACTCGCGTAAAGAGGTTGCCGATGCTGTGGCTCAGCTTGCACCTGGAGAGGATTGCAGCCTGTCTTTAGCTGTCCACCATACCTTAGCCAGGATAAAGACCCTTCAGGACTTGGTCTGGAGGCTGAAAGAAAGGGCACGTAACAATGAATAAATGCACGGCATGCGGAAAGCCCTGTCAGGAAGAGGGGCAGGAGATTTGCGGCTACTGTTGCTTCTGGGAACACCCGAGCGAACATATTGAATTCCTCGAACGCGAGTTAGACGGTTGCCGGACTGCGATGGTTATGTTGGAGGAAGTATGCGATTCGTTAAGCAAAGACCGGCTTAGGGTAGTCAAGGAACGCGAAGACGCACGGAAGGCGGCCCGCCGGTTACTTACAGTCATGGCCGATGGTGATGCTAAATGCATCGCCCGTGGAATCGAAGAGTACCCTTGGTTAGAGGAGGAATGATGTTTACAGAATCAACAGATGCAATGGGATGGGCAGAAGCATTCGTAGAACACAAACAACGCAACAACTGGTCTATTGATGAGATAGATGCAGACTTGATGGTTAGCTGGTTTGCCAATGCTATGATGCGTATGTCTGACAGTAAGCAGGCCGAGAACGAGCGGCTGAAGAAAGAGAAGCTGTACGAGGAAGCTCGTCACGGTCAAACGGGAATTGCTTTTAGCCTATACCGTGAGGAAGTAGTGGCCGAGGTTGATCGGCTGCGGGAAGCGTTACGTAAGTACGGCCACCATGTTGGCGGATGCGATGGCTGCCCATGTAAATGTGGAATCCTTAAAGCGTTGGAAACCGAAATACCAACGACGCCGCGAGGCGAGGAGGAATGATGCAAGAAATTGAAATGTGCATTTATTGCGACGAGCCAACTAACAGAGCGGGAGAGCATGAAGACTCACTGTACCTGGATGATGGCAGTGGCCCTTTTTGCGAGGGTTGCTTTTCAGGGGAGAGAATCCATGAGCTGGAGTCCGAGGTCGAGCGGCTGCGGGAGCTAGTCCGACCTGTAATTGCAGAACTGAGGAGAGAAGATATCCGAAGCGATCTATTGGAATTGTTTCTTACGGATGAGTGTGGCGAGCTAGTCATCGTAACAATGCTTAATGAAGCCGTAGCACTAACGACGCCGCGAGGCGAGGAGGAATAAATGATCCATCCAAGCAACAATTACTGGGATAATGGTATGAGCGAGCAAGAAGAAGCGATGCTGCAAGGCATGAAGGAAGGGACTGCACTCCAAGCTGAGGTCGAGCGGCTGCGGGAGGAGGTCCGCTTTCTGCGAGACCAGCTAGCAACAGCAGATGGAGTCGTTAAACACCTTATGAAAGAGGAAGGCAATTGACCGTTCTCCACGACTACCAACTGGCGACTGTGGATTTTATCCTCGATAGGTTCTTCGTCCGGCGGCAGAAGGGCGTCTATCTGGCCATGGACTGCGGGGTGGGAAAAACGATCTGCACCCTCGAAGCGATCAGGCACCTACGGGCCATGGGCGAGTGTAGCCGGGTATTGATACTCGCGCCCATTACAGTGATTGTTAACACCTGGAGACAAGAGGCTAAAAAACACGGCTACGATTATACATTTGCCATGTGCTACGGTACGGCAGACAAGCGTAGGCAGGCTCTTCAGTCGGACGCAGACATCGTTCTTTGCAACTACGAGAATCTACAGTGGCTGGAGCGAGAGGACACTGGAGCGTTCGACCTGCTGATCCTGGACGAAGCTACACGCATCAAGACCTGGGGAGGCAAACGAACCAGGGCCCTCCGACGCATGCTCGATAGGTTTCGATTTCGGATGTGCCTGTCGGGCACACCGACCCCCAGGTCCTACGGAGACTTGCACAGTCAGTATTTTCTACTGGATGACGGTCGGTCTCTCGGTCAGACCCAGCGGTGGTTCCGGCAACGGTACATGCGGCAGTTCGGTCAGTTCCATCAGTGGGCGTTCCGCGAGAGCCAGTCGGAGTCGTTGCTCGATGCGATAGCCCCGATGACCTGGAGAGTTGACGCGGATGACTACTTGGATCTGCCCGACCTTCAGTTCAACAATGTCAGTGTCTATTTGCCACCTGGGGCCCGACAGCAGTACATCGACATGGAGCGGGACTTGTTCCTGGCGTTAGAGAACGGAGAGACGTTGACGGCTTCGGGCGCCGGGGCGAAGTACACTTGCTGCCGTCAGATAGCTGATGGTTTCATGTACGAGATTTTCGAGGACGGTAGTCGTGAGGCTCACAATCTGCATGACGCCAAGTTACAGGCGGTCGAGGCGATCGTCGAAGAGGCAGCCGGTAAGCCGGTCTTGGTGGCATACAATTACAACCAGAGCAGAGACTCGTTGATGCGGGTGTTTCCAAAGGCCAAAGTAATCTGTGGGGGTGTTTCCACTGCGGACTCAGCGAAGATAATTGAAGACTGGAACAATGATGAAATTGGTGTGCTAATCGTACAGCCACAAAGCCTAAGCCACGGGGTTAATCTTCAGCACGGCTCAGGACGTGACATTGTTTGGCTGTCGATAAGTAACCAGCTTGAATTATATCTTCAGCTGAACAAGCGAATCCATCGGCAGGGGGTCGTGGGTCAGGTACGGGTGCATCACGTTTTGGCGCGAGGTACCATTGATACTGCGGTGCAGGGCCGGACAGTGCAAAAGGATGGCGACCAGCAGACTCTTTTGGATTCGTTAAATGAGTACCGAGTTAACTTTGGAAATAATGCTTGACAGTTACCAGATAGCAGTTACAATACAGATACACCAACGAAAACTACTACGCCGTCCTCTGGATCTAACGCCCATTTTTGTTGGTGCAAAATTCTGGCGACCAGAGGGCGGCACCTTTTTAGGAGAGCAGCTATGGGAAGGAAGAGAATGTCTAAACATGCGCAGAAAGTACTAAACCATTCGAGTGGACTCATGGCCAAGGCCCTGGAGTTAGGTGGTACTCCAGCTATTGTCATCTCGTCCCGCCCAGTGAACAGAGAGACGGGCGAGCTGGAATACAGCGTTGCGTCAACGCTAACCAGGAAAGAGATACTCTACATCCTTACTCGTGTCGCAGGCCTGATGGACGGTTCGATTGTAACTAACAACTAAGATTTTTGGAAGGAGAGGAGAGCATGAAGAATGTATTACCACCTTTGACGACTGAAGAGTTTCAGAATTTGAAAGCTGATTTAAAAGCGCACGGGCAATCAACCCCCATTTTTGTTGATGAGAATGGAAGGGTTCTCGACGGGGTTCATCGGAAGAAGATTTTAAAAGACAAAGTAAAAAAGAAAGTGTTGAGGGGATTGTCCGAAGCGGAAAAGCTCGCCGTTACTATCCGTTGTAATATGTCTCGAAGGAACTTATCTCCAGCGCAGAAGACTGTGTTGCGTGATACACAGAAAAATATTGCGATGCAGTTACGCAAAGAAGATGCAAAAAAGTGGACCCAACAAAAGCTGGGCGCAGAGCTTGGTGTTTCACAGCAGGCTGTAGCTCTTTGGTTCGGGGGTGTAACCAATACAAGCGCTTGTAATGGTTACACCCCCGATGCGAGGGTATTGATTCCAAAGAAAGGGAAGGAGGACATTATCAAGAGAGCAAATAATGGTGAGACGCAGACTCAGCTTGCGGCAGACTATGGTGTATCGCGACAAGCTGTCATAAAGGTTATCAGTAAAGATAAAGATAAAACTTGCGTCGATAAGATACGAGAGAAGCTAGAGGCAGAGGGTACGGTTAACAGGGATGAATTGCAGAAGATAGTTCCTAACTATACCGCCTACATCTCTGATATTCGGAAAGCTGGAGATGTTGTAACCTTCAACAAGAGAACTAAAAACGGGAAAGTCATCAAAGAGTATACTTTCGAAAAAGGTTCTACAGGTGAGAGTACAGCGAACAAAAAGAAGAACAAAAAGAAGAAGGGGGAGTTTGAAATAATACTCACCTCTAGGTTTAACCTCCCAAATAATCAAGCCGATGCGATAGAACGATTACAAGTTTTATCTGATAAAATGCAAGTAGTTATCAAGCGATCTAAAAACATGTACGCTTGTAACTATAACAGCTACATTCGTTGTGCGAATGAAGTTGCAGAAATCATGAAAGTGTTTTCCGCTGCCAAGTAGACTACCCCGGCACTACGCCGGAAAGTGAAACGCAGCATAGTTGAGAGGGCCATATCATGGCTTATAAGTTGGTGAGAAGAGAAGCGGCTATTCTAACTCCCGAAGCAGCAAAGGCTGCAAAAGACGCAAAGTCTATTCCGGGAGAACGGGCCTTAAAGAAATCTCGAATGAATTTCATCATTGGCCTGTTGGATGCCGGAACTTTCTGTCGGGCAGACTTTGCATTCGCAAAATGCAAAGAGGACGACAATGTCTATCGAGTAAATGGCCAGCATACCAGCCGGGTTTTGGTCGAGTGCAACGATAACGAAGAGATGCCTGAGTTCCCAGTTAACGTCCCACTGGTAACTGAATTCTGGGAATGTGATAGCATATCTGAGTTGTTAGGTGTGTTCTCGTCGTACGACAGTACCGTCTCTGGGCGCTCCGCAAGTGACTACCTTGGTGTGCATAAGGCAAACCACATTGAAGAACTGGATGGTGTAAGTCCAGAAGCTATCAAGTGGGGTTTGGAAGGTATTAACTTTTGTAAGCGGATGGCGAAGAATTCTGACGATCCCCATTTCTCTGCCAAAGAGTTAGGGCATCTGCTCGATGAGGAGGGTACGACTAATTTCTGTGGGTTCATTCAGGAATTAAAGGATGCCTCTTTCCTTGGGATCAAGGACAAAGGTATCTGCGCTGCCATCTATCGCTCTTGGTTGGAAGACCCAGAGAAAGCTGATTCGGTTTGGGGATTTACATTCGATGAGTCTGATGAGGACCCAAATTCTAACAGCCGGAAGTATGTGAACAGCATGCGAACGGCTCGCAGCAAAGGACGAAAGGCTAAGAGTTTTGATTGGTTCTACAACCAAACAAAACGGTACTGGGCAAGAAGTAGAAAAGAAACTCTCAGTTCTTAACCACCTTTAACTTATCGCATGCCCCACCGTCCGCCGTGGACGGTGGGGGTTTTTAGGAGAGCTGAGCAATGGATGGCGAATTTACAAATCATCCTTAAACCAAAACAAACAGTAAAGGTGAAGCAATGAGTAAAAATGAATTATCGCTGGAGAACAAAACGCTTGAGGAACTGGAGCGTATCGTAAACGAACTATGGGAAAAATATTCGGAAGAATTTTTCCAACTAGGCACGACGCTGTTGCTGATCAAGGAGGGGAAGTGGGAGGAATCAGACTGCAAAAACTGGACAGAATATTGCAATAGTGGGCGATTGGCAATGCAACGGCAGCCAGCGGACAGGCAAATCGATGCTGCAATAATTCGCCCATATTTGCCGAATTTTCCAAAGGTGAAGGATGCACCGGACAGGTGCATGTGGACAGAGTGGAGCGTTCGCCCATTCGTAAAAGCCTGGAAAAAAGGCGAGTACGAGGTGCGGGAATTTAAGGCACTCGCGAGGGATGTTGTAAAGGATTTCAACAAATCCCAGAAAAGCGACAAGCCTGAAGCATTATCTACTATTGCAACTCGCTGGGTTGATCGTGAGCTGGGCATCGACCGAAGTGCGGCAAAGCTCTCCCGCGATCAAAAGCACATCGAGTATCTACAAAAGCGAATCGAAAAACATGAAACGCTTGAGCTAGTTATAAGCGACCAGATAGATGGCACGAAAACTCTACTCAAGTCGTTGAAAATGCTACCTGCTGAAACATGGGACGACGTTCCCGTCAACCTGATGAAACAGTATCCGGTAGCACTGAGAGCACTCGCTGACTTTATCGAAAGTGAGTAAGTCCGGCCTGATGATGTTGCTAATTTATTCCATGACGTGCGTCGTGGGATTAGACAACAACTGACGGCCATCTATGGAGGATTTCAGAAATGAAATTCAATTTGGTTGCACGCGCGGCAGAGGCGGCTAATATCGATGACATTAGCCAACAATACCCCAAAGATGAGAAGCAACGTAACGCTACTCACTGGAAGGGTTTTGTAGCGGCCTTGAATGTTATAGAGCAAGAACTGGTACAACAGTTTACTGCTCTATTGGAAGACAAGGCGTCACTCGCTAATAGCAAGTCGGATGTCAGCAGTGAGCTTGCCAAACGGGAGGGGAGCTTGCGGAAACTCGAAGGACGTAACCATCGAATGGAAGCAGACCTGTTCCTGGAGAAGCTAGGTACTGATGTCGTTGACCGCAACGACAGGAAGAAGTTACTCAGCCGAATAGCTGATTGATTTCGCCACCCCCAGTCACTCTCGCTGCAAGGCTTCACCTCCTAGCAGCCGGGTGGCTGGGCTTTTCTTTTCCAGGAGGGCAGCATGGACAACACCTTCGATGCCTATCAAGGTGAGTCTCTTAAACGGGGTGGGCAGGAGTTAGCTGCTGACAACCGAGCGGACCTGCTTGACCAAGCACGCGGTATAGCTCGCAGCATTGCTGCTAACGGCGACGGCACTTGCAATGCTGACCAAGTAGGAATTGCTATGCGGCAGGCCGGTATGGAAGAGCTAGGCCCGGCAGCGGGTAGCCTGTTCAAAGGCAAAGAATGGGAATTCACAGGAGACAGGGTTTTGTCAACCAGAGTTTCTAATCATGCTAGGGAGCTAAAAGTCTGGCGATACAAGCATTGGGATTTTCTAGATTAGAGGGTGCAGATGAAACACAGGGACAAGATACTCGACGGCGACCAGCAGCCGGACAGCCCATTCAGACCGGAAAACATACCTAAGGGATTGCGGGAGCTGGATGTCTGGGTCGGCTGGAAGTGGGACGACGGGAGCGGGAGGTGGACCAAACCCCCGGTGGACATCAAGACAGGACGCAAATCCTCTGCGACCGACCCGAACCACTGGTACGCATTCGACGAGGCCCTGCGCTCTCAGCGAGCAGGCACCGTCCAAGGTCTCGGTGTGGCTCTGGGCGAGACAGTCATGGGTTATCTGGTCGGGGTAGACCTAGACGATGTCCGCGACCCGAACACCGGCCAGATAGACGCCTGGGCCCAGTCGATCGTTGACGAGCTGGACAGTTACACTGAGATTTCTCCGACAGGTACAGGACTCAAGGTCTTCATCCTGTCAGATTCTAAAATTGCCGGGAGCAGCAAGTGTGAGGTCTACCATGGCCATCGGTACTTCACCATCACCGGCTTGCGGCTCCAGGGGGTCTCACAGGAACTCGAAGAGCGAACCAACATAGCTGTCAAAATCTTTGGAATCGAAAAGCCTTGGGAGCCAAGCGAAGAGTTCGAGTTCAAAGGCCAGTCATCCGATTTCAGCCTAGCTAAGTGGCTCGACGACAACGAGGTCGAGAACTACGGCGTATGTGCCTATGGCGACTACCGGGACGCAGTGGCGCGGGTCCAGATGCCTATCTGCCCGTTCTGCGGAAACACCGACCGGCCAAGTGCAATTATCATCGCGGAAAATGGCCGGTTGGGTTACTCGTGTTTCCACAAAAACCATTGCGGAGATAAACACTGGCGAGATTTCCGGGAGAGGATCCAGGGAGACCGGGCGCTGGTCGAGTTCGACGTGGTTGAAGAGTCTGAGCCTGCCGTAGCCAAAGATACCCAATCGCCTCAGGGCTTCTCAGCGTCGATTCTAGGGCCTCCAGGCCTGATGGGCGAAATCATAGGCGTAAACCTCGCAAGTGCCCCGTATCCGCAGCCTCTGTTCGCTCTGTCGAGTGCTATTGGTTTAATGGCAACGCTCTGCGGGAGGGTGGTGTGTGACCCGCTGGACATCAGGTCCAACCTGTACGCGATTAACGTAGGTCCTTCGGGATGCGGAAAGGCCCACGGCCAGAAGGTCAACCGAGATATAGCGGATGCTATCGGAATCCCGAAGCTGGCTTCGGCTGACTGGCCTACCAGTGAAGCTGGCCTACTGTCTGCGCTGAACGAATTGCCGTCTCGGCTGTTCCAGCCTGAGGAAGTCGGAAAGAACTTGGAAGCCATCTCTGGCAAGCGGACGCAGGCCAATGATTCGCTGGTGGCTAAGGCTCTGCTCCAGGCGTTTACGCTGTCGAACTCAGTTTATGTTGGCCAGTCGCATGCGAAATCCTCGAACGATGTGTCCGTTCTCAGGCCCAACGCCTGCATCCTCGGCGGGACGACGAATGATGTCTACCGAAGCCTGAGCAAGTCGATGCTGACTGACGGGTTCCTTGGGAGGTTCATGTTCTTTGAGGTGGAGTTCGATGCCCGAGAGCGGAACAGGGACGTTCAGCCTCTGCGAATCCCTGACAGCATAAAAGAGCAGGCTTCCAAATGGGTTGGCCGGTTAGCGGCTGAGGATTTCGCAGCAGGCGAGCCAGATGTCATTGAGTACGGCCAGGGTATCGCTGACCGGCTGTCTGAGTTCCAGGACCACTGCGACAAGCAGTACTTGGCGATGGGCAGTGACAGCACTGATGCGGTCCTGTGGACCAGGACGGCTGAGAAGGCGAGGAAGCTTGCCCTGATTTACGCCTGCTCACTGGAAGCTACCGTAATCAACGCGGCTGCGGTTGACTGGGCCATCGAACTGAGCGAGGAGCTTACCATCCAAACTTTGAAAATCGCTGAGCATAGTATTGCCGGTGATGAGTTCGACGCCCAATGCCAGAAATTCCTGAAGCACGTACGCGCGAAAGCCCGAGCCGACTTGGATGGGTGGACAGTGAAAAGGGATGTGATTCGGGCGATGACTCTTAGGGTCCGAGAATACAAAGATATTGAGGATTCACTCAGGGCGCAAGGCCGCTTAGAGGTCGGAACAGTAGAAAAAGACAACGAAAAGAAGAAGAAAAAAAATACTGTCATAAGAGTTATATAGCAGTAATTTACTGCAAAACATCCTAGTAGAGGGGGTCGAATACAAATACATACAGTAAATGTCAGTAAGGTTTACTGTATGTATTTACTGACACATAAAACGTATAAGTATTCAAAAAATCCCTTCATAGAAGAGAAAAAAAAAAAAAGAAACTACATGTAGTAACATTTGTCAGTTGTCAGTAGCCTCCACCCCCCCTATCACATTTCTACTCCGCATCTATGTAGGGGGTCCACTGCATACTGACACACTGACAAAAGCATATTTCTTGACAATCATACGTACGTACGTTACTCTAGAAACAGAAAGGAGAACCCCGGTATGAAAACCCAATTTTCTGTGACGATGAGTCCAGACATCGTGACCCGGCTGGACGAGAAGATCAAACCCGGCACCCGGTCCAGGAAGATCGAAGAACTGGTCACCGCATTCGTTGAAGACCGGCTGGTCCTCAGAGACCCAGCCGACCACGACCCTGAACTTTTGGAGATGCTATCGTGAACGCTCAGAGCTACAGCAAGCCCAACCGAGTCACCTTCCAGGTCTTGGTTGACCAAGAGGACTTGGAGGCGTTTGACCGGAAGCACGGCACCGGCAAACGGATTTCAGCAATTGCCGATTTGATCCGCAAAGACATCGGTTCAAAGAAGATTCCAGTTAAGAAAAAGAAAACCCCGAAGGAGGTTCTTGATGAACGGTACACCGACTGAGGATTCCCCTCGTTGCAGCAGGTGTGGGATGAAGGCCGAACATGGTACTCAAGCGTGGGTAGCTTTAATGGACGACGACTGCCTTTGGTGTGGTTCGCAAGACAAGGTGAACCATCCCGCGCACTACAAAAGCCCGAACGGTCTTGAGTCGATCGACGTGATCGAAGCGTTCGATTTGAATTTCCGACTTGGCAACGTTGTCAAGTACATCTTGCGAGCTGGTCGAAAGGATGACCGGAAACAAGACTTACAAAAAGCCCTTTGGTATTTGGAAAGAGAGGTCAACGATGAGAGCAATTTTATTGACACTGGTGATGGCAACGGCGGTTCATAGTTCTGAAACTTTTGAATTCGATACATACCCAGAGTACAACTCAGTGACCGGCGAGGTCTGGATCAGGGACATCGACCCTTCGGTCCAAGAGATCGGTTTGTTTTGGCCATCGCACTTCAGTGCCATCGAAGACTACTGGGACGAGAACTTGACCGGCGACCACGGGTTCTACCACTGGGACGAAAGAGTTGTAGGTTCCTACCTGCTGAACTACACCAAGTGGACGAAGGTCTTTGGTTTCGAAAAGGACTTTTTCGCGGGGACGCTTATGGTCCCTGGAGCTGACCCATCGTTCATTGAGGAAGGTGGCGAGTGGAACTATTGGTCTTCAGCTGCGATTTTGGATTCAACGATGACTGCTGGGGCTCGTCAGCGAAGAAAGTATGGGTTCCAGGTAGTACCTGAGCCGTCCACACTTGGCCTCTGTGTGGTTCTCCTAGGTTTAACCCGTCCTAGGAGATCCCGCGACCGAAACGTCGTTTAGGGGCCATTTTGAGCCTCCTAGCCCCGTTCCATCAGGGCTAGGAGGTTTTTCTATTGACAGACTGAGGATTACGCGGTTATTCTGCGGGAGGCGGTGACAGCCACAACTTTTGACCTGAGAGGGCGATATGGCTGAAGCTTCTTGCATTGAGGCGATGGTGCCGACAGTTGATCTGTGCGCTTACCGGAGCGACTCTTTTGAGCATCATTTCAGCTATTTCGACGAAGACGGCATTGCCGTTGACATGTCCGGCTGGACCGCTCGCATGCAGATTCGCAAGTCGATCGGCTCGACCACCATCCAGCTGAGCATCAGCGAATCCGACTACATCACTCTCGGTGTGGGAACCATCGATATTCTTGTTCCGGGTGCTAGCATGGGTATCGATGGCGGTGTCTACGACCTCGAACTCACGGACACTCTCGGTCTCATCTCCACGCTGGTGCGTGGGGAATTCGCGGTCACCCCCGACACGTCGAGGGACTAAATGGGCAAGACCGTAGTTACTCAAACGCCGAAAAAGGTCGAGGTGGTCACCTCGTACCGAGGTCCTGCCGGAACTCCTGGTGGACCTCCTGGCCCGGAAGGTCCGCAGGGCGAAGAGGGTCCGCAAGGCCCAACTGGTCCGGGTGGCCCGGAAGGTCCTGCTGGCCCTGGTGTCGTTTCCACCGATCCTGAAAACCTCTCGATCATAGGCACCGACAGCTACCTCTACACACCGGAATCTCATCCGCATGTCGAAGCCGACATTACCGACCTCGACCGATACAAAAAAGTCGATGTCGATAACAAAGACGCGGCTGTCCAGTACAACTTAGACCAGCATGAGTACAGCACCCTGAACCCGCACAATGTCGGGTATCACCAGACGGGCGCTGCTGCTGAAGTTCACACTCATATCGAGACCGACGTAACCGACCTCGATAAATACACCCAAGTCGAAGTCGATGCGTCTCTTGCTCTCAAGCAAAACCTCGACGAGAAAGCAGTCGCTCTCGGCTACTGTCCGTTGGATGCTTCAGGTCGTGTTCCGGCTGAACACGCGCCGCCGAGCCAAACGCTCAAGGGCGAATGGGATGCGTTAACAAACACACCGGACCTGTCGGTACTAACTGCGACGGACGGCGAGTACTGGATCGTAACGGTTGCAGGTACGACTGACCTCAATGGCATCACGTCGTGGAACGTTGGCGACTGGGCCCTCTGGTCAGACGAAGCTCCAGGCGGCTGGATAAAAGTCCCACAGGGTGCGACTGTCTCCTCAGTGTTCGGTCGTACGGGGTCTGTTACCGCACAAGGTGCTGACTACAACTCGTACTATGCACCGATTATCCACCAGCATGTCGAAGCCCATGTGACTGACCTCGACAAATACGACCAGTCTGTGGTCGATAGCAAAGACGAGGTTATCCAGTCAGACATTACGAACCACAAAGCGGACCTTGCGAATCCGCACGTAGTTACAGCTGCGCAAGCCGGGGCTGCTCCTGATGCCCACACTATGGGTTACCACAGTGATGCGAATCTTGACACGCCAGCTGATGGGATGCGGATTGCGTGGGACGTAGCAACTGGGAATTGGGTTCCAAAACGCTCGACTTCCGCTCTCGGAATCGCCCAGTTCGAATACAAACTGAAGCTGCCTCTCGATACAACTCCTGCTGGAGGATTTCTATCGCGAGATGCTGACCCGCTGACAGTGGTTACGTTGTACTTCAACATTCTCGACTCGAACGGCGATGACTTGTCGCTGTTCTTCGACTACATGGAAGTTGGCGACTGGCTCAACATCCACGCGAGAGACAACACCGACGACTCCGAGCAATACGACGTTGTTGGCCCGGCAGTTAAAGTCGGTGACGTTTGGGAATTACCTGTATCTTCCTACGCAGTAGGCGGAGCGGCTCTTAGTAACAACGAAGTGGTCAGAGTTTTCTGGAGGAACACTTCGCCAGATGTTCCGGTCGTTTCTGTGTTCGGAAGAGTTGGCGATATCGTCGCTCTGGAAACAGACTACGACCAGTACTACTCGCTCCTTGGCCATACGCATGTCGAAGCAGAAGTCACAGACCTCGACAGGCTGCGGTGGATGGGCGCCTGGACTGCTGGGACCTACGTCATGAACGATGTGGTCTTGGACAACTCGTGGACTATGGTTTGCGTTGCTGCCTCGACTGAGGCTCCTGCTGCTCCGCAGCTGATTGGTAGCTCAGCTTACCTGTACGCGGGAGCCAGTCCGACAGCTCAGGTGACTGCTAAGCAAGTGTGGTTCGGCAACCGTTACACTGCCACCGTAGCGGCTAGCATATTGAAGCTGCGGATTTATGCTATCACAGACACTCACTACGATACGATGATAGTGACTGACCCAGGTGGTGCAGGTGAGCGAGTGCATCCAGGTACGTCGTTCGTCGCGGTATCAACAGGCTGGGTTGAAGTACCAATTTCAGCTGATGTTGTTCCAGTTGGAACAGTATTCGACGTGATGGTTAGAGCCAACGAACCTGACCCCACACCAACTGTCTGGTCTGGGAATTGGGACTACACCATGCCCAACAATCCTACGATTCCTACCGCTGGGAATATATCGCATTCTGCGAAAGAGCTAGGTAGTTTACGCATAAACAAAACTGGTGACGATGGGGACCACACCGTAGCTATCGAAGCTTTGGCTGTCGGTGATATCATCGAAGGCTCAGGTCAGCGGTGGACCATCCAAGCAATCAACGACAACACTACTTGGATTGATTTCACAGTTTCTCCAGCGGCGCAGGGAGCTGCCGGGGGAGTGCAGGCTTTCAACTTTGAAACAGTGACCGCCACTCCAATCGACTACATGTCAGACCCAGCGTACTGGGGTGCTGGTCCGACGCAGGGAATGCTCATTGTCGATGGGCTGTACGGGGACATCGTTCCTGACAGCAACGCCTACGGAGTCGATATTGAAGTCCAGGAGCTTTTGCTCTCGCCTGACTGGGAGGTGATGTCTTACAGTGGGTAACGAAGTAACTAGCAATATCGTCGAAGGCAAGACGGTCGTAACGCAAACGCCGAGGAAAGTTACTGCCGTCACTTCGTACCGAGGTCCGCAGGGAGAGAAGGGCGACACTGGAATCCGGTGGGTCGGCTTCTGGTTTGAAACGATTCAATACTATGTGGGAGACTCACTCGAACACAACGGAAGTTCGTACTTCTGCAAAGAGGATAACTTGTCCAATGGATACTCAGAGCCCGGAGTGGGTAACAACTGGGAAACGTCTTGGGCACTAATGGCGAAGGGATACCCATAGTGAGAGCGATTATGTTTTTGGTACTGTTTTGCATGGCAACTCAGGCCAGCGGCAAGGACGCATTGAGTCAGCTGAACTGGAGACGCAAGGCAATTGGCCTGCGACCGTATGCCAGGGCACCTGAGTTGCAGGGAGCGGCTGAGGCATCAGCTGCTGCGCAGGCGAGACGCGGGAGCATGTTCCATAACAATCACCGAGGGATTCGATCAGGCGTTGGGATGAATTCCCGCAACGACCCGAGTGGACGATGGTTCAGGACCTGCTTCGCGTTTGCTCGAATTACGCCCGGCACAAGTGCTGCTGCCGCAGTTGCAGTAGGCCGGAACGGCAGGACCTTTTACACGCTAGATATTGCTGGAACAAGGGCCAGGGCCAAGTGCCTGAGGTGTGGAGGAGTGCATTGACGGGGAGTGGAGAAGCTGGTCATCTCATTTGGCTCATAACCAAAAGACCGCAGGTTCGAATCCTGTCTCCCCCATAAACTAGAGAGAGCAATCCAAATGCCTTAGCGGGCGAAATAAACGTGGCATCGCTCTCGGCCACGGCGTCCGCTAAGGTGCTAACAGGAGAGCAAATGCTGACATGTGCAAATTCAATAGCTATCGGGTTTGTGTCGCTTTGGTTGGTGTATTGGTTTATGCAAATTTGGGATGCCTGACTGTTGAGGCTGGGCCGTTCGGTCGGTTCGGGAACCGCAGGACTCCCACGCCCAGTACGCATAACATTACTGAAAATGCACCCCCGGCGCCGGAGTACTGTCCAGAGGGTGACTGCGACATGCCGATGATGCAGAACATAATGCAGGCACCAGTCGTTGACATGCCGATTATGCAGTTGCCTCTACAGGGCCTGCAAATGCCGACGATGGCCCCGTCTGTTGGTGTGACGAATGAGGGGGCTAGGGTAGATAGGCTGATCTCTGCGATGGAGAAGAGGCTAGGAATCGAGGCTAACCCAGCGGTGCAAGGGAGCCCAACAGGGTTGTTCCAGAGGCTGCCGAGAGTTAGAGTTGAATTGCAGGACCAGGATGGCACTGTAATTGATGAAGTGATAATCGACCTGAAACAGTACGTATTGGACCAGCTTAGATGATCGAACTGATTTTGATGTTGGCTCTGCAAAACGACTTCTCTAACCGGATGTACATGCAGACCAACAACCACAATAGTCGGGTGCCGCGAGTCGTGGTGCATGACAACCGGGTCTACAACTTCCCCGCTCACGGCAGGGTAAGATTCAGTGACCGGAAGAGAGACGTTTACAAGCAAGCCCAGACGAAGTTTGGGATGTTCAAGTCGAGTGGCCGCAAAGGCCTGCTAAGGAGAAGAAAATGAAAAGCCTATTGATGTTGTGTTTGTTTTGCAGTAGCGCTTACGGTGGACACGTTGCTACGGCTGTCCCGCAACTTGCGGTCCCTCAGCAAGCTGTTGTTCAGCAAGCCGTAACGCTGCAACAGCAGTGCGTTCAGATGGAAGCCAAAACTGAGATGATCGAGGTCGAGCAACAGAGAATCGTTATGCGACCGGAAATCATTACTGAGAAAGTCCAACAGCAAGTGACGACTTACGTGCCGAGACTGGTCACGCAGGCCGTTAACGTCTGTGTTCCGCAGGTACAGCTACAGACCGTTTGTGCGGCCTCTAGGGTATCTATCCTTGGTTGCGTTGGTCAACGATCAGTAGGTGTTCGGGCGATTGGTTGCTGCGAAGAGCGGACGTATTTGCAGAGATCGATTCTCAATGGACAAAGAGCTATTCAGTTGATGGTCGATCGTGGTGATTCGCCGCGCAAGATCCGAATCGCGAAGCGAGCGTTGGCTAGAGTCATCCGCAAGTTGGAAGATATCAGATGATAGGCGTTGCTAAACTGCGGTCTAGCTGTTGTCATAATGGAAACAGGCGGGTTTTCTACTACAGAGATTAACGATGTCAGATCTAGCTGTACTATTAGGCAAAGAAGCAGTTGCCAATTTGTACGTCGCTACTAATGGTAGCGATGCTAGTAACGGGTCTTTACATGCGCCTTACGCTACCATTGACAAAGCCCGCGAGGTTGTACAATCGATGCAGCCGCTTGATACGCCGGTTGAAGTCTATTTGCGAGGCGGCACGTATCGAGAATCTGTTTCCTTTGATATGCGGGACGACTCTGCGTTGCCTGTTACGTACCAAAGTTATGCGGGCGAGGAAGCAGTTGTTTCTGGTGCAGAACTTGTAACGGGTACTTGGAGTGTTCATTCCGGCAGCATCCAGAAGGTCAGCATTCCAGGACAGGCTAAGTTTTTGTCGCTGTTCGTTAACGGCAAGATGGCAATTCGGGCGAGGTTCCCGGATCAGGGCGACTTCCATGTATGCCAGCAGTTTGCGGAAGATCTGCCAACGAAAGTTTACGTCTACGACCATATCCTTTTCGATACGACGTACGGCATTCCTGCTGGCATCGATCCGGCCAATGAAGACATCGAGATTACTTTCTACGATGAGTATATCATCCACAAACACCCGTATGGGTCATCGGATGTGGATAGCATATATTTCAAGGATGGTGGTCTTTCCGATGTCCCGCTGAACAGGCTGGTAGATTACGGCAGATACTTCTGGGAGAATTCGCTTTCATTCCTCACCGCCCCTGGTGAGTGGTACTGGGATCATGTTGGTGAGACCCTCTATTACTATCCCCTCCCAGGTGAGGAAGACCTATCTATCATTGATGTAGAGTTATCCACAACTGACAGTGCGTTCGTTCTGCGAGGTGAGAACTCGACGATCCCCGCGATGGCTGGCGACTTTACATTCGCTTGTAATTTCAAAACTCCGTCGATGACGCAGACTCGTCAGGGCATCCTTACGAATAGGCATTTGCTCCCGGATAGTTCTGAATCGTTTGAAGTAAAGCTGATGAATGAAGGCACCAAAGGTGTCATCAGGGTAATTTATGGCGGTGAGCATACTGATATAGTCGGCACGCCTGGGTTAGATGATGACAATTGGCATGCACTATTAGTGGCATGCGATAAGGCTACTGGCGTTGTGACGACGTTCGTAGA
>Ga0164313_10002163_pt1 | contig 17636 bp, 13 predicted proteins | sample GuaBasSedimGuay4_FD_113735 | JGI IMG/M metagenome (GOLD analysis project Ga0164313, IMG submission 113735) | Subseafloor sediment microbial communities from Guaymas Basin, Gulf of California, Mexico - Guay4, Core 4569-4, 0-3 cm | ecosystem: Environmental > Aquatic > Marine > Hydrothermal vents...
AGCACCTGCTCGTCAGCGTTACGCGCGGCCTCGAAGCGGATCACCAACGGCGCCGCGCGGGGCTGCTCCGGCGCCTCGCTCCACTCGGGCGTGGGGTCGTCGCCGAGGTGCGCGAAGCCCTCGTACAACAGCGCGGAGTCGTGCTCCGCGGCCTGGGCCAGCAGGGGGTTGGCCAGGGCCAGGCAGAGACAGGCGGTCAGTCGGCAGGTGGTCAGCATGGCCGACATGGTATCGGCGGACCGCTGCCGCTCCAGGACCCGGGCCCGCCCCAGCCCGACGCGCGCCCGTGGGGTGCCAGTGCCTGCTGCCCCCGGCCGGGAAGACGCTGGTAGCGGAGGAGGGATTCGAACCCCCGACACGCGGATTATGATTCCGCTGCTCTAACCAACTGAGCTACTCCGCCACACGTCGAGGGCGGGGAGGATAGCGGAGGCCCGCGCGGCCCATCAAGCGCCCTCCCGCGCTGAGGCCACAGGCCCCCTGTTGCCCCCCCTCTCTGCCCGCTGTCTCCCGACCCCGAATTCCGCTGTCGGAAAAAATCTACAGATGGCGTGCAAGAGACCGGGCCCAGCGCTAGTCTCATGGTCGATTGGTCTTCGGGATGACCCTTCCGGCATTCGCTCTGCCCGGCGACGTCGTAGGAGTGGCTCCCAAGCAGTCTGACCCATCATTTTGGTTCATTCAGCCGAGGTTGCGCGAGCCCGCGCGTAAAACCCTCCTCCCCCTTTCCCGAAAAGTCCTCGGCTGAATGACTTTCCTCCCCCATCACGGGGTCGAGTTGCGTCCCATGCCAAGCGCCCGCAGCGCGTGGTCCTGCGCCAAGCCGAGCTGAGCGTGGCAGGCCCACGCAGGCTGGGCGGGGCAGGCCGAGCCGGGCAGGCCAACCCAAGCGCAGCCGGATCAGGCCAGGCCCACGCGTCGAGTCTCAGCCCCCGAGCTGACGTTGCAGCTGGTGTCGGTGCAGGCTGGCCAGGGCCACCGCCAGGGCATCGGTGGCGTCCAGGCGGCCGGCGGCACCTTCGGCCGCGGCGGCCTCCAGGGCCGAGGCCCCCAGCATGGCCCCCACCATGTGGCTGACCTGCTCCTTGGCGGCCCCGCCCCGGCCCGTGACCGCTTTCTTGACCTCCGCCGGCGTGAGCTCGCTGACCGGGATGGCCGCCTGCCCCACGGCCGTCAGCAGGGCCCCGCGGGCCTGGCCCAGGACCACGAGCGAGCGCGTGTTGGGGCCGTGGAAGACGGTCTCCATGCCCAGCAGTTCGGGCCGGTACTGCTCCAGCAGGTCCGTCAGCGCGGTGTGCAAGTGGGCCAGACGCTCGGGCAGGCCCGCCGCTGCCGGCGTGCGGATCACACCCAGCGCCACCAGGTACATGCGCGAGCCCTCCTGGCGCACCACGCCCCAGCCCGTACGACGCGATCCGGGGTCGACACCCATGGCGATCATGTGCGCATGATACGCGCCCATGTGCCCTGAACAGAGCCCCCAACCGCCGCTGGCCGCGCTGATCGTGGTGGCGGCAGGCACCGGCAGCCGCCTGGGCGCGTCCGTGCACAAGGCCCTGGTGACCGTGGCCGGCAAACCGCTGGTGGAACACACACTGGCGACGCTGCTGGCTTGGGAGGGCCTGGACCCCGTGGTGCTGGTGGGGCACAGCGATGATCGCAAGCAACTGACCGCCCTGCTGGCGCGCCTGCCCCGCGAAGTGCACCTGGTGGACGGCGGCACCCGGCGCCAGGACAGCGTGGCCGCGGGCCTGGCGGCCCTGCCCGAGCAGGCCCCGGCGGTGGTGCTGGTACACGACGCCGCGCGGCCCTTCGTGCCCATGCAGGCCCTGCCCGAGCTGATCGAGGCCGCCCGCGGCGCCTGCGCGCTGCTGGCCACCCCGGTGGCCGATACCATCAAGCGCGCCGACCCGGACGACCCCACGCGCTCTGCCGGCACCGTGCCGCGCCACGAACTGTGGGCCGCCCAGACGCCCCAGGCCTTCGACCGCGCGCGCCTCGGGCAGCTGCTGGACCAGGCGCAGCACGAAGAGCGCAGCGTCACCGACGAGGCCGCCCTGTTCGAGGCGGCTTGCCTGCCCGTACGCTTCGTGGAAGGATCACGCCGCAACTTCAAGATCACCACCGAGCAGGACCTGGCCCTCGCCCGGGCCCTGCTCGTCGATCGCAGCCAAGGACACACAGCATGAGCCTCTCCGAAAACGTCGGCGTCGGGATCAGCATGGACAGCCACCGCCTGGTGGACGGAGGACCGCTCATCCTCGGCGGCATCGAGATCCCCTTCGACAAGCACATGTCCGGGCACTCCGACGGCGACTGCGTGCTGCACGCGGTGATGGACGCGGTGCTGTCCGCCGCGGGCCTGAAGGACCTGGGCACGATCTTCCCGAACACCGACGAGAGCAACCGCGGCCGCTCGTCGCTCGACATGTGCGCGGAGGTCTCGCGGCGGCTGAGCGTGGCCGGCGCGCGGGTCCTGGCCATCGACTCGGTGGTGATCTGCGAGGCGCCGCGCATCGCTCCCCACAAAGAGGCCATTCGCGCCTCCATGGCCGAGGTCTTCGGCATCAAGCCGCACAAGGTGAACATCAAGGGCAAGACGGCCGAGGGCATGGGCCCCATGGGTCGCGGCGAGGGCATCGAGGCCCGGGCTGTGGCGCTGGTGGAGCGCGGCTCCTCGACCTGAGCGGGCCGGCGGACGGGGCGCGGCGGCGGACGGGCGCAACCCAGCGACGGACGGATGGGCGCGGCGCATCCACTGCGCGGGGTGCATCGGCCCCCCGCCCCCGACAGCTGGCACCCGGCGCGTGACGCAGGGTGTTGGCGAACCTCAGTCGGCGCTGGGTGAGCCGCGGGCGCGGCGCTCGGCGGCGCTGGCCAGGGCCATGCTGTAGAAGGACACGACGTCGGCCACGCGGCGCTCCACGTCAAAGCGCTGCCGCGCGGCGCTGGCCGCGCCGGCCCCCAGGCGTTGGCGCAGACCCGCGTCCTCCACCATGCGCTGCAGGCCGCGAGTCAGGCCCTCGACGGTCTCGTCGGCCACCAGGCCCGAGGAGTTCTCCTCGACGATGTCGGGCAACGGCTGGCGGGGGCCCACCACCGGCGGCAGGCCCATGGCCATCTGCTCCCGCAGGGCGCGGCAGGTGCCGTCGCTGCCGGGCACCAGGAACACGCTCGCGTCCAGGCCCGCGAGGGCCGCCACGTACTCGTCGCCGGGCAGGTAGCCGGGCGAGATCACGACCTCGCCCAGGCCCATGGCGCGCACGGGCTCGTGCAGCAGGCGCTCGATGTTGGTGCCGCGACCGATGACCACCAGGCGCAGGCGCGGGCAGCGCGGCGCCAGCTGGCGCACACACTCGAGCAGCAGCTCGAAGCGACGGTGGGTCTGCACCCGCGCCACGACGCCCACGGCCACGTCGCCCGACTTGAGTCCCAGGCGCTCGCGCGCCGCCGCGCGGTCGTACCTGGAGATGTCGAAGCGCGCCAGGTCGATGCCGTTCTCGATCAGCGTCATGGGCACGGCGTAGCCGCGCACGGACACGCTGCTGGAGCTGCCGCCATAGGTGTCCAACGTGCTCTGGAAGGCCTGGCTGCCGGTGACGATCAGGCCGTCCATGGCGCGCCCCACCACGCGCCGCGTGCGGAAGCCGCCCGACAGGCCGAAGATGTCGTAGGACGTGCGCACCAGCGTGCCGATGCCCGTCTTGCGCACGGCCAGGGAGGCCACGCGGTGATCGTTCTCGAGGTGGCAGTGCACGATGTCGGGGCGACGCTCGCGCAGCAGGTCCACCAGCCGGGCCACGTCCGCTCGGTTGGCGCGGAAGCGCGCGTGCTTGCTGAGCTGGAAGTCCGCCAGCGTCTGCACGCCGCGCTCCTGCACGAACGGCAGGATGGCCGAGGGCTTGCCCTGGGGCGAGGCGCCGCTGAGGAACAGCACCTCGTGCGCCCGGGACTGCAACGACGCACAGGTCAGGGCCGGGTCCGCGGGCCCGGTCCACTTCCAGTTGGCGAACAGGTGCAGGATCTTCACGGTGGACGCCGGAGCAGGTGCGGACCGGCACTCTAGCAGACCCCGCCCACCAGCTTGAGCAGCGGCGCCGCAGGCTCCATCATGGGGGCATCGTGTCCGCCCCGCTCCACGTCCTGCATGTCTCGACCGCGCTCCGCTGGAGCGGGGCCGCCGATCAATGCCTGGCTCTGGCGCTGGCCATGGACGCCGCCGGCGACCGCGCGCCGGTGGCCTGCCAGCCCGGGTCCATGTTGCATCTGCGGGCCCGGGCCGGCGGCCTGCGCACCCTTCCGGTGCTCATGCGCGGGCCGGGCGACGTGGCGGCGGCGCGCACCCTGCGGGGTTTCGTGGCGCGGTACGGCGTGCCCGTGCTGCACGCTCACGACCGGCGTGCGCGTGCCCTGAGCGCCCTGGCCAGCCTGGGCGGCCGCGCCCTGCGGGTGGCCACGCGCCGGCACGTGGGCCCCACGCCAGCGGGCCTGCTGGGGCTGTCCCGCCGGGGCCTGACCGCGCTGCCGAGCCGCCTGGGCGTGGACCGCTGGGTGGCCGTCTCGAGCCGGGTGGCGGCGGGACTCAGCGCCAGCGGCGTGCGCGTCCAAGACGTGCAGGTCATCGCCCCGGGCGTGCCCGTCGACAGCGACCCGGCGCGAGACCTCGCGACCCGCAGCCGCACGCTGCCGCCGCTCGGACTGGCCGGGCACCGCGGCCCGCTGATCGGGACCCTCCAGCGCCTCGACCAGCGCCAGGCCCTGGACCCGCTGATCGCATCCGTTCACCAGCTGCGCAGGCGCTGGCCCGAACTGCGCGTGATCCTGGCGGGCGAGGGCGAGCAGCGTCAGTTCATCCAGGCCCAGGTGGCTCGCGAGCGCCTCTCGGACGTGATCCTCGTCCCTGGCTGGGTCGACGACGGCCCGGCCCTGCTGGCGGCGCTGGATGCCTACGTGGCACCCGGCTGCGCTGAGGGCGACCGCGTCTCCCTGGCCAGCGCCCAGGCCGCCGCCTGCCCGCTGGTGGCCAGCGCCGTGGGCGACGTGCCGAGCCTGGTGGAGGACGGGTGCACTGGGCTGCTGGTGCGTCCCGGCGACAGCGCGGCCCTGACCGCCGCGCTGGAGCGACTGCTGTCCCACCCCGAGTGGGCCAACGGACTGGGTCAGGCCGCGCGCCGCGCCGCGCGTGAGCGCTCGAGCCTGGGCGCCATGGTCCAGGGACACCGCCGCCTCTACGCCGGGGCTGGGGAGCGGGATCCAGGCGCCCGAGGCTTGCCGAGTTTGGTGGCCCCGTAGCGCGTCGCCCCCAACGTCAGCGACCCCGCGCCCGCCGGCGGCTGCCGGGAGACACGGGGTCGATCGTCGAGTTGGCCACAAGCGCCCACCCCCGCTGCGGGGACGAGCGCTCTCGGCCGGGCCGGGCCTCAGCTCAGAGCGCGGCGGCGTTGCGCGAGCCCAACAGGGCCACGAACACAAACAGCGCAATCAGCGTGGGAGGCAGGGGCAGGCAAGGGCAGATCATCGTTCTCCTCCTCGGGGCGGAGCCCCAGGTCGCTACCGGCGGGCCAAGATAGGTGGCTAAGGCGGTGTGCGTTCCGCTCAAGTAGCGCCACAGGGGCAGGCCGGTCACAACGACACGCCCCTATGGACTCCCTGGACACGCTCGTTCTTCCGATACGAGTCCGCCCCCTTGCGCCGTTGGGTCCGTCCGGCCTAGATTCCGTGCCTCGGTTCGGCGTTCCCGCGTGGCCCAGGCCCTGGAACGCCCGATCCTGCAGTCCCCGAGCGGGTGTAGCTCAGCTGGTAGAGCGTCAGCTTCCCAAGCTGGATGTCGCGAGTTCGAATCTCGTCACCCGCTCCATTCTTGGCTCGTTCTGAGCGCGGAAGCGGGCGTAGCTGGCGCCATGCGCTGGTGCGGAGCGAGGCACCGCCCCCCGTCGCGAGTCCAGCCGCGTTGAGCGCCGGGTGAGAGCTGCCCCTCAGTGCCCCCCCACGTAGCCCAGCGCCTCCAGCTCGTCGAGCGTGGACTGGTCCAGCTGCACCTGCTCGGCGCCGCTGCCGGTCAGCGGCGCCCAGGCGCGCTCGAAGGCCTGCAGCACGCGGGTCAGGTCAGCGACGCGCGCGGGCTCCTCGGCGGACAGGTCGGCCTGCTCGTACGGGTCGACGCTGAGGTCGAAGAGCTGCTGCATGGCCTTGCCGCTGGGGTCGAAGCGCAGCTTGCCCAGAATCAGCTTGTAGTTGTTGAAGCGCACGGCGCGCAGGGGGCTCTCGTGGGATGACACGCGCACGGCCTGGGGCGGCAGGTCCCCTCGCAGGGAGCGGCCGGGCAGGCTGTCGGGCCGCTCGAGGCCCACCACGTCCAGCACCGTGGGCACGATGTCGAGCACGCTCACCGGCGCCGCCACGGGATCGCCGGGCACGCCGCCCGGGTATTGGACAATGAGCGGCACGCGCAGCAGCTCCTCGTACAGCGTGGAACGGTGCCCCATGGCGCCGTGCTCGAAGAACTCATCGCCGTGGTCGGAGGTGATCACGACCAGGGTGTCGTCGCCGAGCTCCCGCTGCAGCCCCTCGAGCAGCTCGCTCAGCGCCCGGTCCATGCGGGCGATGCCGGCGTCGTACATGCGGCTGGCGTAATCCTGGTCGTCGGCATCCAGGCTCAGCCGCCTCAGCTTGACGGGCAGGATCACCTCGTGCTGGGTGATGTCCTTGCCCGCCAGCGGGCCGTCGTAGCTGTGCTCGGGGTCGAGCCCCGCCGGGTCATAGGTGTAGGGCACGTGCACCATGTAGGTGTGTACCATCAGAAACAGCGGGCGCTCGCTGCCGCGGCCCGCGATCTCTGAGACGATCCGCGCGGGATCGAGCAGCTCGGTGCGCCGGTGGGCAAACATGTCGAAGCCGGCGTCGAGCCCGAAGCGCGGCGCGAGGAAGCCGCCGTCGGCCACGGCGCGGGTCTCGTAGCCCGCCGCCCGCAGACGGCTCGCCAGGGTGCGCGACTCGGCGCTCAGGCTCAGGTGCGGCGACTCGACGCCGTGCTGGTGCACCGCCAGCCCAGTGAGGATCGATGCGCTGGCCGGCAGGGTCCAACCGGCGGTCGAGCTGGCGTCGGTGTAGGTCGTGGCCCGGCGCGCGGCCCAAGCGTCGAGACCGGGCGTGGTGGGCCGCTCGTAGCCGTAGAGCCCCAACCGATCGGCACGCAGGGTGTCGAGCATGATCAGCACGACGTGCGGCCGGCCAGGTGTGGGCGTCGGCGTGTTCGTCAGCGTCGTCGCGGAGCTGGCGCACAAGCGCAAGTCGCCCCAGACCGCGTAGTCGCAGGTGTTGTCGCCAGCCGGTCCCGGGTCGCTGGTGAGGCGCAGGGCGACCTGCTGGCCGCGCCAGCGCGTCAGGTCGACCCGCGCCGGAACAAAGCCCTCATCCGGCTCCAGGTGCCGGCTCCAGACCTGCGTCCACTGACCGTTGTGCCCCACCTCCACGTGGAAGCTGACGCCGTCCGAGGGACTGTCCGCCAGCTGCACGACACCCTCCACCAACTCCCAGCCGCGCTCGACGACACCCAGCGAGAGGCGCAGCTCGTCGGCCAGCAGGCGCGCCGGCGGAAACGTCAGCGAGGCCGGAGCCGGCAGCTCGATCACCGCGCGACTGACGAACTCGAAGGTCTCACGCCCGGCCAGCGCCTGTGCAGACGTGGGCGCCGCGCCGGCCTGCTCACCCAGCACCTCGGCGGCATCCAGCTCGTACTGCACGCTGACTCCCACCAGGGGCGCGTCCGACGAGGCCAGCAAGCGGTCGTGCTCCCGCTCGAACATCATGGCCACGCCCGAGGGAACATCCTCGCCGAGCTCCCACATGGGCACGGGCTGGCCGTTCTGAATGGCGATGGGGTCGCGCGCGCCAGGCGGCAGCTCGACGCGGCAGCGCCAGCCCGACGGGCCGCCCTCCGGATACGGGCGCCAGCGCTCCACCGGGATGGGCGCCGCGCGGAACGTCAGCTGGCCCTGGGCCAGAGGCGCGATGTCCGGCGGCAGGTTGGTCGGCGGGTAGTCGCGCAGGGTCGCCCCCGCGAGCTGATCCATGAGCGAGGCGCCCAGCGGCGGCAGCGGCGCCGGCTCGCCCCCACAGCCCGCGAGCGACGCCAGCGCCGTCAAGGCCCTCACCAACATCGCAGGCTTGGGGGACAATCAGGCGTCTCCGGCAGGCACACAGACCGCGGGCGGCCCCGGCTGGGATGGCTCCAGCGAAGGGCGAGGCAGGCTCCGCGACCCCGGCTGAGCGCTGCAGTGGCACGTAGGCGGGATCACCAAGAGCGTGGCACAGGCGTCTGGAGAATCCAAAGCGACGCGGGTGCCGTGCCCAGTGGCAGCCCTTCTCGGGCACGCCGGGCAACCGCATCGTGATCCAGGATCCGTAGACGCGGCGCGCATCACCAGCGCCGACGACGAGCCCAGGAAGCGCTCGCCCGCGCTGTCGCGGAAGAACGAGCCCAGCATGAGCGGCGCCCAGTCGAAGCCGGCCCGCCGCTCGCGAGTTACGCTGTCGGGTGTGTGCTGCAACTCTCGTGACGCGCTGCTCTCGCTCGCCGGCGCCGTGCTGGCGGCAGGGGCTTGCATGCCCGAGCCTGTCGGTCCGGAGCGGCCCGCCGTGACGGCTCCCGATCGCGGCGCTGAGCGGCACGCCATGGTGGCCCGGCAGGTGCAGGCCCGTGGTGTCGCCGACCGACTCGTGCTCGCCGCCCTGCGCGCCGTACCTCGCGAGCACTTCGTCCCCGATGAGCTGGCGGCCTTCGCCTATGACGACCGGCCCCTGTCCATCGGCCACTCCCAGACCATCAGCCAGCCGTACATCGTGGCGCGCATGACGCAGGCCCTCGGCCTGAAGCAGGGCGAGAAGGTGCTCGAGATCGGCACGGGATCCGGTTATCAGGCGGCCGTCCTGGCCGAGATCACGCCGCACGTGTTCAGCATCGAGATCGTGGAGCCCCTGGCCGTCCGGGCGCAGGCCGCCCTGCGGCGCGCGGGCTACAGCTCGGTGACCTGCCGCCTGGGCGACGGCTACCAGGGCTGGCCCGAGCAGGCGCCCTTCGACGCGATCATCGTGACCGCCGCGCCCGACCACGTGCCCGCCGCGCTGGTGGAGCAGCTGGCCCCCGGCGGACGCCTGTGCCTGCCGGTCGGAGCCGAGCACGAGATCCAGGAGCTGCTGCTGCTGGAGCGGGACGCCGCCGGCCGCGTCACTCGCCGCGTGATCGACATGGTGCGCTTCGTGCCCATGACGGGAGCTGCACAGGATCCCTAGGCGAGGCCGGCTGCCATGGCGTCCGCGGCGCCTCGAACCCGGTGGCCGGGCCAGCTGGAGTGGACGCGCTCGCGGGTGTCGGCGCTCCGGCGCCCCCCCGGGCAAGCGGAGTCGTCTCCATCCAGACTGAGATGCCGCGGCTCGACGGCGCCACGACCTGCAGCGCAGGAACTCAGCCACACGCTGCTAGAATGAACGTCCCGCTCAGGGCACGCAGTCGCTTCAGAGCCCCCCCCAGGAACCTGGCGCCAGATGCCGCCCCCTCCACCAGGCAACGAAGACGGCCCAGGTCCCGACGGGCCCTGGGCCTTTTTGGTACGCCACCGGCGGGTGTTGCTCGCCGCCCTGGCCCTGCGCTTGGTGATCATGCCGTTCTTCGCCAACGGCGACCTCGGGGCCGACATGTGGCGCGCCTACGAGCTCGTCTACCGAGGCCAGAACCACACCACGGACATGGCCTGGGTACGCACCGGCGTGGGCGCCGTGGGCATCCGCCTGGCGGCACTCGGGACGCCTGACCTGGACGAGCTGATGCCTGCACATGGCATCTCGATCGCCTACTTCGGCTACAGCCTGCCCCGCTACTGGCCCGCCTGGGCGAAGCTGGCCTCCCAGCCACGATTCATGCTGGCCCAGTTCCTGTTCAAGTGCGTCTACCTGCCCTTCGATCTGCTGATCGCCTTCCTGATTGCCCGGCTGTGTCGAGACCGGGAACGCCTCGCCGTGCGGGCCTGGCTGTTCAACCCCGTGGCGCTCTTTGCCACCTACATGTGGGGCCGGCTGGATGTGGTCATGCTGGCCTTTCTCATGGCGGCCATGACGCTGATCGCGGGCCGACGCCTCATCTTGGGTCTCGCTTGCGTGCTGCTGGCAGCCCTGACCAAGGCAGCCGCCGTGATCTTGCTGCCGGTGCTGGCGGCCGTGGCGCTGGCCTCCCAGCGTCGCTGGCGTGGGCCGCTGGTCGCAGCCTCAGGTCTCGCGTTCGTGGCGCTGTGCTGGTGGCCTCCGTTCCGACAGACGTTGGGCGCCTTCAGCCGCCACGGACACACCCAGTATCTGATCGAGACCCGCTTCAGCACGCACCACCTCGTGTTCCCCGAGCTGATCGCACACCAGATCTACCTGCTACCCGCGTTCCTCCTCATCGTCGCGTTCAGCGTGTACCAGAAGCACAGGGAACGGCTGGTGCCCGCACTGGCGCTCTCCTACCTCGGGTACTTCGCCCTGTGTCACTTCCATCCCCACTACCTGGTGTGGGTCGTTCCGTTTCTGATCGTGGTCTCGATCCGCAACAGCCAGCTGCTCCAGTTGATCCGGCTGCAGGGCATCGTCTTCTTGGTCCTGTTCCTCGGCCTGAAGGGGGTCAATCTGTTCCTGCCCGGCCTGCCGACGCTGCATGGCGACGGGAACATGACGGCGGCCCGGATCTGGCACGGCGCCTACGTGAGAGTGCACGGGGCCCTGCCGGAAGTTGATGGACTGCTGCTCACCGCGCTGTTCGCGATCCACGTGCTCTTCATCGCCAAGATCTGGTGGAGCCACATGAGAGACCCGGACGTCGAACGACTGCCCTCGTGACCACGGCGCCATGGCGCTTCGGAGCCGTGTCGCAGAACGCCTTGGCTGGCCAGGCCGCTAGCAGCAGCACGACCCGGGGGCGCAGCTCGTCATGGGCTGCCTCTCGGCCTGCAGGCGCTCAAGCAGCGACGCTGCGGCCTGCACCCCGCCTCCGGAGCAGAAGGCGCGCTGCAACGCCCGGCCGGCGGACTGCATCTGCGGCGTCATGACGCGGGACAGGCTGTCGATCAGGCCCCGCCGGTCCAGGCGTGAGCTCGCGTAGGTCACGGACGAGCGCAGCGAGCCGGGCAGGTGAGCGGCCAAGCGGCGCACGCGCGCGGACGTGATGCGCGCGTTGACCTGACATCCCACTCCAAGGCGCGCGACCTGCATGGCGTTGAAGAGCTGGTCCGAGTGATGCGGGATGGCCAGGACCGGACAGCCGGCCCCCAGGGAGTGCCAGACGTGGGACGTTCCGCCGTGACCGACGGCTGCCAGGGCGCCGCGAAACGCCTCGTCGTAGGGCATCCACTCGCGGACCTCCACGCCGGGGAGCTGGGCGATCTGCCGCCGGAGCGCTGCAGCGATTCCTCCCGTCCCGGTGAGCACCAAGGTCGGGAGCTCCCGTTCGGCCAGCACGGGCAGGAGGGAGTGCAGCATCCGGTGCGCCAGGGGAGGGTAGAAGGAGTTCCCCAGCGTGATCACCAGCCGGGTCCCGTCTTCGTGGGCGGGCGCCGTCGTGTGGGCACCGAGACAGTGTGTGTGCGCCGCGAGCCGCGTCTCCGAACCCCGCTCCCAGAACGCCCGCGGGAAGAACGACATGTTCAGGAACGGCGACGCGGCACGATCGCTGTCAAAGAGCTCGTCGGGATACTGCTGCGATAGCGTCGGGTGGTCCCGGAGCATGGGGGCTGGCCGCCGTCGCGTGCCGGGCAGGAGCACCAACGCTGTTCCTCGTTTGGTCGCCGCCCATTGCCGTCCATCGCCCCCGACCGTCGCCCAGGGCACGCCCACTGCGTGAGCCGCAAACATGGCCCCGACGCTGGCGCGCCCAACAACCATGCAGTCGAAGGACTCGCGCTTGATGTAGCTGGTCAGCCTTCTGACCCCCTCCGGAGCGAGGGGATCGTCCTGTCCGAGGTGGAGCGGCCCCAGGTCGTCCAGGGGCACGCCGTGCTGCCTGAGGAGCTCGGGGCCCTGGGGGTAGGCGGGCAGGTTCGGTCGGCGGCAGAAGACCCAGCGGGCCGTGTGTCCGCGCGCAATCAGCTCGCGCGCCGTACGCACGTAGCTCATGCCACCGTAGTCGGTGTGCCCCGCGTAGCCGAATGAGACGAAACAGAAATGGGCCATGACACACGCTACTCGTCTCGCGAAGGATCAGGTCTTGAACAGAGACCTGCGCAGGCGGCCGACTCGCCCCCACGCGCGCAGGCCTTCGCGCTGGGGGACCAGCCGTCATCTCAAGGGGGAGACCTGCGCGGCAGTGAATTTACCAAGCCTTCGATGCGGGTACGAATCCCCCGTCGCAGGCACAGCTGGGGGAAGTCCGGAGACCAACCGCAGTTGCCTTCGATGATGTGTGGGCCACGGTCCGTCGCCGCGATGTCCCAGCCGATCGAACGCAGGTACGGAAACTCCGACGCAGCCCGGAGCGCGAGGTCCCGGCAGGCTGACCAGTGTGGCAAGGGCGCCCCTTCGAAGCCGAAGCCCGTGTCAGGGTGTGCCCTGATCCGATCGAGCAGCCAAGGCGCAGAGCTGTCCACGGCCCGGAAGCCCTCGTGCATGACGCCCGTCTCGGCATCCACGCCCACAAGAATGTTCCCCGTCGATCCGCGGCAGAAGTTGTCGAGCTGCTGGCCAGGGACCACTGCCTTCACGAAGGCGTACATGACCGAGGCCTGCTGCCCGTCGTGGGCCGTCACGACCCGCAGCGTCCCCAGCGCTTCGCCGGGCATGAGCGGGGCCAGATCCTCGTGCTGTCGCAAGCGATCCTGCACCACGAAACCGAAGGGGTCTGCAAGCCACTGATCCGGCAGGTCGCCGAGTTGCAGCGGTGTGCCATTCATGTCGGTCATGCCCGCGGCGCCGGAACGCACGCTCTGCAGCGACACACCACCCCCTCCCCCCGACGGCTTCACGATGACCTCATCGCCCAACTCGAGCTCGTCGAAGTAGGCTCGCACAGCGTCCGTCGAACCGAGTGCAGCCACGGACGGAGACCGGCGGGTCGGATGGATCAGAGCTCGAACACGCGCTGTTGGGAGGCCCCGATCCCGACAGCGCTGGAAGAACTCAACCTTGTCGCCGACATGCGGGATGTACAGCCAGGGGTTCAGCTGCATGAGCAGCAGATTGTGTTCGCGCTTGCTGAGGAACTCACCCCACTCCTCAGGCGGGAGCTCACACAGGTCGAAGAACCCAAAGTCCAAGAGTCCGAGTCCATGACGCAGCCGACACGTCAAGGCCTGACGCAAGACGCCGGCCCAGCGCCGTCCTCTCAAGCGAGCAATGGTCCTGGCTCCCCGCACGTACTGGCCCAGCGGCTTCAGCAACAACCTGCTCCTCGGCTTCCTGCACGGCGACACGTCCTTGGCAGTCCTGAGCAACTGCCAAGAGTTGTGTCCGGCTCACGGAACGCAGCGCAGCGTCCCCCGGTACCGGAAGCAACCCACGACACCCGGCACGGAATCGGGTCTCTTGGACATTAAGTTGAGTGTATTCGCGCGCACGCCCGGATGGAACACGTCTTGCCGTGCGTTCGCCGGAGGGCGCTGTCCGACGCGGTGTTGGATGAGCCCTCGCGCGCTGTACCAGATCGCGAGGGCTCCGACGGGCGCCACACCTGGGGGGATTGCCCTGCCCGCGCCCGGCGGGCAGGATGACGGGGATGGGCGGCAACATCCGGAACGAGGTCTGCGCCGGCGCCCCACCCCCGATCCGGTGACCCGCCATGATGCCTTCGTCAGAATCGCCCGCGAAGTCCGCGCTGAGCGACGCGCGCAACGAGATCGATCGCGTCGATCAGGAGCTGGTGCGCCTGCTGCAGGCGCGCATGGACGCCGTCAGGAAGGTGGGCGACGCCAAGCAGCGCGGCGCGACCGAGTGCCTGGTGGATCGTGAGCGCGAGCACGAGGTCGTGCGCTCCTGGACCGATCGCGCCGAGGAGCTCGGGCTCTCCGGGTACTTCGCCACGCGCGTGCTGCGCGAGATCCTCAACTACTCACGCCGCAGCCAGGAGCTCTCCCCCGGCAGGATCGGGCAGGGCGCTGCAGCGGCGCGGGTCGGCTACCAGGGCGAGCCCGGGTGCTACAGCGAGCTCGCGGCCCAGAAGCTGTTTGCCACGCGCAGCAGCGGGCGCTGGGAAGGCCAGGGCTACGCGAGCTTCATCGAGCTCGTCGACGCCGTCGAGAGCGGCGATCTGGACTACGCGCTGCTGCCCATCGAGAACTCGTGCTCGGGCAGCATCGGAGAGGTCGACCACCTGCTGCTCTCGCGTGAGGTGGCCGTGGTGGACGAGGAGATCTGGCCGGTGGAGCACTGCCTCGCCGGACTCGAGGGTGGAGTTCCCGAGCAGCTCGAGGAGATCCGCTCCCATCCGGTCGCGCTGCAACAGTGCCGCCGCTTGTTCGGCGCTCTGCGGCGCGCGCGCCCGCAGGAGTTCTACGACACCGCCGGAGCCGCCCGCTCGGTGCGGGAGAGCGGAGATCCCCGGATCGCGGCCATCTGCAGCGAGGGAGCCGCTCAGCGCTACGGGCTCGTGATCCTGCGCCGCGGCGTCTCGGACCACCCCAGCAATCAGACCCGCTTCGTGCTGCTGGCGCGCAAGCCCGAGGCCGTGGACCCCCGCGTCGCGGCCAAGACGACGATCACGTTCTCCGTGCGGCACAGCTGCGGCACGCTCGCCGATTCGCTCAAGGTCCTCGCCGACCGTGACGTGAACCTGACACGCCTCGAGAGCCGCCCGCGACCCGAGGCGCCCTGGAAGTACCTGTTCATCGCCGACCTCGAAGGGCACGTCGCCGACGACGCCATGATCGAGGCCCTCGACGAGCTGCGCACCCACGCGAGCCACCTGCGCGTGCTGGGAACCTACCCCGCCCGCGCGGGCGAGACGCGACCGCTCGCGACACCCGGCCGGGAAGCTCCCAGCACGGAGTCCGCGCCCGAAGCCCCCTCGACGCCGGCGCCGGCCCGCGTTTCCGCCGCGACCACGCGGGCGACCCCAGGCGCGCTGCACGCGCTCAGGCAGCCCGGCGAGCGCACCACGGTGGACGTGGGAGGAGTGGAGATCGGACCCGAGTCGTTCACGTTGATCCTGGGCCCCTGCGCCGTCGAGGACAGGGACCAGATCCAGGACGCCGCCGAGCTGGTGAAGGCACGCGGCGCGCACCTGCTCCGTGGAGGCGCCTTCAAGCCGCGCAGTTCGCCCTACAGCTTCCAGGGCCTGGGCTTCGAGGGCCTGCAGCTGCTGGTGGAGGCGGGCACGCGCTACGAGCTGCCCGTGGTGACCGAGGTGGTCCAGCCCGAGGACGTGCAAGCGGTGGCCGAGCAAGCGGACATGCTCCAGGTGGGCGCTCGCAGCATGCAGAACTTCCCGCTGCTCAAGGAGCTGGGCAAGATCCGCAAGCCGGTGCTGCTGAAGCGTGGCATGAGCGCCACGATCAAGGAGCTGCTCCAGGCCGCCGAGTACGTGATGGCCGGCGGCAACCTGGACGTCGTGCTCTGCGAGCGCGGGATCCGCACCTTCGAGACGTCCATGCGCAACACCCTCGACCTCGGGGCGATTCCCGTCCTGCGCGGGCTGACGCACCTGCCGGTGATCGTCGACCCGTCCCACGCCGCGGGCGTACGCGAGCTCGTGACCCCGCTCGCGCTGGCCGCCGCCGCGGTGGGCGCCGACGGCCTGATCGTCGAGTGCCATCCGCGCCCCGAGCAGGCGCTCTGCGACAAGGAGCAGGCGCTGCGCACTGAGGATCTCGATGACCTCCTCGCCCGCCTGCGACCGATCGTGAAGGCCCAGGGCCGGAGCCTGTGAGCGAGGGCGGCGCCCCGCCGAACGCGGGTGCTCGCGAGAACGAGGGACCCGCGCCCGGCGCACCCCGCCTGAACGGTCTGGCGCGCAGCATCGGCGCGTCAGCCACCATGCGCGCTGCGAGCGCGGCCTCGGCGCGGCCCGACACGATCTCGCTGGCGGTCGGTGAGCCGGGCGACCCACCGCCGCCCGAGGCCGTGGAGGCCGCGCGGGCGGCGCTGCGGACGGAGCGCTGGGGCTACGGACCGATCGAAGGCCTGGCTCCCCTGCGGGAGGCCCTCGCGCGCGACCAGACCAAGAAGAGCGGCTTCACGGTGGAGCCCGAGCAGCTGCTCGTGACCGCCGGGGGCAAGCAGGCCAGCCACGACGCCCTGCGCTGCATGCTGGAGCCCGGGGACGAGGTGCTGGTGCTCGCGCCCTACTGGCCCAGCTTCCTGCAACAGGTGCGCTGGTGCGGAGGCACGCCGGTGGTGGTCCCGCCCGGACCCGGGCTGCTTCCGGACCCGGCCGCGGTGGAGGCCGCGGTCACGCCGCGAACGCGCGTCCTGATCGTGAACAGCCCGTCGAATCCCCTCTCGGCGGTGTTCGCGCCGGAGCTGCTGACCGAGCTGGCGGCCGTCGCCCGGCGCCACGGGCTGTGGGTCATCGCCGATCAGGTCTACCACGACCTGGCGCTCGACGAACCCGCGCGCGCACTGCTCTCGGTAGCCCCCGACCTGCGCGCGCAGACCGTCGTGATCGAGAGCTTCTCGAAGCGCTTCGCCATGCCGGCCATGCGGCTGGGCTGCGCCGTGGCCGAGCCTGGGTTGCTGGCCGCCATGCGCTCCCTGGCGAGCGCGACAACGACCCACGCGAGCCTGCCAGCGCAGCGAGCGGGGCTGGCCGCCCTGGAGGGGGACCCCGCCTGGGCCGAGCAGCAAAAGGCGCGCTACCGGCGACGCAGGCAACAGCTGCTCGAGGCCCTCCAGGACATCCCGGGGCTGCTGCTGCGCCGGCCCCAGAGCGCCTTCTATCTGTTTCTCGGCGTACAGCAGTGGTGCCTGCACGCCGGGCGCCCGGCGGACGACGAAGCGCTCGCCCAGGACCTGCTGCAACAGGCCGGTGTCGCCGTGACCCCCGGCACAGCGTTTGGTGCCCCTGGTAATCTGCGCATCTCGTTCGGCGCGCAAGACGAGCTCCTGGCCGAGGCCGTGCGCAGGCTGAAGCGCTATTTCTTGCGCTCGTGAAGCGCTTCGCCGGCCTCAAACAGGGATCTCCGGCGCCGAACACACCCCATCCCACGGGCCATGCCTGCACCGGCCTGATTCGCAGCGCCGCGGCGCCATGCGTTGCGGGGTCGCTCCAGCCGATCTACACTTGCGCCGATGGACAGAGGACGGGCCGGCGCGTTGCCGCGCCCCCTCGCCAGGCCGGACGGATGGCTCCATGCTCGCGCTGCGCTCCTTGATGCTGCTGCTCACGGCCCTGCTGGGACTGGTGCCGGCGGCTGCGCGCGCTGCGGACCTGACGCTGTCGCCGAGCGGCGCCTCCTGTGGCGGGGAGACCTGCTGCTGCGAGGGCCCGGACGACGGGACGGAGCCTGCGCCCACGGTCGCGGCGCCCACGCCTTGCCCGTGCAGCGAACCCACACCCACACCCGCCCCCGCGCCGCACAGCCCGACCCTGCCCCGCACCCCGCGCGGCGCGGACGACGCGCCGCTGGCCGACGCGAGCCATGTCGACGCAGGGCAGGCCGTGCTGGCCCAGCCCCAGGGCG
>Ga0164313_10002164_pt1 | contig 17633 bp, 19 predicted proteins | sample GuaBasSedimGuay4_FD_113735 | JGI IMG/M metagenome (GOLD analysis project Ga0164313, IMG submission 113735) | Subseafloor sediment microbial communities from Guaymas Basin, Gulf of California, Mexico - Guay4, Core 4569-4, 0-3 cm | ecosystem: Environmental > Aquatic > Marine > Hydrothermal vents...
TACGCCAACCTGGGCAAGGCACATGCCAAGCTTAAGCAGTACAAGGAAGCCCGGGCCGAATTCATGAAGGCGGAAAAACTCGCGCCGGATGATTGCGGTGTTCTTTACAACCTCGGGGCGATGCATTACGCAGCCAAGTTCTATCCCGCGTCCGTTGAGGTATTGGAACATGCTCTGGAGGCTTGCCCGGCCATTTCCGAACCGGTGCTAAAGCTGTTGAGCAATTCGGCGGAGAAAGCGGCCGCGCAACAGAAGGCCAACGGTAACAGCGAAAGGGCTGCCTACTTCACGGGCCTGGCCCAGAAGTACGGGGGACAGGCCGGTGGGTCCACCACGTATGACATGGTCAAGAAGAAGATGAAGGACAAGGATTACCAGGGAGCAGTGACCCTGTTGGAACAGATGTTGGCAAAGGACCCCAGCCACACCGGTGGTTTGTTGACCCTGGCCCGGGCCCAGGACCAGATGCAGAACCGGTCCGCGAGCATTGTCGCCTACCAGAAATACCTGGCGGTCAAGCCCAACGACGAAAACGCGACGGCGGCCATGCTGCAGGTGATGGTCGAAAATAACCAGTGTTCCCTCGCCCAGTCCGAAGCCTCGAGCGCTGCTTCCAAATTCCAGGCCAAGGGGAAGGGGGCGCTTGCTCCCATCATGTATTCCTGGGGTTTGGCCCTGGAATGTACCGGTGACTACGACGCCGCCCGGGCAAAATTCCAGCAGTGCGCCAGCAGCGGCCACGCCCGTTACGCATCCTACGGTGCCCGCCAGGTGGAACGCATGGAGGGTCTGAAGGCTGTTGAGGAAGCCGAAAAGAAAAAAGCCGCCCAAGGCGGATGACGGGGGTGGATGATCCCCTGTCCTTGTGCGATATTGGTCCCGCGGATCGTCTGGTGTCCGCGGGATTTTTTTGTCTGATCCATCTTTGACCGGGAGTTCGTGTTCGTGGGCCGTCTCGACAAGTTGCCGCCTTACCTGTTTTCCGCCATCGACGCGGCCAAGGAAAAGGCCCGCGCCGCCGGGGTTTCCGTGGTCGATCTGGGGGTCGGGGATCCCGACCGGCCCACGCCCGGGGCCCTGGTCGAGGTCATGGCCCGGGCAGTCGCCGATCCGGCCTTCCACTGTTACCCTGCACAAAGGGGGGATGCAGGCCTGAAACAGGCCATTGCCCTCTGGTTGGCCGAGCGGCATGGGGTTCAGGTTGATCCTGCCAGCCAGGTTCTGGTCCTGGTGGGCAGCAAGGAAGGGCTCGGACACCTGCCATTGACCTGCGTTGAGGAGGGGGACAACGTCCTGGTTCCTGATCTGGGTTACCCGGTCTACGGTCAGTCCACAATTTTGGCAGGGGGCGAGCCGCGGACTTTCAGCCTGAATGCGGAAATGGGATTCCTGCCGGACCTGGATGAATTGGCCCGCCTCATGGATGACCGGACCCGATTGATGTTCCTGAACTATCCCAACAATCCCACCGGTGCCGTGGCCGGGCAGGCATTCTGGAAGCAGGTGGTTGAGCTTTGCCGGGAACGTAATGTGATTCTGGTCAACGATGCCGCCTACCTGGAAGTCACCCTGGACGGCAGCCGGCCCGCCAGTCTACTGCGGACGGCTGATCCATTGGCCGACAGGGTGATCGAACTGCACAGCCTGTCCAAGATGTTCAACATGACGGGTTGGCGCATCGCTTTCGCCGCCGGCCACCCCGATGTCGTCGGGGATCTGGCCCGGGTCAAGGAAAGTATCGACAGTGGTGTGTTCAGCGCTATCCAGGCCACGGCGGCTCACGCGCTGGGGGAATCGTTCACCGGTCTGCTGGACGAGGTCATGTCTGCCTACCCCGAAAGACGTAAAGTCATGGTCGACGCCTTGACTACCGCGGGTTTCGAGGTTTTCGACTCCGCCGCCACTTTCTATGTGTGGTGTCGTGTGCCGGGTGATGAAATGTCGGTGGATTTCTGCAGCAGGGCCCTTGAGGAAATCGGCGTTGTGGTCACCCCGGGGCCGGGTTTCGGCTCGGGGGGCGAAGGTTGGTTCCGGATCAGCCTGACCGCCAGCGATGAGGATGTGGCCGAGGGCGCCCGCCGGATAGGAGCCTGGCGATGATGGACAAGGTGAGTCTGCACGGGATAGATGTCTACGCCCACCACGGTGTCCATCCCGCTGAACGTGAACTCGGGCAGCGCTTCGTCATCGACGTGGATCTGTGGACCGATTGCGCCGGTGCCGCGACATCCGATTCACTTAACCAGGCGCTTGACTACACCGCGGTTCACGCCTGCATCAATGAAACCACCGCGGGCACATCTTTCCAATTGATCGAGGCTCTGGCCGGCCATCTGTGCCGGGCCCTGCTTGAAGGTTTTGCCGTGGACAAGGTGCAGGTCACGGTGCAAAAACCCAATCCACCCATTCCAAATTTCCTGGGCCGGGCGGCGGTGACCTTTATACGGGACCGCGCGTGGCTCGAAGCCGGCAAGGGGGAGAGAAGTTGACGCCATCCGCAGCCAGGGTCATTGCTCCTCTGCCGGAGGTCGTCTATCTGGGGTTGGGGACAAATCTGGGTGACCGCGTCGGCCACTTGCAGCAGGCCCTGTTTGCCTTGGCCACGCATCCGGAAATTAAGGTGACCGCGGTCAGCCGGGTTTACGAGACGGAATACGTCGGGCCGGGCAGCCAGGATCCCTATCTCAACGCATGCGTCCAGTTGCGGACCCGGTTGAGGCCACGGATCCTTTTGGCAATTCTCAAGGGGACTGAACAAAGACAGGGCAGGAAGGCCGGAGGTCACATGCAGCCGAGGCCCATCGATCTGGATATCCTGATGTTCGGCCAGCATGTGATGGACGGACCCGGCCTGACTCTTCCGCATCGGCAAATGCGGGACAGGGCCTTTGTTCTGGAGCCCCTGACGGAATTGGCGCCTCACGAAAAATTTCCGGATTCGGGGGAGACAATAGCTTCAGCTTGTGCGAAAATAAGGCGTAAGTCAGGACCGTGGATCAAGGTCCGGATGGATGTGGAACTGGGCAATTCGTTGCCGGACAATAACAAGGAGGGCTGGCGTGCTGCCTTGGCGGTACATAGTCGTTGAAGGAGTCATCGGGGTCGGCAAGACCAGCCTGACCAAACTGCTGTCCACCAGGACCAGCGGTAGGCTCAATCTGGAAGTGGTGGAGGAAAATCCCTTCCTGGGCCAGTTCTATCAGGACCGGTCGGCCTTCGCCTTCCAGACCCAGATATTTTTTCTGCTTAGCCGTTACCGGCAGCAGCAGAATCTGTTCCAGCATGACATGTTCAGTTCGACTCTCATTTCCGACTACCTGTTCGCCAAGGACAGGATTTTCGCCAACCTGAATTTGAGTGACGACGAACTGGTCCTCTACAACCAGCTGGCCACTATTCTGGAACAGCGGGTTCTGAAACCCGATCTGGTCATCTACCTCCAAGCCAGGACCTCGGTTCTCATGGAACGGATCCGGTGGCGCGGCCGGGCTTTCGAACAGGACATGGATGAGGGTTATCTGAATGCGCTCAACGCGGCCTATAGTTATTTTTTCCATCACTACAAGGATTCACCCCTGCTGGTGGTAAATACCGACAATCTGGATTTCGTAAACGTGCCCGGCGATTTCGACCTGCTGTTCGATCAGATCGGGGAAAAATTCAACGGCACCCGGTATTTCGCTCCCGACTCGGGCCCGGAATAATCCCGGGACCATTCATGAAAGGCATCATCATGGAAAGGAAGGGCAAGACCCTGACCATGAGCGTTTTTGCCCGGCGAAAGAAGCAGGGCAAGAAGATCGTTCTTTTGACAGCCTACGACCTGACCAGCGCCCTGATCGCTTCGGCCGGCGGAGTGGACGCCATTCTGGTCGGGGATTCGGTCGGCATGGTCGTGTTGGGACATGAAAACACTTTGCCGGTGACCATCGACGACATGGTGCATCACTGCAAGGCTGTCTGCAGGGCCAGGCCGCACGTGCCGGTCATCGCGGATATGCCCTACGGAAGTTTCCATGTCTCGGCGGCCGAGACGGTGCGGCATGGACTGCGCCTGGTGAAGGAAGCCGGGGTCAGCGCCGTCAAGGTCGAAGGGGGGCGCAACCGGTCCGATGCCATCAAGGCCCTCCTGGATGCCGAGATTCCGGTGATGGGCCATCTTGGCCTGACCCCCCAGTCGGTGAACCGTTTCGGGGGCTACCGTGTCCAGGGCAGGGGCAAGGAGGCAGCCGCGGCTCTACTGGATGAAGCCAGGTTCCTGGAGGAAATCGGCTGCTTCGCGATGGTCCTGGAATGTGTACCCTCCGGCGTGGCGCAAAAAATCTCTACCCAATTGGGCGTGCCGACGATCGGCATCGGGGCCGGGCCCGGCTGCGACGGCCAGGTTCTCGTCATTCACGACATGCTGGGTCTGTTCACCGGCCTCAAACCAAAATTCGTGAAACGCTACGCGGAACTGGGGGACGCCGCGGTGCAGGCCGTGGAAAGTTATACAGCCGAGGTACGGGACGGTTCGTTTCCCTCGGCCGAACACGAATACGGTGACGAGCCCACCGGGCGCCGGGACGGGACCGGAGCCAATGTGAGTGGCCAGTCCGGCTACCTGGGGTCGGTCAAGGCGGACGAGGACTGACCCGCATGGAGATCTGCCGCACTTCAGATGAACTGGCTGGCCTGGCGTCTTTGCGGGTGGACAACCCCCTGGTGTTGGTTCCCACCATGGGAGCGCTTCACGAGGGCCATCTCAGCCTCGTGCGCCTGGGACGCGAAATCGGCCCGGTGGTCGTATCCATCTTCGTCAATCCGACCCAGTTCGGTGAAGGTGAGGATTTCGACGCCTATCCGCGGGATCTGGAAGCTGATCTGTCCATGTTGGAATCGCTTGGGGTGGAAGCCGTCTTTGCTCCGGGAATGTCGGAAATGTACGGGGAAGACGGTGAGGTGACGGTTATGCCCGGCCGACGTGCACTGGGGTTGTGCGGGGGGGACCGTCCCGGCCATTTCACCGGGGTGCTGACGGTGGTTGCCAAACTGTTCGGCGCCGTCAGGCCTGATGTCGCCATCTTCGGGCGCAAGGACGCCCAGCAGTGTCTGGTCATCGCCCAGATGGTCGAGGATCTCAAGATGCCCGTCCGGCTGATCGACGGACCAACGATTCGCGAATCCGACGGCCTGGCGCTTTCTTCCCGCAACCGCTATCTCGATACGGAGCAGCGGGAACAGGCCCTTTGTCTTTTCCGTGCCCTGACCGCGGGACGCCGGTTGCTGGCCACAGGTGAGAGGGGAAGGGATGCGGTTACCGCGGCCATGCTGCGGGAACTGGCCGCCGCGGACCAGTTGGAATACGCCGAGGTGCGGCGGGTTCCGGGACTTGAAAATGAAACGCGGGTGAACGGGCGGGTCGTTCTGGCTGTGGCTGCCAAAGTCGGTCCGGCACGGCTTATCGATAATTTCGCCTTGGAAGTAACGGACAACGGAGTGGCCGATGGGTTCCTGCTGGGGGATCCGGCCGGGATCTAGCATCGGGCAACGGAGGAATTGATGAACGCAAACGACAATACCGGTGAGGGTCGTCTCATCGACGCGGTGGTTCTTGCGGCGGGCAAGGGCACTCGCATGAAATCGGATTTGCCAAAGGTTCTGCACCTGATCGCGGGACGTCCGCTTCTGGACCATGTCCTGGATACGGTGGAAGCGGTGGGTATCGACCACACTGTGGTGGTTGTGGGACATGAGGCTGACCTGGTGGAGAGTACCTGCCGCCGCGGCGGAATTGATTTTGTTCTTCAGGAGCCGCAGTTGGGGACCGGGCACGCCGTCCAGGTGACGGTCGACAACCTGCGTGCCGGGGGGTACTGCGTCGTATTGGCGGGAGATGTCCCGCTGTTGCGGGCCGAGACCCTGGAACGGCTCATCGATGGTACGGTGTCAAGCGGGGCCGCCGCCGTTGTGCTCACCTGCGTGGTCGAGGACGCGGGAGCTTACGGTCGTATCGTAAAGGATGCTGGCGGGCGCATTCAGAAAATCGTCGAGGCACGCGATGCCAGCGAGGCTGAACTGGCGATCGGCGAATACAACACCGGGGTGTTCTGCTTCAAAACGGACCTCTTGATCGAGGCGCTGGGAAACCTGACAACCGACAACCAGCAGGGCGAGTACTATTTGACCGACACGGTTGCCTACCTGGTGGCAGCCGGGCATCCTGTCGAAGCAGTCGCCACCCATGACGCTGACGAAGTTGTCGGCATCAATACCGTCGCCGAACTGGCTGAAGCTGAACAACTGCTCGCCCGCCGCGGGGAATGACATGGACAGGCTCTGCACACCATGGAGGTTCGCTTACGTGACCGGACGCAAAAAAGAGGAAGGGTGTGTTTTCTGCAACCGCCTGGAGTGCGACGACAGGGAGAACTTTGTTCTGTATCGCGGAGAACACTGGTATCTGATCATGAACCTCTATCCCTACAACGGTGGCCACATGCTTTGCGTGTTGAATAGGCATCAGCCCATGCTCAGCGGTTGCACGGCGCCCGAACTGGCCGAAATGGGCACCCTGCTCCGGGTCATGGAGGCCTCCCTGATGGAGGCGTTCAGCCCGGAGGGCATCAACTGCGGTTACAATGGCGGGATCAGTGCCGGGGCCGGAATTCCCGAGCATCTTCATATCCATATGCTGCCCCGCTGGGCGGGGGACACCAATTTCATGAGCACCATCGGGGATACCCGGGTGATGCCCCTGACCCTTGAACAGAGTTACGACATGCTTTTGCCGATCGTCGCAAAACTTGTGAAGGAATCCGATTGAAGGGCCGGTTGAACACCTGGCTCCTGATCGTGGTAGGTGTCTGTGCCTTGTCGCTTTGGTTTGGCAAGGACCTGGTGCGGACCGGGGAGGTCGGGTTCTCCGTGGGATCCCCGCCAATTGATGCTGAAACGGATTTCACCCTGTCCCCGGAGGAAACGACAATCCACCTGGCGGTTCTCAACGGGACCAGCGAGGCGGGTCTGGCCCGGGAGGTCAGCCTGTTGTTGGGGCGGGCCGGGTGCGTGGCTGAGCGTTTCGGCAATGCGCCGCACCGCAACTTCAGCGGGTCCCTCCTGATCAATCGCCGGCTGACTGGCCGCCAGGCGGCGGACCTGGCCCGACGGTTGGGTGGAATCCGGGTTATCCGGGAATGGGACGGCCGTGGGGGCGAAGATGCCGTCCTGGTACTGGGAACTGATAGTGAAAACCTGACGGCCTCCCTTATGGGCGAAAGGAAATGAGGTGTTTCGTTCAGGTAAGCGTCGTATTATTGTCTTATCATCCTGATGTGGAACATGGTCCCACTCCGGTGCTCACCGGGAAAGATCGAGACTGATGCGAAAATCAATGGGCACGGTCGTTCTCACCCTGACACTGGGTATCTTGATCGGGGCCATTTTCAGCGAGTTGATCGCCCTGTTCCTGAATGAGGGGAGCGTGGCTGAACAGCTGTTCGTCAATCATATAAAATTTGGGCCCAAGGTGACCGAATGGAACCTGGTCATCATTGATTTGACGTTCGGCTTTGAGATACACTTCAACCTCATGAGTGTCATCGGGGTGTTTGTCGCTTCGCAGATGCTCAGGTGGTACCGCTAGCCCTTAAATGGAGGTTGCCTTGATGAATTCCTTTGTTGGCATCATTCCCGGCATGGCCGGCTGGTCCGAACTTCTGCTGATCCTGGCCCTGGCCTTGATTCTTTTTGGTCCCAAACGGTTGCCGGAAATCGCGGAAGCCATGGGGAAATCCATCCGCAAATTCAAGTCGGCCACGCAGAGCGCGACCGACGAGGTGAAGCGTGAGATCGATGATGTCGGCCGGGCGATGAAGGACGAAACCCCGCCCGAAAACGACCGGAAGAACGACACCAACCAGAGCTGACGACTGGGGAGGCGCACTTGAATCTTGCCCAGCTTCTTGATCAGCTCAAGGCCGACGAACGATTTTTGCGCAATGTAACCCGGTGGGAGGTTATTCCGCCGGAGGCCGGTCGCTACGCCGAATTTCCTTCCACCCTCGATCCCCGCCTCGTCGCCGTCCTGAAAAACCGGGGCGTCGATCGTCTTTACAGCCATCAGGTCGAAGCAGTGGACCTGGCCCGCGAAGGCCACTCGTTCGTGGTACCCACACCGACGGCCAGCGGCAAGACCCTCTGTTACAACCTGCCGGTCCTGGACACGATCCTGCGGGACAACCAGGCCCGGGCGCTGTATCTGTTCCCCACCAAGGCCCTCAGCCAGGATCAGATGCACGAGATCCACGGCATCGTCACTGACCTGGGGGAGGACATCAAGACCTTCACCTTTGACGGTGACACCCCTGAAACAGCCCGCCGGGCAATCCGCAGCAGCGGTCATATCGTGGTGACCAATCCGGATATGCTCCACCAGGGCATCCTGCCTCACCACACCCTGTGGGTGAAACTTTTCGAGAACCTGAAATACGTGGTTGTGGACGAGGTCCACAATTACCGGGGAGTGTTCGGCAGCCATGTGGGAAACGTCATTCGCCGGTTGCGCCGCGTGGCCAATTTCTACGGCAGTGATCCCCAGTTCATCTGCTGTTCCGCCACCATTGCCAACCCGCAGGAATTGGCTGTCAGGCTGACGGGCCTGGACATGAAAACCGTTGACCGCAACGGGGCGCCGAAGGGCGAGAAGCACTTCATCTTCTACAATCCCCCGGTGGTAAACCAGGAGCTGGGAATCCGGCGCTCGGTAATCAAGACCACCCGCGTGATTGCCGAACGGTTCATGTCCTCCGGGGCGCAGCTCATCGTTTTCGCCCGCAGCCGGATGCGTGTCGAACTCCTGCTGACCTATCTGGAAAAATCGGGCCGCCGGGTGGGGATCAAAAGTGGCGAAGTTCGCGGGTACAGGGGCGGTTATCTGCCCGGTGAACGCCGGGCCATCGAGAAGGGCCTGCGGGATGGCTCGGTCACCACGGTGGTATCGACCAACGCCCTCGAACTGGGAATCGACATCGGGCGGCTGGACGTTTGTATCATGGCCGGTTACGCGGGGACCGTCGCCAGCACCTGGCAGCAGGCGGGCCGGGCCGGGCGGCGTCAGAATCTCAGTGCGGTGGTCCTGGTGGCTTCGAGCAGCCCCGGCGACCAGTACATCATCAACAATCCCGACTATTTTTTCGGCCGTAGTCCCGAACACGCTTCCCTGGACCCGGACAATCTGGTGATCCTCATGAGTCACCTCAAATGCGCCGCCTTCGAATTGCCCTTCCTCGCCGGGGAAACTTTCGGCGACCGCCAGGTGACCGAAATCCTGGACTACCTGACCGATATGAAGGTGCTCCACCGCAGCGGCGACCGTTACCACTGGATGAGCGACACCTATCCCGCCGAGGACGTCAGCCTGCGCAGTGCAGCGCCCGACAACGTGGTCATCATCGACCGGTCGGTTTCCGGTGGAAGGGTGATCGGTGAGATGGACCTGTTTTCCGCGCAGGAGATGCTTCACGACGATGCCGTCTACATACATGGGGCCCAGCAATACCATGTCGACAAGCTCGACTGGGACCGTCGGGAAGCCCACGTGGAACCAGTCACCGTGGAATACTACACCGATGCCCAGCGCAAGAGTGAACTCAAGACCCTGACCGCCGAAAATGACCGTGATTTTTTCTACGGCAGCCTGGCTCTCGGCGACGTGGGGCTGGTATCCAAGGTCACCGTTTTCAAGAAGATCAAGCTGGGGACCCACGAGAATGTCGGGTCCGGCCGGGTCCATCTGCCCGAAATGGAAATGCACACCACCAGCTTCTGGTGGGAATTGCCTGCCGGGTTGGGCGACACCATGGCCGAGGCCGACCTTGACCTCGGGGATGCCCTCAAGGGGGTAGCCCACCTGCTCGGCCGTGTGGCGCCGGTTTTCATCATGGCCGACCCGGCGGATCTCCACGCCACGGCGATGGTGCGTTCCCCGTTCACCGGGAACCCCACCCTCTATTTGTATGATGCTTTTCCAGGTGGCGTGGGATATGCCCCGCGCATCTTCGAACAATTCGAGGAAATCTGTCTGGCCGCCCGCCGGCACCTGGCCCAGTGTCCCTGCGAAAAGGGATGCCCGTCGTGTGTCGGACCCGCGGTGGAGTCCGGCTCCACGGCCCGCAAGGGCGCCTCCTGGCTGCTTGCCCTGACAGGACAGGCCGCCGGCGAGGCCTGAACATGGATCTGAAAAAAAGGTTGGCCCAACTGGACCGTCTTTCCCGCCGGCCCGCTTCGGCGGGGGATCCCTCCAATCGGAATACTCAAGCGGATCCATCAGCTGTGGCGTCGACCCGCTCGGCCGCCATCGCCGGGTTGGGTTTGGGCGAATCCGCAACGGACGCAGGCCCGGTGTGGAGTTGCGGTCACCGGGACGTGCTGCCCGGTCCAGGTGATCCCCTGCCCAATTTGCGGGAGTTTTTCTCGAGGACTGTGGACTTCGAGGTCGACCCCGGGCAGATCCTTTTCCTGGACACCGAGACCACGGGGCTGGCCGGAGGGACAGGCACGATTCCTTTCCTGGTCGGAGTGTCATGGTGGGAAAAGGGCGGCTTTACGACACGGCAGTATTTCCTCCCCGGCCCGGGCCATGAGGCGGCCATGATTCAGGAACTTTCCTTTCTGGCGGCCGGGTTCCGGATCGTGGTGACTTTCAATGGTGCTTCTTTCGATCTTCCCTTGTTGAGGACCAGGGCCCGATTGAACCGGCTGGAAGATCCTCTGGCCGGTCTCGTGGTCTGGGATCTGTTGGTCCCGGCCCGTCGTCTTTACGGGAACCGTCTGCCGGACTGCCGGCAGCAGACACTAGAAAGAGAGGTCTGTGATGTGCGGCGCGACGAAGGCGATATCGAGGGGTCACGGATTCCCCAGGTCTGGTTCGATTTCCTTGCCACGGGCGAGGCAGGTCTGCTGCCGAGGGTAATGACACACAACCACCGGGATATGGTGGGTATGGGGCGGCTGTTCAATCTGGTGGTCGAGGCCGCGAATTCCCTGGTTACGGGTTTCGGCTCACCGGATAATCCGAACTGGCTCGACGGCTGGGCCCTGGGCAGGATCTGCGAAAGAAGGCGGGATACGGAAGCGGCCCTGGCATACCTGGGAATTTCCGTGGCAACGGCTCCGCGGCATGGTCCCGGCGGGCTGGGTGATCCCCGTTTCCTGGCCGATGCCGTGCGCATTCTGAAACGGGGGGGGGATTGGCTGCTGGTGGAGCGGGTCATCAACGACGGCCTTTCCGCGGGCGTTGACGAACCATGGCTTCACCGGGAGGCGGCCATTCTCTACGAACATCGGCTGGGCAAGTGGCCCAAGGCCCTTGACCATGCCCTGAAGTCAGGGGATGATCACCGCGTGGCGCGATTGCGTCGACTGCTGGACCAGTCCACATCCTGAAAAAGGCGGTGAAAGCATGATCAAGATGACCCGCGACGAAGCCCAACTCCTGCTGGCGGGCATCCGTGTCCTGAACCACCTGAACGGCAGATCGCCCACACCGGAAGAGTTGGCGGACATGTTGGAGCAACCTTCGAGTTCCGTGAGATTGCATCTGGCATTCCTGGACGACCTGGGTGTGATCGCCCTGGTGAAAAGCGCCTTTGAAACGCATGCGGAAATCCGGGACCATCTGGCCGTCGAGGAACTTGCGGCGGAAGGCGGCCCTGAAATTTCGGACGATCTCCGGGAGTTCGACCGACGCAAATCGGAAGAGGCGGAAAAAATGTCCAAGCTGTTCGAGTCCGGTGAGCACCAGAAACAACAACAGAATAAAATGGATCAGATGGGACAGGACCTGAAGGATTTCAAAAAGAAAAAGCCGGTCAATCCCTTCGGGGACGATTGACCGTTTCCATACGTGGAATCCAAAAAAGAGCCCGGGACCTGAAGGTTCCGGGCTCTTTCAATTATCCTCGGTTGCCGCTACGGCTGCCAGTAACGAAGATCGACGATCTCCGCTTCCTCCAGTTGCGCGGTGTACCAGTCCTCGACGGCCTTGTTCTGGGCCCGTGAGAGCAGGGCTGCCTGCAGGCCGGCGCGCCGGGTATCGAAATCGGCCTGGTCAAAGGTGCTGATCCAAAGGGGAATCAGGGCAAAGTATCCACGCAGTGTCGCCACCTCGGGGACCAGGACGCCCACCTCGCCGTCCATGGCGAGTTTATTGAAATCAGTACCGTAGCCGACATCCGGCACGTTCCCGTTGACGGTGAAGGTGTCGGTGACCGCATAACTGATATCCGCGTTCCTGGCTGCTTCAGCCATCGGCAGACCCATCTGAACCTCACCCACGGCGGGATTGATCCGGACTTTCGCTGCGGCCAGTTGTTTGTCCTTCTTGACGGCAAGGGCCACCCGGCTGGTCACGTCGGCTAGAGGCGACAACCCGGCGGGAGTGATTTCCCCGGCCAGGACCACATAGATGTTGTCCTGGTTCTCGAACAGGCGGCTGACATTTCCGGGAGTGGATCCGAAAACCCAGTTGGAGCCTCCCAGGGAAAGGGGTACTCCGGGGATGTCGCGGCCCTTGACGAATTCCGGCGGGGTCATCAGGTTCATAGCTTCGGCTTCGGCCGTCGTGGCGAAACTGGAACCGTCCACCCGGGCCCGGAAATCGTCGGCGCTTTCGCGCAGCAGGTCCAAGGTGTCCATACCCGCGGTGACCTTCAGCAGGATGTGCCGGGCGTTGACCTCGTAGACTTCACCGGTGTCCTCGTCGACCGATTGGCTGAGGACTTCGATAAGGTGGTAACCGAATTTGGTCTTGACTGGTTGGCTGATCTCGCCGATCTCCAGTGAGAAGGCGGCCTCGGTGAAGGGGGCGACCATCCGGGAACGGTCGAAAATACCCAGGTCACCGCTTTGGATGGCGCTGGTCTGGTCTTCACTGTATTCGAGCGCGGCCTCGCCGAACTCCTTTTTGCCGGATACGATATCTTCCCGGATTTCCAGCATGAATTCGCGGATTTCTTCGAAGTCCGCTTCACTGGGTTCCTTGGCGAACATGACCACCTGGCACCTGGCCTTGGCAGGGGACTGGTAATCATCGGGATGAGCCTGGTACCATTCGTCGATTTCAGCTTCGGAAGCTTCAAAATCGCCTTCCAGGTCCGCAAAGGTGATCCCCATGTATTCGGCAACGGCCTTGCCGGTCTGCCGGATGTATTCCTGACGGACCTCTTCATCGGTCACCACGGCAGCCGAGGAAATCTCTTCGATCAGTTTTTGCCAAGGCAGGCTGGCCCTGATGTAGGCTTCCTGCTGGGTCCAGTCGATCGCGGGGTTCTGCAGATCCGCGTAGTAGCGGTTCATGTCCACATTCCCGTTTTCATCGCGATAACGGGCCAGCAGTTCGGGGGGAGGGCTGTTCTCGAATACGGAAAGCACCTCGTCGTCGGAAACGGTGATGCCCCTCTTCTTGATGGCCTGCTGGAAAAGCGCAGCCTGGACCAGGGAGTCCCATGCCTGCTGGCTGGCGGCGGCGTTCTGGTTGGCGTTCAGTTCACGGTTCTGGGATTGCTGACGCATCTGGCCCCGCTGTTGCCGGACCGCGTAGTCGTATTGCTGTGCCGTGATATCGTCTCCGTTGACGGTACCGATGACTCCGGCCTGGAATTTTTTGGTGCCGGGAGCCTGGCAACCCCGACTGGTCATCCCGCCCAGGCCTAGGAACAGGATAAAGGAGGCCGCAATCACCCAGTAGAAGATCTTGGCCTGGGAACGCAAAAACTTGAACATTGTCGACTTCTTTCAAAAGGTTAACAGCCGCCGGGAAACAGACCCCTCCAGGGGCAGGAGGTTTCCGGGCATACGGATTTGATCCCATAAAATGGTAGAAGGCAGGGCAATTCACAAGTTGACATTGATCTGAAGTGGAATTCTGTTAATGTGTGGCTCCGTCAAAATCCTCGAATACTGCATTGCCGCCAACGTGAAGAGTTCACAGGCTATAGAGCCTCGGCCGGCAAGGAAAGGTCTGCCGTTGTTGGCCCATCCCGGAATTCTGGCCTTGCTCAGCGGCCTGATAGCCCAGGCCGCCAAGGTTTTGATCGAACTGGTCGTCAAACGGCGGTTCCGGCCCTCTGTGATTTTCGACAACGGCGGCATGCCCAGTTCCCACACATCCACGGTGACCACCCTGTCCCTGGCGGTAGGCCGCGCCGATGGTTTCGATTCCTCGATCTTCAGCCTGGTGCTGGTATTCAGCCTGTTCGTGATTTTCGAAGCCACAGGGCTGCGTCAGGAGATAGGTAAACAGGCCGAACTCCTCAACGACCTGATGGACAGCGCCCTGGCCGGGGAAAAGGTGCCCGGTTCCCGGTTGCGGGAATTGATGGGGCACACCTGGGCCGAAGTGTTCGGCGGGATGGTTGTCGGGGCCGCCGTTTTCCTTTGGCTGGGCGTTTCGGCCGGTTTAGGATGACTTGCCTGCCTGGAGGCATCCAGTTTCATTCACGTTAAACCTGTTGACAGGTAAAGTTCGGGGCGTATGCTGGTTCAAGCGGCCAGCGAACGGAGGATCCGCCGGCCTTCCCTATAGAGGTAAAACACAATATCCCGGACGGACCTTGTTCGGGAGGTTGCGCTCTGCGATTCATAATCGAAAGGATTCGATATGAGAGTCGTTGCTCTGGCCAACCAGAAAGGCGGATGCGGTAAGACGACAACCGCCACCAACCTTGCCTCAACTCTGGCCCAACTCGAAAAAAAAGTCCTTCTCATCGACAACGATCCCCAGGGTCACGCCACACTTGCCCTCGGATTCCACGATCGGGATTTCACCCTCAGCACCAGCGACCTGTACCTGACCTCGGACATCCTGGTCGAGGACGCCTTCCTTGAAGTAAACCCGGATCTTCACCTGGTTCCCGCCGGCATCGATCTGAGCGGTGTGGAAATGACCCTGGCCCGTGAACCGGAAAAGGAAATGCGCCTGCGCAACAACCTGCGCCGCAGCGCCCTGCCCTATGACTACGTGCTGATCGACTGTCCTCCCAGCGTGAGTCTGCTGACCTTCAACGCCCTGCTGGCCTGCGGTGAAATAATCATTCCCGTCGATCCCAGCGGATACAGCCTGCAGGCCGTGAGGAAGATCCGTGAAACCCTTGGGGTTCTCCGCGAGAAGAAGGGGCACGACGTCATCTCGCACATCCTGATGTCGAACTTCGACACCAGGCCTCTATTCGTTCGTGCGATCATGGAGGAACTGGAAGATTTGTACGGCGGGGAACTTCTGGAGTCGGTCATTCATCATACGGTGAAGATCAAGGAAGCCGCCGGGGCCGGAAAGCCGGTGACGGTGTACGATCCCGAATCCCGGGGGGCGTTTGATTTTCGTCACCTGGCCCGTGAAATCCTGGACCAGGAAGTCGGGTTGGAAGTGGTGGCCCTGGACGACTGGACGGCCCTGCTGCACGGTCCTGCCGTTTCGCAGGCTGGCGTCCGTTTCGAAGCGGATTTTCCCCGCGCCCGGACGGTGCGTATCACCGGATCGTTCTGTGACTGGTCAGCCAAGGGGCTGCCCCTGAACAAACGTGAAGATGGTCTTTGGGAGTGCCACCTGGATCTCAAGCGGGGTGAACACCAGTACCGCTTCATCATCGACGGTTCCTGGCTGCCCGATCCCCATAACAGCCGGACCGTGGCCAACGAATTCGGCGGGGCCAACAGTCTGGTAGTAGTCACCTGATCGGCGCCCGCTTGTCCGCGGGCTGCCTGGAGTATATTCGACCATGGCTCGACCCGAACCAGGGGCCGTCCCTCGACGGCCCCACCACATTTCCTCGATCGCCCATCTGTTCCTGGAGGAGGACGGTGCCCGCGATCCATCACCCGCGGTTCGTGAGATTGTGGTGGCGGCCCCGGGAACCTCTCCAGTCTCGGCATTTGCCGCGGCAGGTCTGGCATTGGGTTCGAACCGGCCTGCCATCCTTTCCGAGGGCAATCAAATCCTTTGGTCGGCAGGAACATATCTTGCCCGGGAGAAATCCCCTGATCGCAAGGAAGCCCAACGGAGCAAATGGAACATATTACCGGACCCGCAAGCGGGCTCGCCGGACATTGGGGGGGGGCGATCCAAATCGACCTCGGATCCCCCGATTCACTGGAGCCATCTGGGCTGCCTCGGCCCAGCCGGAATGGCGCACCTTGAATCCCTGTCCGTCGGCCAATCCCTGATGGATCTTTCCCTGGACGGTTCCGGCGGGCTGGTATGGTGCCTTCTCTGTCGGGAGGCAGACCGCTTCGGTCCCAGCTACATCCTGGGACGCCTGGTTGAATTGATCAGGCCTGACCGGATATGGATCCTGCTGTTTCCCGATGCCTGGGGCGAAGCCGGCAGACCCGGTTGGCTGGAGAAACTTTCCAGGAACGATTCGGGTTACGACGGCTCTGGGGATCATTCACGTTGCGCTGAGCTGGTGGGCCGTGCGTGCGGGATGGTTCCGTTCGAGATTCACCGGGTCAGGGGAGAAAATAATCTGGCCGCCAACTTTCATGGAGAAGCGGGACGGGAATCCATCTGGTATCAGGTGGCCCGCGGCGTGGCAGCGGACAAGTCATGATGTATACCTCGACATGCATGCGGTTTTTTTGCCCCGGATCAGGAAAATCCAGGGCCTGGGGTATTGCCCTGGCGGTGTGCTTCTGTATGGCTGCAATCCCCGTTTCGGCTGAAGAAGCACCGCGAACCCTGGGGCAGCCGGGGTATCTGGTCATAGAAGCGGCCAGGGATTCGGCAGCCGGATTCCGGTGGGAAGCTGGTCCCGGCCCCGGGCATCGTTCCCTGGTCTGGGACCAGGGAAGGCTCACCCTGCCGGACTCGGTGGAGGCCGGGGACTTTGGCAGGGATGACCTGGGCGTTCCTTTCACAGCTCGCCTGGTGGGATCGGGAGCCAGTGGGGAACTCGTTTTCCGGGACGGCATCTATCCGGTGTCCGAATCGGTTGTCTTGTCCGACGGCAGTTTTGAGCTGCGGGTTTCCGCCGGTGAACTGGAATTTCGAGGGGCCAGTATTCGCTACCGCAGGCCTGCGGCTGAAGCCGGGCAATACAGATCGGGATTGATCCTGCTGGCAGGCATGACACTCCTGGTGGTTGTCCTGTTGAGGCGGGCGCGCCTGAAGTCGGACGATAGGGCCGGCCTCTGATGCTGAACCGCCTTGCGACTTTTTTATACGGGGCCGCCCTGGTGACACTCCCCTGGACGGGTGTCGGTCTTTTGAAACTGGCCACCGGACGGGACTGGGGGGGAGGGTTGCAGCCTTCCTGGCTGTTCCTCGCCCTGGCTGTCCTGTGCACTGGACTTGATCGACTTCGCGGCGGCACCTGGCAGCCGGGTAAGATGATCGATGTGCCACCCCGTCAGACTCGATGGCTGCTCCTGGGATCAGCCGCGGTATTCCTCAGTGTATTGATCTCCGCCGCCGGCATATGGCTGGCTCCTGCCGGTGAGTCGTTCGAGGCTACCCTGGGTCGATTCGTGAAACAGGTGATACAACTTTTGATCATGGTGGTATTTGCCGTCTGGCCGGCCCTTTGGACCCGGGGGCGTCAACGGTGGATCTGGACGGTGAAGCTGCTGCTGATCGGTGGACTCCTTCAGGTGGCCTA
>Ga0164313_10002165_pt1 | contig 17631 bp, 17 predicted proteins | sample GuaBasSedimGuay4_FD_113735 | JGI IMG/M metagenome (GOLD analysis project Ga0164313, IMG submission 113735) | Subseafloor sediment microbial communities from Guaymas Basin, Gulf of California, Mexico - Guay4, Core 4569-4, 0-3 cm | ecosystem: Environmental > Aquatic > Marine > Hydrothermal vents...
CACTGGGCCTTACCACGGCCACGCGCGCTTCATTGCTGTTAAGAAAGAACGTCCATCCTGAGCTGGGGCCACCCCGGCTTGCACACCTCAAAGCCGGGGACTATGTCCGCTATCACTACCTCGCCCCTGAACAATTTAAAAATTACTTCACGTTCTCTTTTGTGAGAAACCCGTGAAGCAGAATGGTTTCCTTTTACAGGTATCACCGCCACGGAAATTACCATGACTTCAAGACCTTCTTGCTGGGCGAATTCAGACACAGTATTTTTGAACAGAATATCTGGTTTTATAGCCCTCAGCGGGAAATGCTCTGCAACGCAGATGGCGAAATAATTGTCGACTATGTCGGATGCTTTGAAACACTCCAGGAAGACTTCGATCATGTATGCCGCAAGATCGGTTTGCCATTGGCACCCGTTCCTCACATTAATTCCGCAGTTGCCCGGGAGAATGGCAACCGTCCGTCACCCAAAAAGTTGCGGGGGAAAGTAAAGAGGCTGCTGAGATGGAGACCGAATCGTCACCCACCCCGCTATGATCGTTACCAGGAATATTATGATCAGGACTGTGTGGATTATGTTGCAGAAATCTATGCGGCCGATATCGAATTGTTTGGCTATACCTTTGATTGAAATCGAATGAGAATATCTCATGAACATAAATTCGTCTATTTTTCAATTCCCAAGACTGCCTCGTCTTCGATACGGCACTTTCTTGAACCTTACAGCGATGTTGACATCGTTGGTTATCCTCAAACCTCACAGGAAAAGCCCTTTCATATCCATATGCGACCCGCAGAGGCGAGGGATGCCCTTCTTTCTCAACAATTTAATCCGGATACATATTTTACTTTTGCCACCGTTCGAAACCCGTGGGCGAGGGTTGCGTCCCTATATGCCATGCTTCAACGAAACAAAGGTGCATGGCGGTATGGGAGTTTTAAGAATTGGTTGGGCACAATCAGGCCTGACGATTGTGAAAGCTCGTCAGGGACCCCCAAATGGCACGCTTACGGCGTATTAAGCTATCGAAGCTTTCTGTCCACCCCGCCTGGCGGAAAGAAAGTAGACAGGGTATACCGCATTGAAGATGGGTTTGAAGAGCTAATTAATGACTTGAAGCTCAGGGTTGGGCAGGACCTGTGGACACATGATTTCCCCTTGATCAATGCCAACCCACGTAGAACGAATTATGGAGCAGTATATGACAGGCAAACCATTAAAATGGTCGAAAGCCTCTATGAAGATGACATACAGTCTTATAACTATAGCTTTAATGCTTGAGAACTGAATTCCTAATGACATTAAAAAGTTCCAGGGTCATTCTTTTTTTTAATGCCCCTCAGAACCCGGGTGCTACTGTCTCGCAGGAATCGTTGTTACCGGGATATACCATCACATCTGACACGAAACACTTCCGCAATGCTGATGTGGTGCTTTTTGGTCTGCCTCGGCTAAGCCTGCCCTTTGTTATCAGATTACATTCGGGACTCCCTGGTTTAAGAAAACGAAAAGGCCAGCTATGGGTTTCACGTACGATGGAGTGCGACAAAAACTGGGCCCGGCAGCGGTATAAGCCGTTTATGCGCCATTTTGATCTGACCATTACCAAGACGATACCCGCACATTGATCGGGTTATGGTTTAAAAAAGATATTCGGCACTTCGGATATACCTTTTAGGCAACAGGACCTCATTCAGCATGAATCAACCGGAAATAATAAGGAAGTGTGTCTTTGTCATTGGGCCTGAAAGCACCGGTAGTAAGTTAATTGCCCGTATTTGCTCACACGTATTGAAAATCACGACCTTTGACGCCTGGGGCGGCGGAGGTTGGTGTGACCGGGGCGAACATAAGGTTTGCCACCGTTCACTGCCTGCAGGCGATAATCGTCAATATCCAGACATCGAAGCGTGGATAGCTCAAAACAATAAGGACTATGAGTTATATTTCATCCTCACAACGCGCGACATCACCATGTCCGAGCTTTCACGGTTTAAGCGCTTCTGGAGCTGGTCCATGGCCGAATTTCAAAAGCAGTCTGAAGATGCACGGGAGATCATGCTGACGGTCATGCGCAGTGATCAGCGCTGCTTTATTTGGTCCTATGAATCGTTTATGTTCCTGAGAGGGGACTACCTGCAGAGCTTATATGCATTTCTGGGGGTTGAAGCTGACTTTCTTCCTGAACTGGTTGACGCAAACACCAACAAAGTTGTTCGCCCTCGTGTTTTAATGCGATTCCTGACTCGAAGGCTGAACTACCTGAAACAGCGTTTCAGGCGTATTGCAGGCATTTAAGGGTTAGACTGAGCCGCTTATGTGGAATCACCTGAGACACCCATTAGATGACTTTAATACTGCACGAAAGCAGTTTGCAGAAACCCGTTACCGCTGGCGTCACCGTTACCTGCATAACTATGAATTTATCCACATCAGCAAGACCGCCGGCAGCAGTATCAAATATGCCCTTGGAGTTCCCTGGGAAAACAAACACAAAACCGCACACGAAAAAATTGAAGAGTTGGGACAGCGTGTCTGGGATCGAAAATTTACTTTTACCGTAGTGCGTAACCCCTGGGACCGTGCTGTCTCAGAGTATCACTACCGCATTCGCACCAACCAGAACGAACTGGGTGAGAACCCTATAGCTTTTTCAGATTGGATACGTCTGACATATCAAGAGGTGGATCCCTTCTACCAGGATGACCCGCAAATGTTCATGCCCCAGGCAGACTGGGTTTACAATAAGAGTGGCAAATGCCTCGTAGACTTTATCTGTCGCTATGAACGGTTGCGGGAAGATTTTGCGCATGTCTGCCTGAAAGTGGGGGTATCAGCTGATCTACCACACATGAATGCCACCGATCATGGCTCATACCGGGACTGCTATGATGACGAAACTTCTGAGATCGTGGCTAAATGGTTCAGAAAGGATATAGAACAGTTCGAGTACACTTTCTAACCAGGGCTATTCATGAACTCCGTAGTGCAAGACATCATCAGGCATAAGCGCAATCTTGAAGCACGGTGGTTATATTGGCGACACCACCAACTCGATCGCTTTTTCTTTATCCATATCAACAAAACTGCAGGGACCAGCATTCAGCGTGTTCTCAATATTCCTTTTGATCACGATACAGCCCTGGAAAAAATCGAAATATTTGGCCAGAGTGAGTGGGATAAGCGGTATACCTTCTCTGTGGTGAGAAACCCGTGGGATAAAGTCGTGTCGAGTTACCATTACAGGGTTGAGACTCGCCAGGGAATACTTGGCGAAGGCAATACAGACTTCAAAACATGGGTTCGTTTTGCTTTCCGCGAACAAGACCCCCTCTATCGAACCAACCACAAAAAAATGTTCATGCCACAATATGAATGGTTGTCTGATGAGTCTGGAAAACTCCTGGTGGACTGTATATGTCGCTTTGAAAACCTCACCAAAGATTTTGAACCGGTTGCCCGAAAGATCCGCCGGAAGGCCGTGTTACCGCACCTGAAACCTTCAGCGCGTACGCACTACCGGGATTATTATGATGAGGAGACGAAAAATATCGTGGCACGCTCTTTTGAAATAGATATTGATTACTTTAAGTATACCTTCTGAATCAAACAGAAATTTAAATCAGTTTTACTCAGTTATATCAATGTCTCCCCTTGAAGAAGTTTGCAGGGTCCAGAATTCCTTATACAGGTTGCCCTTCGGATCATCGAGAAGACTTTTATGTGTCCCACTGGTTTCAAGAACACCATTGCGGAGTACCAGGATTTCATCACACTTTGCAGCCGTGGTCATGCGGTGGGTGATAAACAGAACAATAGATTTTTTCTTGATTTCGTTAAGCAATGCAATTACCCGCGACTCCTTAATGGGATCAAGCTGGGTGGTGCCTTCGTCCAGAATGACCAGGGGTTTCTGCTCGAGAAGAATCCGTGCGAGTTCAAGAAGTTGTTTTTCCCCGCCGCTGAGTTGAATGTTCTCTCCGATGATGGCATCAAGACTTTTAATGGAGTCCTTCAAGCCTACTTTTTCCAGGGCGGTCCAGATTTCTTCATCAGCATACAATCTGTCCTGATCTGCAAACCCAAGCATCAGGTTGTCGCGTACACTCATTGACGGCCAGATCAGGCTGTCCTGTTGAACGGAACTGATTTGCCTGCGCCAGGCTTCAGGTGAAATTGTCTGAAGGTTTCTACTTCCGATGTGAATCTGCCCGGCAGAAGGATCAACACCGCGTTTCAGCAATTTTGTCAGCGTGGTTTTACCGGCACCATTATAACCAACCAGACCGTAAATCTTACCACGCTTGAAAGTGTGGCTAATTCCCAGAAGAACCGGGTCAGCCTGTTCGGCAACCTGCAGAAGCTTATCGATTTCTTCGATTTCCTCCAGCATTCTACGTTTACCCGGGATACTGAACGAGCGACGTTTCAGGGTGAGAATAACGTGCTCGACACGGTTTTTTGCTTTGTGGGCACCGGTCAACATATGCAGGCGGGCCTTCATGTCATCAAAATAGGCCTTTTCCTGCTCATAAAAATTGGGATAGGTAAAAGAAAGATTGTCGATGGAAATACTGTCAACATCGGGGATGGCTGCATCTGAAATATCAGCCCGGTTAATTTTTGGCCGCATATTCAGAATAAAATCGAGTCTGAAAAGTTCATAGCGTAGCATGAAGAATATCTGAATCACGCCATTGGCTTCTTCCAGCATGCTCTTGAAACGCTGCATATAAACATCAAATACGGCGAAAGATCCCAGGGTGATTTTACCCATAATGATCATCCAACCGGCCAGACAGATAGCGGCAAAGCGTGAAAACGTATTAAAAATATCGGCTACGAGTCGTATTTTATACTGCGCGTGGGCCTGCTGGACCTTGTGGTCGGCAAACTTATTTCGCTTATCAGAATAAACTCCCCAAAGTTGAGCCAGCCAACCGTTAGAAGTAGCCCTGGCGAACATGAAAATGATCCAGCCTTTGATCCGGTTTTTCTGCTCTTCGAGCCTGCCGATAGCCAGTTCATATCTTCGCCAGACGACCTTCTGGTAACTTTCAAAAACCAGGTTCACAACCACAACAACCACAATGAGGAGGAGCAGGTAGGTGTGCATCAATTGCAGCACGACGACCAGCGCGAGCAGACCTACGGGGATCTTGATAAGTTTAACGATGAAGTCCGTAAGCTGGTTACCCAGCGTACCCAGTTTCATGTGAATATGCGTGGAAAGGCGCATATTATTCTCGCTCTCCAGAAATGCGCCATCAAAATAGCCAAGGTAGTCGGTGAAGCGGTCCTCCTGTGCGTGGATCAAATCGAAATCCATGCGGTAGATCAGTATCTGCTGCCAAAACTTCAGAATTACGTCGAGCAGGCTCATTGCCAGCAAAATGCCGGCCAATACAATAATGGCCATCAGTACTGATGAAAATGAGTATTGGAAACTGCCAATATGGATTACCGGTTCCATATTTGTCAGGATATCCACACTCCATTTCAGGAACAGCGGGGTCAATTGGTAAAAGAGCGTTGCCCATAGTGTTATCGGGAGAATAACCAGTAGTTTTCTCAGGTAGAGCTTTTTATCCCTGTAGAGAAACTGGATGGTGGCCGGTGAGACCGAGAAAAATTTTGAAAGCAACTTCATCACTGTGATATCTGCTTATCTTTCATCTCGCGCAATGTCTTAAGGAGTACTTCCGGTGAATAGCAGGATGATACTGTTTTATACCCATCGTCCACCAGTCTTTTGCGAAGGGAGGCATCTTCCATGATCCTGCAACAGGCTGCCGCAAAGAGCGGGGCAGTATCACCCAGCAGTATCTCAGATTCAAGTTCCAGGCCCTCCGCCCCACTCGAAGTGGTGATAATGGGGCGTTTATGAGCCAGGCTCTCAAGGATTTTTATCCGCGTTCCTCCACCAACACGAATGGGTGCAATACTGGCATCACAGCTGTTATAGAGGGCCTCCAAATCCTGTACAAAGCCTTTTACTTCGAACTCAGGCAGGCTTTTCAGGGGGATCGAACCCTTCCATTCCCCTGAACCCGCCAGGATCACTTTGAACGGACCTGGTGCGGTTTTTTTCAAGATGGGCAGTACTGCTTGTATAAACCAGTTTAGTCCGTCCTGGTTGGGCGGATATGCCAGGTTAGCGATAAACAGAAAGCAGAACGGGCTTTGCACTTTCTTTTCGGCTGCCGTTTCCGGAAGGCGAATAATATTGGGGACAGTATGAAAATTCTGGTAACCGGGGAATCGCCGACTCAATATCTGCCGGTCGACCTTCGAACAAACATAAATATGGTCGCAGAAACTCAGGCATTGCTGCTCACGGTTTTCGAAATCAGCAGCTTCCTGTTTCAATCGTTTCCGTTTCGCACCTTCTGGTTGTAGTTCAGCCAGCCGGGTACGCGTTTGTGATTCGATATCGTCCATATCCAGGTGCACCTGTGATGGAGTTGTAGTTCCAGCAAGAATGTATGGCCTGGCGAATGGAATCATGTAAGTGCGGAAGATGTGAATACGATCAAAAGACCGGCCCTTAAATATGGCATAGCTTTTTTGAATGGTCCTTGATGTTATCGCTCTCCATTCCACCGGATAACGATGGAGCCACCCCAACAAAGGCCAGAGGAGAGGATGATGACAGGCCCGTGTAAATAAATTGCCCAAATCACCGTGCTCTAACTTTGCCACCTCGCTGCAGCACGCCTCAAGGTCTGAATTAACGTGGTCCCCGGGATTACCACTGATGGGAACGACCAACAGGCTCACTTTAAAGTCCTGTGACAAGGCTTCAAGCATGGTGCCGGCACGCATAGCCAGACCGTTACCGGTGAGCTGTGGTGCTATGGGACTTATGAACAGTAGCCTTGGCTTGTTTTTCATGGTTTCTTTACAGCATCAAACCCCACGGCTATGATTCAAGTGTACTGGATTGGATTGGATAGAACAAAGGAATGAACTTTTCCGTCATCGTTCCATTTTTGGACGAACTGCAATATATTGAGCAATGTATCAGCAGTTTACTCAACCAGCAGGGAGTTGCGGGAGAGTGTGAGTTTATTTTTATCGATAACGGCTCCGGGGACGGATCACGGGACCTGGTAGCAGCGTGTTCGCAGATCCTGCTACTTGACGAAGCCAGGAAAGATCCTTATCTCGCCAGGAACAGGGGGATTGAAGCCGCACAGGGTGAATATCTTGTTTTTCTGGATGCCGATTGCCAGCCGAATCCGGATTGGATCTACCAGTATCAGAAAATTATCGAGGCACAGGACCCGGACATTCTGCTGGGCAACCTTTTATATCCCGAACCCATGTCAACCAGACAGCGATGTCATCAGGATTACTACAACACCAAGACCGGTTACCTGCTGGATCGTGAACTACGTTCCTGTTATTACGGGCATGCCGGCAATATGGTAGTCCGGAAAACAGTGTTTGACGAAACGGGACTCTTTAAGCCTATGCCCGAAGTTGGAGATACTGCGATACTACATGACTTGTTGGCCATACATCCTGACGCCAGGATTGTTCACGTGCCCGAGGCAGGTGTAGTTCACCTTGAGGTAACAAGTTTCAAACACTGTCTGGGCAAGCTTTATCAAAACGGGCGGTATACACGGGATTATGAAACTGTTAACGGGTTCCGCACGCTTACGATGAAAGAAAAGCTGGGTGTAATGAGAAGCTGCGCCGATGTGTACCAATATTCACCCTGGGAACGGGGCATCCTGATCAAGGCACTATATACCGGGTGGCGTGCGTTCGAAAAAGGGCGGGCCTCCTGACCGTTTGAACCAATATCCGTTTCACGGCCTTGTTTTGTATCACCGTTCTACTGACGGCTTATAAAAATCGCCGTGCAACCAGGTTAAATGTTGTATCTACATTTCGAATATACTTTTCTGTAAACATGCCTGCGTGCACCTTTGAAAAATCTTTGCGGGCACGAGCCCACCACAGGTGGCTCCACAGGTGAATACTATAGGCGTCATCCCAGTTATTTTCACGCTTCTGAAAAAGACTCGTGATATCTTCAATTGTCCACATGTAACTGTAGAATGATCGGGCGGGCTCAACATGAACCCAGTCCGGTTTCTCCTGGCTCAACCGGTATGGTAGTAATGTACTGTGATTACTCCAGGTGCCATTGAAGGCTTCCTGGCTTCTTTCCAGCCACAGCTTCCCAAAATCAGCCCGGGGTTTTGACATGATCAGCGCGTTACAGATGGAGGGCTTTGATTCCTGCGTTCCTGAGTCAATAATGTCAGCCTCCCGCCCGAGTACATAGTCGTATGTGAACAGGTCTTCAGGGTAAGGATTTATAAACAACGTGTCGATGTCAGCATATATGCCACCGTACTCATAGAGTTGGCGCAGGCGTATAAAGTCAGCATGATGAGCATAGCGATACTGGTTAATTCCCTTATCCTGGTAGTTGAAATCCGTGACAAATTTATCCGGCTCCACCTTAACCAGCGTCAAGCGGTCCTTTATGCGGTCCCAATATTTTCCATGCGGAATATGATCATGGTGAAAGTAGATCTTGTCCGGTTTGTTCACTTGCCAGCAGGACTCCAGGCAGAGGTAGTGCAAAAGGTGGAAAGAACGCCACTGCCGTTTGAGACCAAATACAAAGTGAAACTCGTTTGGGATTTTTTGATTCATTTTTTAATGGGTATCGAAACTGCAGGTTGATGTAAATTAACCCCGATCATTCAAAATTTCCAGTATCTTTTGGATAACTGATTGCTGGTTAAAATGATCAGAAGCATCATCGAGAAGATGTTGACCATTGGCCCTGGCGGCGGCCGGATTCTCAAAGGCCGAACGCATAAGCTGTCCAGCCTGTTGAATATCCGGGTCACCCCAGCGTTGATCCGGACTGTATGACTTCTTATTCATGGCATCGGCCACCGGGATGAGGTTGTAGTCCACCAGCCCCGCATGCTCTTTGGGGAGAAAATCGGTTTGCCCCCCATAGCCGGTCATGATGACGGGGTTTCCTGCAGCAACGGCATCGAACGCACCGAGCCCCCAGCCTTCGGCGCGGCTCAGGGAGACGTAGCAATCGCAGCGGTGGTGAAGCATATCGATCATGGGCTGCGGTGTATTTTCCTCTGCGATCAGAATGGTTGATGGTTTATGGGGGTATCTCTTTTCCAGTTTTCGGTAAGTCCGGGACGTTCTGGCCAGTCCGGAAAGGGGAAAGCGTTTGTTACCGTATCTGCTCGTGCCATCGTTGCGGCTTGTTTTCAACACCAGGCTGACTGGCTCGTGGGCCTGGAACGCGGACCAGTAAGCTTCCAGCAGCAGCCACAGGGCTTTGCGACGCGACCAGACATTCACCGAATAAAAGACATAGTTTTCAGGCGGCACCTGGCTCATTAATGGGTGAGCGACTCTTGCATCCGGGCCAGGTGCAGGGGCCAGAATATGAGGTATAACATCAATAGGCACAGTGACACCGCTGCCCTCAAAGACCTCTTTATTCCAGGTACTGGGAACCCAAACACGATCAAGCCGGTTCAGGATTTCCGGCCAGTGATCTGGAATTTTGTCAGTTTCCCAAGTGGTATATCCTATGTGCCGCTTTCCAGGTTCCTGTGCTATCCAGCGTGGAAAATATTCCGGCACCAGGTGAATCAATACCGTGTCATAAGCCATGGACTTATTACAAACAGGGTCAAATTCCTGTCTACCGGTCCGCGTCCCTGTAAAGGGTTCATACCCAAACGCACTGCCCCAGGAAGACCCGGGAATCATCGGGGTCCAGGTTAATGGAATATCCTGCTCTATTAGCCCACGGATATAGCGATGCGATGCGACCGCATAACCCGAGGTATCGTTCCAGGATATGTACTTTAAACCTTTCATAGTGAGCATGGAGTCCGCATACAAAAACAGAATCGTACCATTTTTTCTTTGTTTTAGTTGTATTTAGTGTTGTACTGCTGTATAACACCTACACATAATTAACTCACAGGACAATTCGGCCATGAAATTTACCCGCACACTCACTCTGATTGCCAGCACCACCCTGTTACTGGCAGCCTGCAACCAGGAACCGGAGCAGGTAGTCAAAGAGAATACAAACCCGCTACTTGAATATGTTCCGGTCGATACCTCTTATGTGTTTGCCAACCTTGAAACCACTCCCGAAGACGTCACTGATGCCTATATTGCAAGGTTTCAACCCGTGCTGGAAGTTATTTCAGCAAAGGTTGCTCAGTTCAAGGTGGACTATGAAGCCGGTGACTACGAGGATAATAAAATGGCCAAACTGGCAACCGCAGTTATGGATGAGCTCGGCGGAGACTTAAGCGCGGACAACCTGGCCAGACTGGGAGTCAGCTTACAGGCTCACCACGCCTTTTATGCCATGGGCATATTTCCGGTCCTGCGTATCCAATTGGAAGATGCGCAGGCGTTCCGCAGTGCAATTGCCCGCATTGAGGCCACAATGGGTTTTGAAATACCGGAGAGAGATCTCAATGGCAGTGCTTACTGGCAAATATCGGAAGATGACATGCCAGTTGGCCTTTATATCGCCATTCTTGAAGGGCAACTGGCTCTTAGCGCTTTTCCAGCCACTGCTGAAGACAGCCTGTTAGCCGCCTTTCTTGGTCAGGAAAAACCGGTTGAGAGCATGGCCTCCAGCAACACCCTGGCAATCATGAACAGTGAAAAGGGTTATACCGGCTATGGTTCCGGCATCGTCGATTTGCAGAGACTGGCTGGTGAACTTTTACATACTGACAGCGACACGCGCACTTACCTGGGGCCTGAATTGGTGCAACAATTACCAACGTTCGATGCTGTTTGCACCACCGAAATCAAGTCAATGGTTGCCAAAGCCCCTCGCATGACCGGTGGCTCAACCAAATTGACTGCCAATGAAATTGGCATGCGCTATGAACTGGAAATTGAAAACTCCCTGGCTGGCAGCCTGGCCGGCCTGGTTTCTGACACACCGGTGGCCACAGACGATAACCAGCTATTGTCGGGTTCACTTGCGATTAAAATCGGCAAATTGCGTAGCTTCGTGCTTGAAAGAGTCACCGCAATAGTTGCGACACCTTATGAATGTGAATTGCTACAGGAGTTAAACAAGAATGCTTCTGAACTGGCGACACAGCTTAACGTGCCGATGCCGCCCATGGTCAACAACCTGATGGGGGCGAGAATCCTGGTAGACGACTTCAACCCGGGCACCGAACCTGTCGAAGGCTCCGGGCTGGTAGCGCTGCATGTTGATAAACCCGAAATGTTCGTGGGTATGGCAAGCATGATGCTACCCGGATTCGAAGAACTTGACCTTGCCAACCAGACCGACCCGGTCAGGATTCCGGCAGAGTTGCTGCATATGGAAGGTATCGAAGTTTCTGCACTGATGGGTGAAAGTGCTATTGGTGCGGCCGTTGGCGAAAATCAATCCAGGGGCCTGAAGAAGTTCATGGCTGAAAAGCCACAGGATAGCGGAACATTCTTCTCAGTGTCTTACGACCTGGCACGCCAACTTGAAATTCAGGAAGAAATGGCGAAAAAATTCAACTTTGATTCAGCTGATGATAAATCACAAATGGATGAGTTTTCCGAGGCCGTCCAGGAGTCCTATACCGCCATGCTTGGCCGTTCCCGTGTTGATATGCGCTTTACAAAAGATGGCCTGGTCATCGACAGCCATATGACTTTCAAGTAGGCGGGACGAAGGAGCACCAGGAGACTGCCGGGTTTAATAGAGAAAATGTTTAATTTTTTCGCCTTTCTGGCCAAGCTCGGTCATTGCTTCAATACCAATTTGCAGGTGCAGGTCGACCCAGTTTTCGGTCACCTTTTTGTCGGACTCTTCGGTTTTCACCCCATCCGGAGTGACCGGCACATCTGATACCAGCAACAGCGCACCATGGGAAATCGCGTTGGCGTGGCCGACGATAAACAACGTGGCTGTCTCCATATCAATACCGATGCAAGTCATATCGTGCAATCTTTGATGGAAGGCCTCGTCGTGTTCCCACACCCTGCGGTTGGTGGTATAAATCACACCTGTCCGGTAGTCCAGACCATGGGCCAGTATTTTGTCGGAAACAAATTTATGTAGCTTGAATGATGGTAATGCGGGCACTTCCGGCGGAAAATAATCGTCACTGGTACCCTCTCCCCGAATGGCAGCAATGGGCAAAATGAAATGGCCTATTTCAGTCGATTTCTTCAGACCTCCGCATTTGCCCAGGAATAATACCCCTTTCGGTGAAACAGCGGTTAACAAATCCATAATGGTGGCTGCGTTGCTCGAGCCAATGCCGTAATTGATGATGGTCAGACCATCAGAATTTGTAGCAGCCTGCATGGCCCGGTCTTTGCCATAAATCCTGCAGTCAAAAATTTCAGCAAAACGCCTGACATAATTCCCAAAGTTGGTCACAAGGATGTAGTCACCGAACACTTCCAGCGGCATGCCGGTATAACGCGGCAACCAGTTACGGGTAATCTGGGCTTTTGTCAGCATGGTAGTGCTCCTTCAATGTGATAATTACTCCCTGGACACCTTTAGTACCTCACGGGCAAGTGGTACCGTAATTCTTCGTTTCGTGGTCAAAGCTGCCCGGTGCAGGCTTTCAACTGTTCTAATCAACGGTGCCATGTTCCGGTCATGACGCTTTAATAAATATTGTTGAACTTCCCCGGGCAAACTGATGCCCAGCGCATCACTGTGTAATTCAATCACGGCAAGTTTGTCCGTGTCTGCAAGTGGCAACAGTTGCAGGCGCAACCCCCAGGCCAGTCTTGAAGCCAGATCAGGCAAGCACAGCTTTAAAGCAGACAAACGCTCGCTGCTACTGATGACCAGTCTCCCGTTCGCTTTCCTGATTCGGTTGAAACAATGGAACAGCGCTTCTTCCCAGGCTTGGTCACCGGAAATGATGTGCAGATCATCCACACAAACCAGGTCCAGTTCTTCCAGACCTTGCAAGGAAGCAATTGCATCTTTGGGCAAGCGCTTTAAAGCCAGGTAATACGCTCGCCCTTGCCGTTCGCGTGTCTCATGGCACAGGGCATTGAGCAAGTGGGTTTTACCGCTGCCCTGCCCGCCAAACAGGAAAATATGTGAACCCGGTTCATCCGCCACCTGTTGTAATGTCCTGACCACGGCTTCGTTAGGCCCGCTAACAAAATCGTCAAAACGACAATCGCGGCGCGGCATCAACTGCAATGGTAGTTGCGGCGAAAATAACATAGTTAATTCGGACCCCGGGCAGGATCATAGAGGTCACTTTGCCGGTATTTTTGATGTATATGGCGTACCAGTACATTGAGTGCAGCCGCCACAGGTAATGCCAATAATATTCCGAGGAACCCGAATAACTGGCCACCCGCCAATACTGCAAATATGACTGTCACCGGGTGCAGTCCGATCTGATCACCAACCAGTTTTGGTGTCAGGTACATACCCTCAGCTGACTGGCCAACGCCAAACACAAGCAACACCATGAGCGGGTGGAACCAATCATGAAACTGAAAGATGGCGGCACCGACTGCGACCACGACGCCTACAATTGAACCGAGGTAAGGCACGATACTTAGCAGGCCGGCACCAATTCCTATCAATACTGCAAACTCGATGCCCACCACGGACAAGCCAACTGCATAAATAAACCCCAATGCCAACATGACCATCAACTGCCCACGGAAGAATGCGCCAAGCACATCATCCACCTCTGCAGCCAGCCTGCTTATTTCAGCCTCCAGGTTGCGAGGCAATAAATCGTTTATACCCCTTATCATCAAATCCCAATCACGCAACAGATAAAAAGTAACAACCGGAATCAGGATAAGATGCGTCACCCAGGTCGCCACAGCCATACCACCGCGTGAAATAAAATCAATCACATTAAAAGCAGCTGAGCTGATTTCTTTCCAGTATTCCTTCAGCATGTCTGCAAACCCGGCCGGGTCAAAACCCGCCAAATCAAATCCCAGCTTGCCGGCTATCCAGGGCAGTACAGTCCCGGAGAACCACTCAATCCATTGGGGAAAACGTTCGACCAACAAGCGAATCTGGTCCGCTAACGATGGAATAAGGATCAACAGAATCACCGTAAGCATCGTCAGCATCAGTAAAAATACAATGCTGACAGCCACTGTCCTGCCGAGGTTCCAGCGCCATAACCGGAGCCTTTCCAACCGGTCAACGATCGGATCCCCAAAATAGGCAAGCACAGCCGATATAGCGAATGGGGTAATCACGGGCGCCAACAGGTAAACCAGCCAGCCAACAGCTGAAATCAATGCCAACAAGAGCCAGCTTCGTGAATCAGTGATCATCAGTGTAAAAACTCATACTCATAGTTGCTTCCGGATCTTGCGGGTAACAACACGGTTCCGCGATTAAATGCATCGTTGAGATACTCAGGCGCTGCATTCAGCTGCATGCGAAAATGCACCAGGCCCGGTGCTGCACCGAGTATGTCGATATTGGTAACCAGGCTCAGGCCTTGTAAATATACCAGGCAAGCAGCGTAGTCATTTGCATTGCTCAATTTACCAATCGTCACGTCCACCGTCCATTCGCCCTGCGCAGAAGCCGCGATAGCATTGGCTGCCGCAACCTTGTCTGTCATTTGATGTATGCCACCGGCCAATGCGAACATCAGTTCATGATCCACTGTCCGCCAACTCCAGTTTTGCCCGTTGACGGCAAGATTCCAACGCAGTGTCCATTGCGGGCCTTCACGCCGGGCCGCAATGATCGCTACTCCATCACCAGGGGCGCCGCGTTCAACCAGGTAATCGGTAAATCCACCCCAAAGCAGGCTCATATCGATCAATTGTGCCTCTTCACCATCCAGCTCAGGCCATATAACGGGTAAGCCACGCAAAGCCGCCACATCTTCCATCGCATCCCAGGCATACTCATATTCCACCGGTTTCAGTAGTCTGCCCCGGCCATCATCAATGATCACCCAGACCTGTACCGGCGGTCGTTGCTGCTGCCAGCGGGGCAAATTGATTTGTTGCACGACGCTATCGACTTCAGCTTGCATGAAATTGGCAATCAGCCGCAATTCCTGTTTGCTGATGCCATCGGGTCCTGCTCGCTCGACATTCTTGTAACGGAATGAAAGTAACATGCGACCGGCATTTTGCAGGGCAGCATCCAGCGGCGCCGAGATCGGCATCTCGCGCTGGCCACTGAGTTTCTGTAAAACCTGGATAAGCGCATCCGGAATGGCTTCTATACGCTCTTCTTCAGCCTGACTGGCTACCACGACCTCGCCTGAATACAGCCCGGTTTCGGCGACTGCTTCTACAGTTGCCAAATACAGGATGAGAATTATCAGCAGTACTTTTTTCATCTGCGTTACCGGGCAAGAACAGAGTGGTTTGTTCACTTACGAATAGATCAAAGGCTCCTTTATAAGATACCATAGGACACTACGATCACGCATGAATAAACGGACCCAGCATTGAATACAAAACCGGAAAAGCCTTCGGGCTTGAGTTATCTCGACGCAGGTGTGGATATCGACGCCGGCAACGAATTGGTTGAGCGGATAAAACCCGCAGTGAAATCCACCAACCGCAGCGGTGTGATCACAGGGCTGGGCGGTTTCGGCGGCCTGTTCAAACTCGACACTGAGCGCTACAAGGAACCCGTACTGGTCTCCGGCACAGATGGTGTCGGCACCAAGCTTTTGCTGGCCAGACAACTCGGAACTCACGACACAATTGGCATCGATCTCGTTGCAATGTGCGTCAATGACATACTCACTTGTGGTGCAGAACCATTATTTTTTCTGGATTACTATGCCACCGGAAAACTGAAAATCGACAATGCCCAGGCCGTCATTGAGGGGATTGCAGAAGGTTGCCGACAATCGGGTTGTGCGCTGATTGGTGGCGAAACGGCCGAAATGCCGGGCATGTATGGACAGGATGAGTATGACCTTGCCGGGTTTACCGTTGGTGTGGTTGACCGGCCGAAGTTAATCGATGGCAGCCGTATCAAAGCTGGTCATCGCGTGTTGGGATTACAATCTTCCGGCCCGCATTCCAATGGCTATTCGTTGATTCGCAAAGTACTCGAGCAATCCGGCGATGACCCATCCATGTCACTTGGCGACATGACGCTGGGAGAAGCCTTGCTGGCACCTACAAGAATTTATGTGAAAGCCCTGCTACCCCTGATCGAACAATACACGCTTGATGGCATGGCGCATATTACCGGTGGTGGTATCAGTGAGAATATCATCCGTGTCATCCCGGATGAACTGGGGCTCGAAGTGGACCTGTCTGCGTGGGAACTTCCCGCGGTGTTCAATTGGCTGCAAAGCAACGGCCAAATTGATGAGTCAGAGATGCTCCGAACTTTCAACTGCGGCATTGGCATGGTGGTTCTCGTGCGCGAAGATTCCGTTGCCGGTATCTGCCGGGCATTGAAATCGGCAGGCGAAACGGTATGCCAGCTTGGCCGTGTGGTTGAACGCACTAAAAGTGAATCGCGGGTCACGTATATCCGCTCATGAAGCCGGCAAGATTGAAGGCTGCCGTGCTGATTTCCGGTACGGGCAGCAATCTCAAAGCACTCATTGATGGTGTGGAAACCGGCCAGCTTGCACTGGACATCGTGAGGGTCGTTTCAAACCGTGCTGACGCAGGTGGCATTGAGTATGCCAGGACTGCCAACATTCCTGTCAGCGTCATTAGCCACAAGGCCTGCCCCGATCGTCAGGCACATGATGATGCGATTATCAACATACTTGAAGGTGATCAGGCAGAGCTGGTTATCCTCGCCGGCTACATGCGCATCCTTGGGGAAAGTTTTACCACCAGGTTCAATGGTCGCATGATCAACCTGCACCCTTCGCTATTACCGCTATACAAGGGCCTGGACACCTATGCACGCGCCCTGCAGGCTGGTGACCAGGAAACCGGTGCCAGTATTCACATTGTTACTTCCGGTCTGGATGCGGGCCCGGTCATCTCCCAGGTCAGGATACCAATCGAAAGCGGCGATGATGTCCAATCGCTCCGCAACAAACTCGGACCCCTTGAGCATAAGTTGCTGGTGGCGACCGTTTCCCGGTTCTGCCAGCGTACTATCAGCTTCAAATCCGGTAAGGTCATGGATGGTAAATATGAATTGGTACACCCTCTGCAAATGAACCACGATGGCTCATTTCAATAGCCCTGTCGTTATTCCGGGCGTTATTCCGGGTATGATTCTGGTCGCGACTTTTATCGGCCTGGCGACCATCACAGAAGTGGCAACTGCAGCCGAACAGTATTCTGTCCCCCAGGACTACACCGCGGTCTACAAGGTGCTGCGCAACGAGAAAGAACTTGCGGCAGTCACCATCAGTCTTTCTCACCAACAGGATGTCTGGACGCTACATGGATACTCTCATGACACGCGGGGATTTGCAGAATTCCTGAGAATCAAAGGAACACAAACAACCACCGGCAAATGGCATGACGGGCGATTCAGGCCTGACAACTATGAACTTTCTTTCAGTTTGATCGGCTTTAAAACAAATTGGCAGGCATTGTTTGACTGGCAAACCGGCATTGTGGAGACCACGGGTAAACAAGGTAAATCCCGGTTACCGATGGAAAG
>Ga0164313_10002166_pt1 | contig 17628 bp, 15 predicted proteins | sample GuaBasSedimGuay4_FD_113735 | JGI IMG/M metagenome (GOLD analysis project Ga0164313, IMG submission 113735) | Subseafloor sediment microbial communities from Guaymas Basin, Gulf of California, Mexico - Guay4, Core 4569-4, 0-3 cm | ecosystem: Environmental > Aquatic > Marine > Hydrothermal vents...
CCCGCATTTCTCACCGGGTTTCGTGACGAGGGCGGCGAAGCGCAAGTATCCGCTGGGTTTGTCGTGAATCGGGCGACGACGTCGTAGTTGCGCTACGTCGAGGAGCACGATTTGCGACAAGCATGGCGGGACGCCGCGATTCGCAGCCCGCAGTAGACACCCGGTGAGAAAAGCGGGCTAGGCCCCCGTTCCCACGGGGGCCTTTTCTTGAGTGGTACTCTCCTCCCATGCTCCCCGACTGGGTGTTTGATTCCAATGACCATCGGTTCATGGTCGAGGCCTTGGCCGAGGCCGAGGCCGCTATGGACCGCGGCGAGGTCCCGGTCGGCGCGGTTGTGGTCCGAGGCACCGAAATCATCGCCCGCGCGGGCAATCGGAGAACACAATCAGCCGACCCATCTGCGCATGCGGAAATTTTGGCTCTGGGTGGTGCCGGCCATGAACTGGGAGACTGGCGCCTCGAGGAGTGCACGATGTACGTGACTCTTGAACCGTGCCCGATGTGTGCGGCCGCCTGCCGGCAAGCGCGGCTCGAGCTCCTGGTGTGGGGGGCGGACGACCCACAGAAAGGCGCCTGCGGCTCGGTCCTCGATCTCGCCGCTGATCCTCGTCTCGGACCACTGTTGGCTCACCGCGGCGGTCTCGAAGCCGAACGCAGCAAAGAACTCCTCAAACGCTTCTTTGCCAAACAACGGTAATCATCGTAGAATACGACGCCCGATCGCGGAGAGGTGCCGGAGTGGTCGATCGGGGCGGTCTCGAAAACCGCTGACCTTTCACGAGGTCCAAGGGTTCGAATCCCTTCCTCTCCGCCATCTTCTTTGAAAAATGTTTGAATTGGAGAGGTGTCCGAGAGGCCGAAGGAGCACGCTTGGAAAGCGTGTGTGGGGGCAACTCCACCGCGGGTTCGAATCCCGCCCTCTCCGCCAGCACATCAACCGAGCCCGGCATGGAGCTCGGGCCCTGTGCATCGTCGTCCTTCGAACCGTGTCAGACCCGGAAGGGAGCAGCACTAAGGAGGAACGCGACGAGTGCCGCAGGTTGCCTGGGCTCCATGGCGGGCTCGTAATAAATTCACCGGCGGATTCCGCGCGGCGCACACTCCGCCGGTGAATTTATCTAGAGAGCAGATCAACGATCGCGTTAGCCGCAACATCAGCGCCGTTTGCTTTTTCGGAGACTGGCCGATGTGTCTCGAGGAGCGGTTCTATTCGAGCGAGCCAATTGCCGCTTCGAAAGGCCGCTTCGTCGATTTCCATGGCTTTCATGTGCTGATTGACGAAGCGTTCGAGAACGGGAGACTCCGGGAAGTTCGGTCGCGCGAGGTAGGCGAAGGCTGCAGATGCGTGGAACGCCTCCGCAACCGTGCTGTAACCGAGCTTGCCGACCACGATATCGGATGCCGCCACCAAATCCGGATGGTAGAAACCGCCGTGGAACGGCAACACGAGCAGTCGACCCCGCCGTCGGGCCGTGCGCCCGCCTCCGGGCACCACGATCCATGCTCTGTCCTGATGTTCGAGTTCTCCGAGCTGCCTATAATCCCAGCCCGCGCCTCCCATGCTCAGAAGGACCAATGGGTCGTCCGCCGGTACTTCCAGGCGTCGGCGAACCTCGCTTCTGGTGGTGTGGGGCGCCCGCGCAACGGGCGGAACAGTGACCCCACCCGCAACCGAATTGCACACCGGCATGGCCTGGATTCGAAGGTCTGCACGCGCGAATGCCACCGCCATTGCCCGGCCGTGGTGAAAAAGCCTCGATGGGGCACCGGGATAGTTGGCGTAGATCCAATCCCACGTGAAGTTTTCGACCAGCACGGAAGGAAGATCGAGGTGGTCCGCAACCATCAACCCAAGCGGTGAAATGTCCGAAATCACGAGGTCACAGCAAAGCTGCCTCATTCGTTTACCAAGAGATTCGATCACCGCGAAATCATGGAATGGAGAGCTGTCAAGACGTTCAACCGTCGCATCGAGGTTCTCGATCAACGCAGAAACCTGTACCAGACCGACATCACTCGCGAGGCGATGGTATGTGAAGCACCGCGGGAGGGACTCGGAAAAAAACCACCGTGGAACCTCGGTGAAGAGATCAAAACGCATCGACGGCCATCGGCGCAGAAGAGCATCCATCACCGCGCAGCTTCGGGCAGCGTGGCCGAAGCCATGCGGAGAGATGAAATAGGCGATGCGTCCCATTCCTCGCCAGTGTACGTGGTACGATTCCGTCTATGAAGCGGATGATCATCCTGGTCGTGGTGGTGTCGTTTGCGGCATCCGGCGCGATGGCGCAGAGTGCATCGAGCAGGGCCTGGCAGCAACGGTTGCAGGTTGAAATCCCCCTGCCCATACCGATGGTCGAGTTGGAGTCGATCAACCCATTCACCACCGATGTCGACAAGCCGCCGGTCCTACTCGGATCGACGGCGCCGCGCAAGGTCCCAGTGGACGGAATCGCGACCGTCGCTGCATTTGTCGATGCCAAAGGCGAGTGCCTGGGGGCCGTCCCTCTCGAACTGCCAATGCCCGGCCTCACATCTTCCCTGGTTCAGGAGCTCACCGGCAGTCGTTTCGAGGCCGCCACCGCCGGAAACGCCCCCCAGCCGTCCTGGGTGGTGTTGGAGATCGCCATGGAAGGCAAGGTCAAGGAGGCAGCGATCGTGGATCAGCTTCTGGAGATGCCGGATCCCGAAACCCCTCCGGTTCCAAACAGGGCTGTCGCGATGACGCCACCCGGCAACCTCCGCAATCTCAAGGCCACTCCCCACGACCAGCTGACCACTCTCGCCGCGCCGCGCCGCATCCGGATCAACGCCCCCGGCCGCGAAGACGAGATCCATATGCGGGCTCTGGTCCACATCACCGAGGAAGGACGTTGTGATAGCTACGTACCGCTCGATCTCTACGACGGCCTCAACCCTTGGGTGTCGGCGTTCCTGGCTACGTGGAGAGTGCAGCCGGCAACCGTCGACGGCGTCGCAAAGGCTGCCTGGTTGGTCTACTCAGCGCGGGTGCAGATGAAAATTTCCGGGCTCGACTCGACCGCTTCTCGGGTCGTCCGCGACCGCGAGTACTCCCCGGATCAGTAGCGCTGTCCAAACCCAGATTTACCAGGCATCAATCAGTCAAAATGCGCGCATCAACGAGTCAAGGAGGAAGGGTTAAGAGTGCAGATCCCAGCCCTTCATCTCCGCTCTTAACTCTTAACCCCTTAACTCTTTACTCCGTTCGTGACCAGGCACCGGCGAGACCTCAGCCCCTGCGCCGGATGATCTTGCGCCTGTTCCCATGGCGGACCGTCACTCGTTCAGAATCGAGCCACTCGAGCGCGGGAATTGCGAGCTTTCGGGTGAGGCCGAACCTCATCTTGAAGTCGCCGATTCCGAAATCATCAACCTCCCAGTCGCGAACCCTTTGCGCCATCTCGTCGAGCACCGCGCGGTGGATCAGGTACTTTCCCTCGAGTCGGACGAGACGGCGGCGCTGCAGGAGGTATTTGCAAATACCCTCGACGGCCGCGGGTTTCACCTGCAGCCGCCGAGCGGCGTCGGCGGGCGACGAGGCTTCGAATCCATCCTCCCGGTAGATCGCCTCGACCTTTTCGGTCAGCTCTCTCCCGGCTCTCGTCATATGGTCGTCGGACCCCGGTGGTACGACCCGACCCTCGGAGAGATCGAGAACCCCCCTGCCGCGGAGCTCCTCGAGATAGACATCCGCAAGCGGCAGGGCCGACCGCGGCAACAATTTCCCGGCAAAATCCCGAGCCGGAATTCCCGCCGACACCTCTTCGCCCGCAAGTCGCCGTTGTAATTCCGCGGCTGCATCCCGTGCCAGCCCGTCGAGGGCGGAAGAGGCCACGAAGGTCGGGGGCTGGGTCGCCAGGGCCTTGACAGTCCCGTCGCCCAAAAGACGACCAATGGGCGCTTCCACCGCACCTTCAAAGACGCCCAATCGCCCGCAGATCGCGGGCAAAGACAGCCCGGTAAGCCCCTCACGCTCGATCCAGCTCGCCAGCAGCTGCGGCCAGGCGTTGCGTTGGACATCCGGAAGCCGGTCGAGCTCTGCACTGTCACGTCGACGCCAGCGCCGCAGTCGGGTATCGAGCACCTTGCCGCCGGCGAATGTGTTGACCGGCGATGGTCGCCGCAGCACGAGGCGATCGCCCGGGAAAAGGAGCATTGGCGCACGAAGAGAAATCTGAGCCGCGGCGCGCGCACCGGGGATCAACGGCCGGACCGCGAGACGATCGATGCGGGCCGGGACCCGTGCCGCCACCGCGTGGACTTCGACCTCGTCTCCCTCATCCAGCGGACCTGGAGCAGACGCGAGGAGCTCAAGATGAATCGTTACCAGCGTGGTAGGGCTCCACGGGCCTGGGGTGAGAACCTGGTCGCCTCGAGCAAGCTCCTCACGCGCCAACCCGACAAGGTTGATCGCCACCCGTTCTCCGGCCTCGACAATCTGCCGTTCGGCGCCGTGCACGTGCAGGCGGCGCACCCGCGCACCGGCGCCGTGGGGGTAAATCGTAACCTCCGAACCGACCTCGAGCGAACCCCACTGAGAGGTCCCGGTAATGACGGTACCTGCGCCGGTGAGGCTGAACACACGATCGATCGGCTCCCGGAACGGGCGTCCTTCGATCTGGCGCGGGCGTACCGTCTGAGCCTGCGCGAACAGCGCGTCTTGAAGTTCGGCGATTCCCGATCCTGTCTTCGCCGACACGAGCACCACCGGCACGTCGGCAAACGTGGTTGGTGCGAGAAAATCACGAACCTCCTCGGCGACGAGCTCAGCAAGCTCGTCGTCGACGAGATCAGCCTTGGTCAGCGCGACCGCACCGCCGCGCACTCCCATCAACCGAATCACCTCGAGATGCTCGCGGGTCTGCGGCATGACACCCTCATCCGCAGCAATCACAAGGAGGGCGAGGTCAATGCCCGACGCACCGGCAATCATCGTGTGGACCAGGCGCTCATGCCCGGGCACGTCAACAAAGTGCAGTTGGAGATCGTCGTCTGAAAGCTGGGCGAAGCCGAGATCGATGGTGATTCCGCGTTCACGCTCCTCGGGCAGCCGATCGCAGTCGGTGCCCGTGAGCGCCTTGATCAGACTCGTCTTGCCGTGATCGATGTGACCAGCAGTACCCCACACAACATGCGACATGGGGGCATCGTACACGGTCCGCGGGGCGCTTCCCAGTTCTCCTGAGGGCTTGCAGCCTCGACCCAACGGGCCAATGGATTTGGATGGAACCTGCGGAATGAGTAAGCTCTTCTGGTGACCACTCTCGACACGCACGAATTGCGATCCCGAGCCTGCGGCCAAATATCCGCCCGGGCTATCGACCCGTCGATCCTGTCGGTGCGTCAATCTTCCGAGGAAGGTCGAGATGAACAGTTCGGGCATTGAGGCGGAAATCAAGATCCCGGTTGAGGATATCGAAACGGTTCGCGAGGCGTTGGTCGAGGCGGGCGCGACTACCGTGCACGCTATGGCCCGGGAAGTCAATCTGCTACTGGACACCGGCGACGGACGCTTACAGGAAGCCGGAAACATACTCCGACTCCGGCGCTACGGCTCTCGCAATATCCTGACCTTCAAAGGACCTGCCGTCTACCACGGCTCGGTCAAGGAACGACCCGAGCACGAGACCGAAATCGAGAATGCGGAGAGAATGCTGGAAATACTCGATCACCTCGGTTTGCGGGCTGTCGCGCGCTACGAGAAAGACCGCGAAATGTGGCTGGTCGATGAGATTTCGGTGGTCCTCGACCACACCCCCATGGGCGACTTCGTCGAGGTTGAGGGGCCACGGGATCGATTGCAGACTGCGGCTCGATCGTTGGGACTCGACCCGTCAACCGCCGTGCGAGGCTCGTATCTCAGCCTGTGGCGCGAGCACCGATCGCGTCATCCGGAACACAACCTCCCGGTCGACATGGTGTTCCCGACATGACTCGGCGGGGGTTCCGGGTCGCGATGGTGCTTGCCGCCGGCCGCGGCGAACGGATGCAGCCTCTGTCGTCGGTCGTCCCAAAGCCCGCTCTGGCGTTACCCGACGGGCCGGTGATCGCTTCGTCCATGCGTCTCGCCGCGCGGGCCGGCGTGGATCGTATCGTGGTCAACACTTGGCACCTTGCCGAGAAAATGACCGAGGCAGTGGCTGAGGTCGCCATCGACCGGATCGAGATTGTTCTATCTCCCGAGGCCGAGTTGATGGGCACTGCCGGCGGTCTCGCGCTGGCTCGCGAGCGCGATTTGTTCGGGCAGGACGGTCCGGTGCTCGTTCTAAACGGCGATGGCGTCGTCGGTCTCGATCTCGACGCTCTGATCGAACGTCATCTCGGTACCGAGGATTCGGTGACTCTCGCTCTCCTTCCTCATCTCGACCCGGGCCGATGGTCGCGGGTCGTCCTCGACGCCGAAGGCCGGGTCGCGGGCATTCATGCTCCCGGTCGTCCCGACGCCTCGGAAGCTCCCTTTCTGTATCCGGGCGTGATGGCCGTTTCCCGGCCAGCCCTCGATTCCATGCCGGTGGCGCCCGGAGACATCCCCGAAGTCCTTTGGGAACCCGCGCGCGAGGCACACCGGCTGGGCGGGGTCGTGGTCGCAGGCCACTGGCGTGAGGTGGGAACCCCCGACGACTACCTCGCCGTCATGAACCTACGGCTTGCGGGAGCCAGTGTTGTTCACCCCGCCGCCACCGTCGACACGACGGCATCATTGGCCGCTACGTTCGTGGGCCGCAACGTCACCATCGAGGGTGGCACCAAGGTCATCGCGTCAATCCTCGACGAGGGCGCAGTGATACACAGGGGAGCGCGGGTCAAACACTCCGTGCTCATGGGCAAGATCGAGATCGGACCCGACGAAACCGTCACCAACGAGGTGCGCGCAAAGCCGCCGACGCACGACGGCTAGCCTGCAGATCAGAGTCCCGCCTCCCGCCACTTCGGCCAACCGGAACGCCATACCCGCGAAATGACCCGCCCGGTGCCGCCGTAAACCCGCAACACCCGCATCCTTGCCCGGTGGTCGGTGAAGTAGAGGGAGGCCGGCGTCGCCGTTCCACGCGGGGTGAAGGTGATGATGTCGCCACGACCCGCACGAACCGGATCATCGAGGTTTCCCCTAAGCCGGCCGCGACCTGAGGGATCGGGCACGAACTCGCCCTGTAAGATACCGAGCCCCGCCTCTCCGGTCTCGAAAAAGATGACCTCCGAGATGATGGGGTCGATGAGACGATCGATATCTCGCCGCCGTATGCCGTCACCGTCCCCGTCCTGAGCTATGAAGCAGCGCCAGGAACCATCGTCTCGGCGCTCAAAGACAACGGCGCACGCACGCCCATTCATTATCGCTACCGCCCGACAACGAAAGAGGAGCCCTTGCATCCGCCGCGACGCCCCGCCGACAGCCGCCGCCCCACGCGCCTCGTTGAGCCCCGGCAGGGTCACAGTCAGAATGATGCCGAGAATCACCACCACCACCACCAACTCGACCAGTGAAATGCCACGTTCGGCGTTTCCAGAGAACCTGCGATCATCCATCAGAACCTCCTTGGCCCGGTCTTCTCACCGGGTTTCGTAACGAGGGCGGTGAAGGGTAGTCAGATGTAGGGTTTTTCGCGAATCGGGCGACGCTGGCGTAGTCACACTACGTTGAGGAGCACGATTTGCGTAAAGCACGACAGATGGCTGCCATTCGCCGTCCGCAGTAGACACCCGGCGAGAGGACCGGGCAAAAACGCGGCCCCGAAGGGCCGCATCCCGTCCACGCTGTAGTTGGGGTCCCCCGCGACGACCGGTTCAGGATGAACGACGTCTCGGGTGACCGTTAATCATCAGTCGACAGCCTTCGGACTGCCGTCGTTCGAACGGGGCACCTTGACCTTTTCGGCCAGGGTGGTCGCCCCGCTGGTGACGATGAACGGTTCGAGGTTTTCGAACGACCGTTCACCGATCCCCTTGACGGCCACGATTTCATCCACGGCCCGGAACTCTCCGTTAGACTCGCGGAAATCGACAATTCGACCGGCCAGGGCCGGACCTACCCGGGGCAGCAATTGCAGCTGGTCCATGGTCGCGGTGTTGATGTTGACGACACCCGTTGGTTGGGCGCCCTCAACCGATCCGACGATCGTGAGGGTTGCGGCAGCCACCAGGATCAAAGAAAGGACGGTGCGTGCGTTCATATGTGTCTCCTTTGGGTTCGAAATTGGTAATCGATCACTCCGGGCCGATTCATCTGCCGTCCATGGGTGCCCCCTTTCATTCGCCGCCTGAAAGTGCACCCTCCGTGCCAATCATGAGAAAATCGTGTAACCTCATTTATTTCAGTAAATAAAGGCCTGAATCTCGGAGAAAGACGAATCGTCGATTCGACAACATTTTTTGTCACCTTTGCCCAGAATCGTTTGCCGCAGGCATGTAAAGATTTTTTGTCAGTGACCGGCTGCTATACTCCCCCGATGCAGTGCGCCTCAATCCCCAGAGCGACGAGCAATCGGTTCGTCCGGAGTAATCCGCATGCCGTGTGATCTGGCTCTCCTGGTTTCCGGTGGATCGGGGATGGTACTCGCCGCGCGGTTCGCTCAGGCAGCGTTGGAAAGCGGGCGGGTCGACACCCTGCATCTCGTGGTCACAGGACCCGCCACGAAGGTCCTTGCCCATGAGCTGGGACCTGAATGGGCGAGCGCTCGCGGGCTGCGGGACAGTCTCACGCTGAGAGACGATCTTCGCGAACGGATCCGGCCGCATCTCGACTCGGAACTCACCGCATCCATTTCCTCAGGATCCCATCTGCTCCGCGGTGTCGTCGTGCTGCCCTGCTCGGCGGGCACGGCGGGGGCGTTGGCGAACGGCATCTCGCGCGGTCTCGTGCAGCGCGTCGCGGATGTGGCTCTCAAACAGCGGTGGCCCTTGCTCCTCGGCATCCGTGAAACACCCATGTCACCGATCCTGCTCGAGAACCTCCTCAAGCTCGCCCGCGCGGGCGCCCACATCGTGCCGCCACTTCCCGCCTTCTACCTCAAACCCGACGAGGCGGCAGCACAGGAGGTCTTTGTGGACCACTATTGCATGCGGCTCCTCGACCTCCTCGGGCTGCCGGTCAAAGACGAGGGCCTGCGATGGCGGGAATGATGGCGGGGGTCTCGCGAGTCGTCGGCGATGTGGTCGAAACGGGAGAGATGATCGCTTTCAAGCATACGATCTTCGCGCTTCCATTCGCCGTCATTTCGCTCATCACCGCGGCCTCGCCGGATTGGCCGTCGGCACGAACCTGGATCTGGGTCGGGGTGGCGATGGTGTCCGCCCGAACCGCCGCGATGGCGTTCAACCGGCTCGCCGACCACAGTATCGACAGCATGAACCCGCGGACCGCCGGACGCGCACTTCCTGCCGGCCGTCTGAGCCGACGCTTCGCGTGGACCGTAACCGGAATCTCGGCAGCCGTCTTCATCGTCGCCGTAGCTAACTTGAACGCCCTTTGTCTGGCGCTCGCACCGCCGACCCTTGCCTTTCTCCTCGGATACTCCTACACCAAGCGGCTGACGGCGGCTTCCCATCTCTGGCTCGGGCTGGCGCTCGGGATTGCACCGATCGGCGCCTGGATCGCGGTCACGGCCCATCTCGCTTGGCCGCCCGTGATCCTCGCGAGCGCAGTCTGCCTGTGGGTCGCGGGTTTCGACATTATCTACTCTTTGCAGGACGAGAGCTTCGACCGCGCCCACTCCCTCCACTCCCTCCCCGCACAGCTCGGAGGACGTCGCGCTCTCATCCTCGCCCGAACCTTCCACGTTCTTGCATTCGTCGGTTTTCTCCTCTTTGCAGCCGCGGCAGGCGGGGGATGGATACGGTATTCGGCCGTCATCGTAGCCGGCGTCATTCTCGCCTGGCAGCATCGAGCGGTGATGGCGGACGGCCTCGATGCGGTGGGTACCGCCTTCTTTACCGCCAACGGCACGCTTGCGGTGTGGATGAGCATCCTCTTCGTCATCGCCAAGCTGACGGGGGCGTGATCCAGCCCTGCTAAGATCACACAAGCTTGATGAGTGGACGCAAGATCCCATTCCGACATATCGCCGTCGAAGGCCCGATCGGCGTTGGGAAGACGTCCCTCGTGCAACTGCTGGCGGACCGGTTCGAGGGGGTCATGGTGCTCGAGGACATCACCAATCCCTTCCTGCCGTCGTTTTATGAGGGGCGGGCGGGCGCCGCCTTCCAGGTCCAGATCTACTTCCTGCTGTCCCGCTTCCAGCAACAGCGCGAGATCGCGCAAATGAACCTGTTCCAGCAACTCGTGCTGGCGGACTACAGCTTTCCCAAGGATCGGATCTTCGCCTATCTCAACCTCGACGACACCGACCTCCGAGTCTATGAAAAGCTCTACCCGGTATTCGAGCTGGAGGTTCCGAAGCCCGACCTCGTGATCTACATGCAGGCCTCGGTACCAGTGCTCGTCGAGCGCATCAACCGCCGTGCGCGTGACTTCGAACGGACGATCGAGCCGGAGTATCTTGAACGATTGAGCGACGCCTACTCCTACTATTTCTTCCACTACCGCGAGACGCCGCTGCTGGTGGTCAACACCGACGAGATCGATTTCGTCAACAACCCGTCAGATCTGGATGCGTTCATCGAACAGATCATGCACAGCCATCGCGGCACCCAAGTCTACGTGCCGATGGGTTCGCAGCGCAGTTAAGAATTGAGCCTCGTGAAAACCCCCATGACTGCCATCCTCAGCTCGCCTTTGCGGGCTGCCTGACCAGCAGCGAAACTGAAGGTGGGCCAAGGCCCACCCTACGTCGGACCCTCAATCTGCGCGGGCTCGTAGGGTGGGCTTCAGCCCACCTTCAGAGTCGTTCTCGCAGTTCGGCGTTTCGGAAAACTCAAGGGTCAAACGCAGGGTTTTGCAAGAGGCTCAACTCTCAATTCGTTCTCCCAGGCGTGTATCTGCTCGTCGGTATTATTCGCGCTGCTATAGTCGCGACCGGAGGAAGCTCATGCTCGCCCGCGATCTCTACCGATCGGACCCCGAGCGGGTCCGCACAATGCTCGCCGCACGCCACACCACCGCAGAGTTCGACCGTCTGCTGGAGGTTGACGCGGCGTGGCGCGAGATCCTGGTGGAGGTCGAAGAACTCAAGGCGCGCCGCAACGCGGGCTCGAAGGAGATCGGCGACTTCTACCGTGAGGGCCGCGGCGACGAGGCAGAGATGAAGAAAGCCGAGATGGCCGCTCTCGGTGAGGAGATCAAGGGGCTCGAGGGCCGGGCAAAGGAACTCGAAACGGAGCTCGCGGAGCTCGAGCAGACGATGCCCAACCTCCTCGACGACAGCGTTCCCATCGGCGCCGACGAGGGGGCCAACAGGGTCGAGCGCGCGTCAGGCTCGCCACCGACATTCGACTTCGAACCCAGGGCCCACTGGGACCTCGGACCCGAGCTTGGGATCGTCGACTTCGAGCGCGCGGCCAAGGTAGCCTCGAGCCGCTTCGCGGTGCTCAAGGGAGCCGGCGCGGCGCTCGAGCGAGCACTGATCTCGTTCATGCTCGACCTCCACACCAAGGAGCATGGTTACACCGAGGTGATTCCCCCCTACCTCGTCAACTCGGCATCTCTCTTTGGCACCGGGCAGCTCCCGAAGTTCGCCGATGATCTCTTCCGCGTCGAGGATTTCGATCTCTACCTCATCCCCACGGCCGAGGTCCCCATTACCAACCTTCACCGCGACGAGACCCTCCAGGAGGAGCAGCTGCCTCTCCGCTACTGCGCCTCCACGCCGTGCTTCCGCTCCGAGGCCGGCTCGTATGGCAAGGACGTGCGCGGGCTCATCCGGCTGCACCAGTTCCACAAGGTCGAGCTCGTGCAGTTCGCCCACCCGGAGCATTCGTGGGAGCGTCTCGAGGAGCTGACCGGTCACGCCGAGGCTGTTCTCAAGGCCCTCGATCTTCACTACCGAGTGGTGAGCCTGGCAAGCGGCGACCTCGGGTTCTCGGCCGCAAAGACCTACGACCTCGAGGTCTGGTTGCCGGCTCTCGAGTGCTACCGCGAGATCTCCTCGTGCACCAACTTCACCGACTTTCAGGCCCGTCGTGCCCATCTCCGCTATCGTCCGGCCGACGGCGCCAAGGCCCGCCTCCTCCACACCGTCAACGGCTCGGGACTCGCCGTCGGCCGCACGATGGTGGCAATCCTCGAGAACTACCAGCAGGCCGACGGCTCAGTCATAGTGCCCGAGGTCCTCAGACCCTACATGAACGGGCTCGAAGTCATCGAGCCAGCTCGATAAAGAGTTTTGAGTGTTGAGTTATGAGTTTTGAGTTACGACCCACCCGCCCGAAGAACCCATGGATGGATGGACGGGAACTCAAAACTCAAAACTAAGGAGCCTCTTGCAAAAACCCCTGTGAAGGCGTTTCGTCGATGAAGCGACAGTTCGGCACGGAGGGGATAAACCCCTCCCCTACGCATGTTTTCGTAGGGGCGGGGTGTATCCCCGCCCCCTCTGCCTCTGAATATTGCAGGAGGCTCTAAGAACTCAAAACTATTTCGCCGGCGGCAGCTCGAGATCATCCGCAACCGTCGCCATGGCGTCGCGGACGAAGGCAATGTGCTTGTCGAGGTCGACGCCGAGCTCCTCAACGCCGCGACGCACATCATCGCGGCTGACGCCGCGCGCAAAGGCCTTGTCCTTGAGCTTCTTCTTGACCGATTTAACTCTGACCTCGGCGATGGCCTTGTCAGGGCGCACCAGCGCGCAGGCGGTGAGAAAGCCCGAGAGCTCATCGACTGCAAACAGGGTCTTACGCACCACGGTGTCTCGCGGGATGCCCATGTAGTCGGCGTGCGAGGCAATGGTCTGGATCCAATCCTCGGGCCACCCGTGCTCGCGGAGAATCCCGGTCCCGACGTGTAAATGGGTTTCCTCGGTGGGATTCTGCTGGTAGTCAAAGTCGTGGATCAGCCCGATCGCTCCCCAGGCCTCTTCATCCTCTCCAAAATGCCGGGCGTAGGCGCGCATGGCGGCCTCGACGCTGAGGGCATGCTTGATCAGGCTCGGGTTGTCGGTGAACTCCGTCAGCAATTCCCAGGCGTCCGCCCGGGTCGGTGTCTCGCTCATGTTCCCTCCCGCGAAAAAGTATAGTCCCCGCCCGCTCGCGCGTCCGAGTCCGAGTCCGAGTCCGATTCGAGATACTATCTCACAAAACACATGGGTGGTTAATAATTTTGATCAATCTGCGAAGAATCACTTGACTTTAATCAGAACTGGTCGCAATATCCACCGAACGACACATCAGGAGGCCTCAAAGTGCCAAAATCAGCCGCAGAGATCCTCGCCCAAGCCAAAGAAGAACACGTCCATTTCCTGCGTCTTCAGTTCACCGACATCGACGGCATCATCAAGAACGTCGAGATCCCCGAAAGCCAGTTCGAGAAGGCCCTCGACGGCCAGATCATGTTCGACGGCTCCTCGATCGAAGGCTTCACCCGCATCGAGGAGTCGGACATGCTCCTGGTGCCGGATTTCGAGACTTTCCAAGTCTTTCCGTGGGAGGCCAATCAGGGAAAAGTCGGGCGCCTGATCTGCGACATCGCCAACCCCGACGGCAGCCCCTTCGCCGGCTGCCCGCGCGGCGCGCTCAAACGGGTGGTGGCAAAGGCGAAGTCCATGGGCTACGAGATGATGGCCGGACCCGAGGCGGAGTTCTTCCTCTTCCAACGCGACGCGAACGGTGCGGCGATCCCCGCCACCCACGACACGGGGGGCTACTTCGACCTCAGCCCACGCGATCTCGGCGAGGAGGCCCGGCGAGACATCACCCTCGTGCTGGAGGCGATGGGACTCGAGGTCGAGGCTGCCCATCACGAGGTCGCCCCCGGGCAGCACGAGATCGACTTCAAGTACGGCGAAACCGTCGCCACCGCCGACGCCGTCGTCACCTTTCGCTTCGTGGTCAAGAAGGTGGCGCTGATGCACGGCCTGCATGCGACCTTCATGCCCAAACCACTGGCCGGAGTCAACGGCTCCGGCATGCACGTCCACCAGTCGCTCTTCACCGCAGACGGCGCCAATGCCTTTTATGATGCCGACGGGCTGTGGGAGATGTCTGAAGTCGCACGCTCCTACATTGGCGGACTGCTCGACCATGCGCGCGCCTTCGTCGCCCTCACCAACCCGCTGGTCAACTCCTACAAGCGGCTGGTGCCGGGTTACGAGGCCCCGGTCAACGTCGCGTGGTCGGAAAAGAACCGGTCGCCGATGATTCGGGTGCCCGCTCGGCGCGGTGTCGGCACCCGCTGCGAGGTTCGGATTCCCGATCCCTCGTGCAACCCCTACCTGGCGTTCGCGGCCATGTTGGCCTCCGGGATCGACGGGATCGAGCGCGAGCTCGATTGCGGCGAGCCGGTCAACCGCAACATCTTCGAAATGAGCCAGCGTGAGAAAAAGCGCCTCAAGATCGTCCAGCTCCCGGCCAGCCTCGATGAAGCGCTGGACTTCCTGGAAAAGGACAAGCTGCTGCGTGAGGCACTCGGCGATCACATCTTCGACCATTTCATCTTCAACAAGCGCACCGAGTGGTCCGACTACATCAAGGAGATCCACGACTGGGAGCTCGATCGCTACCTCGACCGGTATTGACGCTTTTTTGTGAATCCGACGCCCTCGAGGCGATGCGGCTTCCTGCCTTCCCCGAGGGACGGCTTCTGCCCGCCCTGGTTTCCTCGACACAACCGCCACGTGTCACCGTCCCCATCGCGTACACTGGTTCCAACGCGGTTTTACCGGCGAACATCTAGGAACGGGGGTTCGGGATCCATGCCCATCATCACCATATCTCGAGGGACCTGCAGCGGCGGCGCACGATTGGCCGAGGAGTTGCACAAACGCCTCGGCTGGAAGGTCCTCAGTCAGGAAGATGTGTCGTCCGCCGCTGCCAAGGCCTACCGGATGACCGAGCAGGAGCTCTTCCGCGGGCTCTACCTACCGGCCAACTTCTACGAACGTTTCACCCACCGCAAGACCCGCTACCTCCTCGCGACCCAGGCGACGGTCACTGAGCTGCTCGACGACGGCAACGGCATCTATCACGGGCTCGCAGGTCAGTTTCTATTTGCCGACCTGTGCAACGCCTTCAAGGTGCGAATCGTTGCCCCAATGGAGTATCGGATCGAGACCGCAATGCAACGATTCGGTCTGAAGAGGGACGAAGCGAGGCGGCATATCCGCGACGCCGACGAGTACCGCTCGAGATGGGGTCGGCAGATCTTTCACGCCGACATCACCGACGCCGACCTTTACGACCTGGTCATCAATCTCGAGCACGTACCCATCAACCGGGCCGCGACGATGATTACCGAGATCATGGAGGGTGACGACTATCGGCCCACCGCCCAATGTGTCCAAGAGTACCGGGACTTCGCCCTTGAAAGGCGAATCAAGGCAGAGCTCTTCTTCAACTCACCCTTCACTCCGGACATCTCCCACGTCGAGGTCCGTGATTCCGAGGTCTTCCTGTCGGGCGACAAGGCGTTCGCGGTGGCCGAGAGTGGTCTCGTCGACTTCGTCGGCAAAGTCCGAGGGGTCGAGAAAATCACAACGGATCACGGCACGGTTGGGGCGGTGGATATTCGGCTCGACCCCGCCTTCGCCCTGTCATCGCGGGACACCACGGCTCGCGACGTGATGCTGCCGCCGGAGAGGTATCCGCACTGCCAATTGAGCTGTACGATCCGCGAGGCGATCGTGGCCCTCAGCGCATCGGCGGTCAAGCTCCAGGACGGTTACATCATGCTGCCGCGCTACGTGTTGGTTCTGGATGACGGCGACCGTCTTGTCGGTGTCGTCAGCCGGCGCGAGCTCCTCAAGGGGCTGATCCCCCACCTTCGGGACGATCGCGAAACCGAGGCTCACATCAAAGAGCTGATCCCCTTCGCCGCCAGCATGCCGTCAGAGCTCATGATCCGCTGGACCTCGTTGTTTTCACGCGCGGCGGTCGAAGCCTCGAAGGCACCGATCCAATCGGTCATGGTGCCGATCAAGGGCACCGTCCAGGTCGACGACTCGCTGTCAACAGTCATCTCGACGATGCTCTACCACGGAGTTGACCTGGTGGCGGTCCTCGAGGGCGAGAAGGTCGCGGGGGTGGTCCTGATGACCAATATCTTCGACATCGTTGCGCAGTTCATCATGGAGTACGGACAGCCCATCGGCTCCGACGGTGGTATGGACGACGATGATGGTTGAGACCGCACCAGCCGGCGATGATTCGAAACCCCGCCGCCGGTGGACGATCCGCTTTCGGAGAAAACCCGAAAAACCCGTTGACTGGAAAAGGCTCTTCTTCCTCCTTTTAGGAATTTCGCTGTTCCTCGCCGTCTACCTGTCGCCGCCGTGGCCCGCCGCCATCGATCCCATGGGGGACACCTTCGAGCTCAGCCAGCAGGGCAAGGCGGCGCTCGGGTTGTTTCTCTTGGCCGCGGTGTGGTGGGTCTTCGAGGTCATTCCCATCGGCGTCACCAGCATCACAATCGCCGTCATCCAGGTGCTGTTCCTGATCCGTCCCGACATCATGCTGGTTGGCGGCCACGCTCCGATCGGCGGCCCGGAATTGGCCTTCAAGGAGTTCATGCACCCGTCGGTCTGGTTCATTTTCGGGTCAATCGTCATCGGCATGGTCTTCACAAAGACCGGGCTGACCAAGCGCCTGGCCTACAAAATGCTCGTGCTGGTCGGCGAGAGAACGAGCCTCATCTACCTCGGCTGCTTCGTCATGACCGCTACCCTGACCCTCGTCATGGCCCACACCGCGGTCGCGGCAACGGTCTTTCCGCTGCTGGTCGCGATCTACCGGCTCTACGACGAAGGCGACGAGCCGACCAATTTCGGCAAAGGGCTCTTCATGGGCATGGCCTACGTCGCCGGCGCCGGCAGCATCATCACCCTGCTCGGCGCCGCCCGTGGCGCGGTCGCGCTCGGCTTCTACACGGAAATCACCGGCCAGGACATCACGTTTTTCGGTCTCACGTGGTTTATGTTCCCGATCGGCTGGACGATGGTCTTCGTGCTGTGGGCGTTCTTCATGGTTTACTACAAACCCGAGCGCGCATTCATACCCGGCCTTCGCGAACGTGCTCGAGATCTTTACAAGGGCTTGGGGCCGATCAGCGCCAAGGAGCTCCAGGCCGCGTTGATCGTCGTGGGAGCGGTCTCGATCATGAGCTTGCGGTCATTCATACCGGCGCTTGCGAACGTCGACAAGAGCGGGGTGATCCTCACCGCCACCGTGCTCTTCTTCGTCCTCAAGATCCTCGATGTGGGTGACCTGGAGAACGTGCCGTGGAACATCATTCTGCTCTTCGGGGGCGCCATGAGCTTGGGTTACCTGTTGGTGCTGACCGGCGCCGCCGACTGGCTCGCCATCAACACCGTATCGATGCTCAAGACGGCGCCCGCAACCGTCTTCATCCTCGGAATGGCGTTCTTCGTGATGATCATGACCAATCTGATCATGAACGTCGCCGCGATTGCCATCTGCCTGCCGGTAGCCCTCAAGGTCGCACCCTATTTGGGGGTCGCCGGGGAGGTGATCCTGTTCAGCGCGCTGGTGGTGGCCGGCATGCC
>Ga0164313_10002167_pt1 | contig 17621 bp, 18 predicted proteins | sample GuaBasSedimGuay4_FD_113735 | JGI IMG/M metagenome (GOLD analysis project Ga0164313, IMG submission 113735) | Subseafloor sediment microbial communities from Guaymas Basin, Gulf of California, Mexico - Guay4, Core 4569-4, 0-3 cm | ecosystem: Environmental > Aquatic > Marine > Hydrothermal vents...
CGGAGTCGTCATCACCATTCGTGATCTGACCCGAGAACAGAATCTTCAGGAACAGCTCACCCGCGCCCAACGCCTCGACAGCATCGGTCGTCTCGCCGGTGGAGTCGCGCACGACTTCAACAACATGCTCGGCGTGATCATGGGTTTCGGTGAGCTCCTCGGGATGAGCATCCGCGAGGGCAAACCGAGCCTCGACGACCTCGACGAAATCATGCGCGCGGCCTCGATGGCTCGCGACGTCACTCAGAAGCTGCTCGCCGTGGGGCGCCGTCAAAACACGAGCCCCCGACCCGTCGACGTCAACGTCAGCATCAACGGCAACGCCGTGCTCCTCGCCAAGGTCTTGGGCTCTGGCGTCCAGATGCAATTGGTTCTTCCTGACGACGTCGGCCATGCCCGGGTCGACCCCTCCCAGCTCGATCAGATCATACTCAACCTGGCGACCAACGCCCGCGACGCGATGCCCGACGGTGGTCACCTCGTCATCGAGACGCGCCGGGTCGCCGCCGAGGAGGCCGTGGCGCTATCCCCCGGGCTGCCGATGGGTTCGTACGTGCAACTCACGATTCGCGACACCGGGGAGGGCATGGACGAGGAGACGACGCGTCACATCTTCGAGCCCTTCTATACGACCAAGGAGCACGGCCGCGGCACTGGGCTCGGGCTCGCCTCGGTCTACGGGATCGTCGAACAGGCGCGCGGCCGCATCTGGGTGGAGAGCGAAGTCGGAGAGGGAGCCAGCTTTTACGTGCTTCTGCCGACTGCCGAGTCTCCAGAGGCCGCGTCGAGGCAGGACCGACCGGCGGCATTTCCCGCGGCGAGGCAGGTCCTCATCGTCGAAGATGAGGAACCCATTCGACGCCTGACCGCCCGGATCCTGACGGACAGCGGCTATGGGGTGCGTACCGCGAAGAACCTCGAAGAGGGATTGGCCATGGCTCGGGAGATCGACGTGCTCGATCTCGTCGTGACCGACGTGGTGATGCCCGGCGGCAGCGGAGTGCAGTTCATCGAGTTGCTGACGGCGGAGCGGGGAGACCTCGAGGTCCTATTCATGTCGGGGTATGCCAAGGCAGACCTCCTCGGCGACAACGCGGGGAGGAACTTCATCGCCAAGCCGTTCACCCCCGCTGCTTTCGTGGCCAAGGTGCGCGAGATCCTCGCATCCTGAGTCGTGGCCTCTTCAATGAGGTGCCGCCGACGGGGCCACGCCGATGTAGACTCACCGTCGTGAATCGCACCATGCCTCTGCTCGCCGTCCTGTGGGCAATGAGCTCAGTCGCAGGTGACGCCCGTGCCCAGGAGCCTGCCCCTTCGGCGGATGAGCGTGCAGAAGAGGGCCGTGAAGAGGGCGAAGAAGGCGAAGAGGGTGAAGAGGGCGACGTCGAAGAGATCGCCCGCGTACTGAGCAACGAGGCCTATCTCGAGACCCGCGGCCGACACTGCGCCGGTCGCGGCCGTTCCCAGTGGGTGGTGACCCAGTTGCTTGCGGCCCAGCACAACCCCGACGGCGCGCTGAATCATCTGCGCGTGGGGGCTTGTTTCCCGCTCATCCGTACGCCGGGGGTTCTCTACGACTACACCAACATCGAGTTCGGCCTCATCAACGACTTGTCACCATCGTTTGTGCAGGTCGGTGGTTACCTCCAGGTCACGCCGCTCTCGTTCTTGCAACTCCGGGTCGACTCGAGCGGCGTGGTCTACTGGCCGTTGCCGACGTCCCGGACCGGATACAATCCGGTGGACGGGTATGGCAGCCGCTACGACCCCGCCGTCTTTCCGAAGGGTACGGGCACCGTCGCCACCGGGTGGAACTTCAACTTCGTCGCTAACTTCCGCGCGAAGATTCCCTTCAACGAGGTCTGGGCCCTGCTCGTCGTCAACATCTTCCACCTCGGCTACTGGGATGTCGGCGACGCGAACTACTACGTCAACCTCCGGTGGGATTTGATCCTGCAAAACCAGGATTGGATGTTCAACAACGAGGCCATGCTCGGGGTGGAGAGCCGGTTCAATCGTGACTTCGGCATGCGCTACGGCTTCTTCGACAGTTTTCGCCACGTGCCGGAGTCTGGCTACGACGGACATCAAGTGGGGATCTTCGCCATGGGCTGGTGGCCCAATCCGAGCGACGCCGTCTGGGACCTCACGCCATTCGTCCGGGCCGGCATGTACATCGATCATGGGTTCCGGGCGGAGACCTTCAGTATCGTCGGCGGAGTGACAACCCAGTACCGCCTCGGCGACCTTTAATTCACGCGAACGCTGATCTCGAAGGGCTCTTCCCAGTGGGAGGTGGAGCCGCGGCGGTTCGATAGGTCTTCCATGAGGGTCGCCGCCAAGTTCTCGGCGAGGCAGGTCGAAAAGGCGTCGGCGTCGGCTTCACCGTCGCCTGAGCCGGCGATGATCTCCACCTCCGGCTGGTACATGTCGTAGTCCCCCATGTCGCGCAGCTGCGTCCGGTAGCGCATCAGCAGGTCTGCCCGGCGCTGGCGCTCGTGGCTGCGCTCCCACTCGGCGACGAAACACGTGGCGATGGCGTGGTGGGCGGCCTCGCTGCGCAGCGCTTCGCTCAGCTCTTCGAACCCACCTTCGTCCGAGTTGCCGATGGATAGGGCGACCTCGACGGCGTCGAAGGTGGGGCGTGTCGGCTCGAGGGTGAAGAAGGCGGGGGCGGGCTCGCTTTGGTCGAAGGCGCCCATGTCCAGTCCGTCGAAACGTAGCCGGGAGATCATTGTCTGGACCTCGACGCGCAGGGGGGCGCCGGGGAGGGAGCCGCGGAAGCAGGCGTCCGCCCGCGTCGCGCCAATCTCGCGGCTCTCCGGGGTCTCTTGGCTGGTCGCGAGGCGGAGGGCGGCCTTCGCTGCGCCGCAGAGCACCTCCGGAGGGGCCGGCGCGTCGGCGGCGGCGTAGGCTTCGAGGGCCCGGTCGTAGCTGGCGAGCGCTCCCGCCGCGTCGCTCACCGCGAACTGCCCTGCGGCGCCGGCGGCGAGGATCTCTCCGGCGGCGCTGGCTTGGCGGTAGCGGCAGTGGCCTTCGACACAGAGCTGTCCGGTCGCGCAGGTCCCCGAGCAGGTCGCGCCGGCCGGGGGGGGCGGCCCCTGATCTCCGGCCTCGGTGGCCTCCGTCCCCCGCTCCGGGTCAACCCCCTGACCCGTGACTTGGGTGCCGCAACCGATGAAGGCCCAGGCGATCACGAAGAGGTAACGCACTCTCAAAATTCCGATTCGAGGGACAACGTGACCGTGATGGCCGTGTCGTTCGGGACCTGGACCCGGCCATAGTGGAACTCGCGGAAATCCATGAGCATCAGGTCGGACTTCGCGATCAACGCGAAGGTCTCCATGAAGCCCATCACGTAACCGTCGTCGCTCGCGGGCACGTCGAACTCGATGCGTCCTCCGAGGACCCAGCTGCTCATCGCTGAAAGCTCCCGGTCACCGGTGAAGTACTGACCGCGGGGGGCAAGGGCGTAGTCATCGGAGAAAAAGAGCGCGCTCGACTGATTGTAGTAGCGACCGCGCACCTTCAACGAGAGATTCTCGCCGATCTGCTGATGATATCCCAGCTCGCCGGTGATGCTCATGATGTCCCAGGTGTCGCTGTAGCCCCGCACGGCGACGGAGAGCGTGCCCTGGAGGGCGTCGATCCACAGCCGCGAGTCGGCGCCGAGGGCGTACCGCGCGCGGTTTTCCGGGTGATGTTCCTGGGCTGCGGTCCTCCCCAACCAGACCGCCCGGTAGGGGTTGCTCATGTAGCCGTTGAGGATCTGAGCCGTGAAGGTGAGCTGGGTCGTGAAGATGGAAGTCCACGCCTGGGTCCAGTTGCCTTGGAAGGTCTGGATCTGAAGCTCGACCTCCGTGCGCTCCGGATCGTCGCCGAAGCAGCCGTCGCTCGTCGGCATTCGGGGCCGATCGACGGCTTCCGGGTTGTCTTCGAGGGGGAGGTTGCAGACCGAGTCCCAACCTCGCGCGTAGCTCACGCCGAGGGTGGTATTGCGCTCGAACATCTCGGAGGTCGCGGCGAGGAAGAGGCCGTGGGACCGATAGTCGCTTTCGGTCCCGTACGAGTAGCCGCCGGTCAGCGTGGCGAAGTCGGCCTCGATGCTGAGTGCGCCCTTGGCCACGTGGCGGATGTCGTCGAGCTGGGTCGCGGTGGAGATTACGTCAACATCTGCCGACGGCGCATCGACGACAGCGACGCTCGCGCCGCTCACGATGTCGGCTTCATAACCCGCGGTGACGTTGACGGGTCCGAAGTCCGCGGTGACGTCAGCCCCAGGATTGACGACGAGCATGTTCAGCTGTCCGCCGTTTTCGTAGAACACCGTTGCGGTCACGTCCCCCGTGCTTTGGGCGTGCGCCACCGGCGCCCCGCCAAAGGCGGCGAGGAGCAGGCACAGCGTCGACAAGACCGTCGACCTCAGTTGCATCCGCAGCCGCCTCCGCTCACGCCGCCGGCCCCGTAGGAGCCTTCGCGGTTCGAAAAGATGTGTTCGTCGTGGGCGCGGGTCCGTCCGTCGGAGCCGAAGCTCATCGAGGGTTGGGCCAAGAGCCCCTTGTCCTCGGGGCGAACGGTGACGCATCCGGCGGCGCCTAGGGCGAGCACCACCAGCGCCGTGATGAGGCCCCCGGAGACGAGGATGGTCGCCGCGCGACCTGCGAGCCGTTCAGAAAAAGACTGAGATGCCACCGCTGAGCTCCTCTTGGGGAACGTAGAGATCGGGAGTGAAGAAGGCGTAGGCACGGGCCTCGATGCGCAACGTGATGCGATAGAGGAAAGCGAACCGCAGCCCGCCGCCGCCGTAGGCTACCGCGGTCGAGCCCGACTCGAGGAGGAAGGCGTCAGCGTTGGGGTCACTGAAAGAGACGCCGCCACCGACGACCAGGTAGGGCACGATGGGAAAACGCGGGAAGAGATTGATGAGGCCGCCGAGGGTGCCCATGAAGATGCGGCCCCCTTCGGAGACCGTGGCCGACAGGGTCGCCTCAAAGCCGAATTCCGGCGCGAGATAGAACGTCGGCCGGACGGCCATGAACCCACCGCCTCCATTGAAGCCGAAGTCCCGCCCGATGACCCCGGCCACGACGGCGAGCTCGCCTACCGCGTCGGGGAGCGGTGGCGGCGCAAAGAGGCCCGGCAAGAAGCGCCCGCCGGTTGCTTCATCGTCGGAGACTTCGTGCACGTAGATGGTGTCGCCGAGGACCCAACCCGTGGTGGCGTCCGGGAGTTCGACCTGAAACCAGTAGCCGCCCCGGGTCGACCGGGCGCGGACGGGGAATACTTCGTTGCGCTCGGCGACGTAGACCCGGCGATAGGTGACACCGGGGCCTGAGCGCAGGATCGTCCGGTCGACGATCACGCGGGCGAAGGGCTCGACGTCGTCGTCGGCGAGGGCGCCCGGCGGCGCCAGCACGAGGACCGACGACACCGCGGCTGCCAAGAGCAGCAGGGCGGTCAGACGGCCGGCTCGCATGGGGGCTTCGGTCACGTCCCCCCGCCGCCGATCCATTCGATGATCAGCTCCGCCTCGGGCGTGCCTTCAGCGAACATCACCCGAGGATGGGAGTCGAGGCCGACCGGCCGCCGATAGAAGGGGCTCGAGAGGGGATCGGTCTGGACGGTGAACTGGACCGCCTGGAAGTTCTCTCGATAGCTGGCGGGTTCGGTGCCGATGAGGATGTCTCCGTCGCATGCGGGGGGCGCGTCAGTTTCGGCCGCGACCTCGAGGCGGAGGGCAGAACGGGCCGAATGACAGGAGCCGGCCTCCCCGGCGGCCCCCGATGCACATGTGTGCGCGTTGATCACTTCGGGTTGAATCCGACAGTAGAAGAAGTCCTCGTCTAGCATCAAGGACGGACTGATGAAGTTGTCTCCCGGATCGACGGTGGCGCAACCCGCGATTAGGACCACTCCGAAACAAGCAAGTAGGTACTTATGCACCAAATAAGAGTGCTTGCTGAGGCGCAGACGGTCAATCGTCGGGAATCCCGGCCGCCGACCTTTTGTCGCTTGGTGGCCTCAATTGGCCGATCCCAGCTACGATCGATCTGGGTTCCCCCCGGAACAGCAAAACTGCCCGCGGTTAGCCCCCGAACGCATGCGAGATCGTTGGAAATCGGCCAAAGTTGGCCTCCTCGTCGTGGTGATCGTCACCTCCACGTACCTCGTCTGGCGTTTCGTCGACGAGCGGGCCGGGGGCGAGGGGGGGTACACTGTCTGGGCCGTCTTCCCAGACGCCCAGGGCCTGGTGCCCAAATCGAGGGTCCGGATCGCCGGAATCGACGTCGGATACATCGACAGCATCCGGCTTTGGGGCGATCAGGCGCGGGTCGATATCCAAATAGACGAGGGAATCGTGCTCTACGAGGACGCCAAGGTGGCCAAGCGCACGGCCAGCATCCTCGGGGAGGCCCTCCTCGCCCTCATTCCGGGGACCGAAGGGAACCGCGTGGTCGAGGCTGGCGAGCAGATCCCCGTCCTCGAGGACGCCCCCTCGACCGACGACATCCTGAGGAGCGTCGGCCAGACCGCCGAGTCCGTCGAGCGCATCGCCGCCCAGGTGGAGCGGGTCTTCGGGACCGACCGGGGTGGGGACCAGATGGCCAGCGCCCTCGAGAACCTCAGCGAGGCCCTGGCTGGGGTCAATCGCACCATTCAGCAGAACGAGTCGGTCATCGCGGCGACGCTGCGCAACCTCGAACAGACCACGGACGTCGCGGGGCCCCAGCTCGTACGCATACTCGACAACGTCGAGTCCGTGACCGGTGATGTTCGTGACATCGTCGGCGAGAATGCCGAGGGGCTCACGGAGGCCGGTGGGCAGGTCAATGATACCGTCTCGGCGATCAACCGGGCCGCCCACCAGCTCGAAGACGTGATGGGCGACCTCGAGGAGATCACCGGCAGGACGGCGGCGGGGGAGGGCACCATCGGGCGCCTCACCTCCGACGAGCAGCTCATCGACGAGATCCAGGGTATCGCCGAGGGGATAGGCGACATCGTGGGGCCGATCGCGCGCCTTCAGACCATCGTCGAGCTGCGCAGCGAGTACAATATGCTCGCGAACACCTTCAAGAACTACGTCTCCCTGCGCCTCCAGCCCCGGGAGGACCGCTACTACCTGATTCAGCTCATCGACGACCCTCGGGGCCGCACCCAGTTCTCCCAGACGACGGTCCGGCGCAGCCCGCCCCCGGATGACGAGCCCGCGTCGTATACCGAGACCCGGATCACCACGAACGACGATTTCCGCTTTTCTCTGCAGTTCGCCAAGCGCATCGCCTTTGCGACCTTCCGCTTCGGCGTGATCGAGTCGACCGGCGGGATCGGCGCAGACATTCATCTCTTCGACGACGATCTCGAGATGAACATCGATATCTTCGCCTTCGGGGACAATACATTCCCGCGCCTCCGGGCCCGGATCGCGTACGAGATCGTCTCACGACTGTGGATCCTCGGCGGCGTCGACGACGCGATCAACGAGACCGCAGACTTCTTCCTGGGCGCCCAGCTGCGCTTCAACGATGAGGATCTGAAGTCCATCCTGCCCTTCGTGCCGGCTGGCGCGGGAGGCTGAGTTCCTCGGCGCTTCCCCCCCGCGGGGCTCGTCGCTATGGTGCTCTCCGTGGGAGTTGGGGAATCCGCCAAGAGTGCCGCCAAGAGTGCCGCCGGGGCCGCCATTGCCATGCCGAAGCAGCTGGCTGTGGGCTTCTGGCGGGGCCTTGCTTACCCGTTCCGGGGCGCCAAGTTCGTCTATCTCCAGCATCCGGGGCTGGTGCGCTTCTGGATCTTCCCGATCCTGATCACCCTCTTGGTGATCGCCTTGGTGTTCGCCGGCGTGTGGCACTACCACGGGGCCGTCGTCGATCTGGTCTGGACCGAGCCTACGGGCGAGGGCTTCTGGAATTCCGTGATTCGGTTCTTCCATGGCTTCGTCGAGGTCCTCGTCGCCATCCTCGGCTTCGTCGTCGGTCTCGTCGCCGTGACCTTCCTGTCGGCGATCTTCGCGGCACCATTCAACGACGCGCTTTCGGAAGAGGTGGAGCGCCTGCGCACCGGGCGCGAGGGGCCGCCGTTTTCGCTCGTCGCGGTTGCCCGGGACTCGGTCCGGACCGTCGTCATCGAAGTCGCCAAGTTGGGGATCTGGGCGGCCGTGATGCTCCCGCTCTTCATCGCGTCCTTCGTGGCCCCGGTTGTCGGGCAGATCATCTATTCGGTCTTCGGCTTCTTTTTCACCGCGGCCTATTTCTCCATCGACTACGTCGACTGGCCGGCCGCCCGGCGAAACCGGGGCGTGGCCTATCGCTTCAGCCTCTTCCGCGATCACTTCCTGCCCATGCTCGGCTTCGGTACGGGGGTGTGGCTCTTTCTCTTCGTGCCGCTCCTGAACCTGCTTTTCATGCCCGCGGCCGTGGCCGGGGGCACGCTGCTCTTCCTCGATCTCGAGGGGCAGACTGCGGACCAACAGACCGACCAAGAGACCGACCAAGAAGACCGCTCAGCTCCTTCCAAGGAAGGGCAGGGTGGAGAGTCTTGAATGTATGGGAGGGCTCACCGTCAGAGCCCCCGTTCGCCTTGTTGCGGACGCGAGGGCGGTGTTACTCTCCGCCCCGCCCGGAAAATTGAGTAAAATCGCGGGACGGAGGGCTTCATGAAGCGGGTGATCATTGGCGTATTGGTCTCGACCTTCTTGGTTGGGATGTTCACGGTCGGGGCCGACGCCCAGCGTCGCCGCCGTCGTCAGCAGCGCGAGCAGGTCGCGCCTCAGAGCGCGGAGATCGCGCCGGCCCTCGGGGAGCTCCGATGGGGCATGACCCGGGACGAGGTCTACGACCACTTCGTCAAGCAGGTCCGGGAACGCTATCGGCCGCGCTTGTCGAAGGCGCGTGACGCGATGGCCGAAGACAACCTTCGCCACCAGCAGCGCGAAGAGGTTCAGCGGATTCGTCGCAGCTACGTTCGCTTCCGTGGTCAGACCACGGGTTGGGACGTGAGCTTCCTTCGCGACGAGTTCACCCACGGCAACGGCGAAGCCATGCTCGTGGTGCGAGACTCGAACTCCCAGAACTTCTACTTCTTCATCAGAAACCGTTTGTGGAAGTGGTACAAGGCGTTCGACGCGGACGTCTTCGCTGGCCAGACCTTCGACCAGTTCGCCGGGGCGCTTCAGGGCCGCTTTGGCCAGGCACGAGACCGCAACGGCCGCCTCACGGAACGGGGCCAAGAGAAGCATTGGCTCGAATGGCAGGACCCGTCGACGCGCCTCCGAGCCATCGATGAAAACCGTTTCTACGGTTTCTATTGCATGGTCTTCGAGGACAAGGAGACGGTGGGTCGCCTCGATCAACTGCGCACCAATACCATCGGGCAGCGAGATGACGGCCACGCCCTCGTCGATGCCGTTACCGGCGACGACAGCGAAGCATCCCAAGCGAACCAGGACATCGTCGACCGCCTGACCGGCATGATCCGCCGCCGGACCCAGGCCCCCGAGGGCGAGATGGGCGGGAGCTCTTCGTCATCTTCCGGGTCGAACTCCGGCAGCAGCTCGATGATGTCCTCGTCCGCGGATGAGGACCCGCTGCGCGGCCTCGACTTCTGAGGTCGTAGAGTCGAGAGTCGACGGGACTCAGTGGGGAGGTGGCCGGCGAGAGAGCTCGACCCGGACCGTCTCCCCCAGCGCCGCACACAGCGCCGGCTCGATGAGCCCGGCGCGGGTGTAAGGGCGACCCGGGCAGCCCGCGCAGGCGCTGCCTAGGTAGACGACGACGCGGTTCCCGGATACCTCGACGAGTTCGATATCGCCCCCGTCCGCTTCGATCACGGGCCGCACGAGATCTTTGAGCACCTTCTCGACATCCTCCGTGGTCATCGCCGAGAACCTAAACCACTCTTGGCGATTCGAGAATACCGGAAGAGGATCAAGAGCATCTTCCCGGGCGCGGCGGCGCGAATCCACTCTGTTCGATTACGGGGTCGATTTATGGTCGCGGACGTTGTTATCATGCTCATCTAGCCGACCATGTGTGGTCGGGAGGTCCTGTGGCGCGGTTTCGCCTCCGATTTCTCCTTCAAGAGTTCGATCTCTCGGGTACCGAGGTGCTCCTGGGCCGCAGCCCGGACTGCCAGATTACCATCGAGGATCCCCTCGTCTCGAGAGAGCACGCGCGGATCGTGATCTCGGGCGACAGCGCAACCATCAGTGACCTCGGCAGTCGAAACGGGGTGCGCATCAATGGCGGCCTGATCGAAGGCGTCCGGGATCTGAAGGACGGGGACCGCATTCGCCTGGGAACCCAAGAGCTGGTCTTCTCCGTGGTGAAGGCACGGAAGGCCCGAGCGGCCCGGCCCACCGGCTTCATGACCATTTGCAAGGCCTGCAATACGCCTTATCCCGAGCAGTCGCCGCAGTGCCCTCACTGTGGCCATGCGCCGGGGGCCGAAGAATCGGACGAGGACACCATCAGCGGGCTGGTCGTCGAGCCCAAGCACAACTGGACGTTCCAGCTCCTCGGTGAGGTCATCGAGCGGGCGATCGCCGCCGGCCGGGCCGAAGCGGCAGAAAAGCTCATGCGCCGTGCCGTGCGCGAGATCGAAGAGCAGACGTTGCGGGGAGTCAGTCTCGACCCGAATCAGGTCGCGATGATCTCCGGCTACGCGCTGCGTCTGGCGAAGCTTCTCGGCGGTGTCGAGTGGGTGGAGTGGTCCCTCGTCCTCCACGAGCGGCATGGGCTGATCCCCTCCGCGCTCGTGATCGACCGGATCGAAGCTCTCGACGCCACTCCGGAGACGAAAGCGGCCATCACCTCTTTCCTGAAGAGCCTGCGGGATTCGGGCAAGTTGAGCCCAGACGCAGACCTCGCGGGCGTCGCGCGCCTCGAGAAGCTCAAGCGCTGACGACGCGCTCGACGAGCTCAGGCGCGGATGACGCGCTCGAGGCTCTCGAGGCGCGAAACGATGAAGCGGTCCGCGGGGCTCAGGTCCTCGCGAGTCGCCTGAATCTCGGCGAGATAGCTGTGAAGAGCGCGGGCATCGCGATAGCCAATCGCCCGAACCAGCTCGTGGAGCTCGTCGACCACCTGGCCAGAGGGAACGAGGCGGAGCGCCGTGTGAAACCGGAAGAACCAGTCGACCCAGGGGGCGCTCCGGAGACCGTGGGCAAGCTTCAGGGCGTACCGAGGGGCCCGGGCAAGAGAGGAAGCATCCAACGGCTTGCCAGTCAGTGCCCGTTCGAGGGCCTTGTCGAGGTGAGGCTGAAGCATGCGCTCGGCCTCTGCGAAGCGAGAGAGAGCGAGGGCCTTGTCTGCGATGCTCGCCAGCAAAGAGAAGCCCGAGTCATGCCCTGAGCCTGGTCCCCCGGGACCCGCTCCGCTCGCCGGGGGCAGGTCGCTCAACTTCAGGTCGAGGGTCGCTCCGGGCAGCGTTTGGCTTCGCGGGGAGAGCTCGGCGCCACAGCCGCTGCAGAATGAATCTGCGGCCTGGAGAAGCATGCCGCACTTCTCGCACCGCATGAGCATCGACGTGTCGCGCTGCGGCCGGCTGGTCCGTTCGACCTCGACGAGGACGAGCTCGTGGCCGCCGATCATGACCCGGTCCAAGTGCTTCAGTCGGGTGAGGCCCTCGACCTTTTTCCCGTTGACCATCACGCCGTTCCTGCTGCCCAGGTCTTCGACGTCGACGTGGTCAGCGGTGGCGTGGAGCACAGCGTGACGCCTCGAGACGAGGCCGTCGTCGAGGGCGAGGGAGCAAGACGAACTCCGGCCGATTACGAATTCCCCGACCGGCATCTCGAGGTCGGTGCTTTGGTAGCGTAGGCGGAACTTGGCCACGATCGTCGTCCGAATGATGGGCCAATGTATTGGGGGAGGGCAACCTTCGAGGTGCCCGCCGCAATTGAAAACGCCGCCTCGCGGCGGCGCATTCTCGCAGATGGTGGCCTCCGGGGGAGGCCGGGGGTCAGAAAGCGAAGACCTCTTCGAGGCGCGCGATCAGACCGAGTTCGCTTTCGAGGCGACCCTGGAGCTCGACGGTGCTGTCGAGGAGGGCCTTGATGCTTTGGAGTTCAGAGGCGTATTCGCCGAATACACTCGCCGACTGACCCAGGACTCCAAGGCTTCGCTGGGTGTGGACCAGGATGACGAAGTCGCCGGGAGCTTCGGTGAAGGCTTCGCCTTCGTTGCCGGTATAGACCGTCTTGGGGAAGGTGCGCGCCGAGGTGATGGTGGAGCGGACGAGCAAGCTCGTACCGTCACCCTCCTCGTTTGCTCCAACGAAGACCAGGCCGCAGACCAGCTGATCGTCCACCACCGCGGGCACACAGCCCGTCGGTGCCGCGACGTTTTGGGCTGCCGCCGCAGCTTCGTCGAGGGCGGCTCGCCGCGCCTCCGGGAGGGACCGGTTGGCCACTCGCTCGAACTTGCCCCAGAGCAGATTGATGTTGTTGTAGTACTCGAAGAGCGCGTCGACGGTCCCCGGCTGGAAGGCGCCGTAGCGCTTCCGGGCGAAGGTATTGGCGGTCAGCGGCTTTTCGAGCCCCTGGAGTGCCTGAATCGCCTCGTAATCGACGACGGGGCTCTTGCCGGGGCCGCCGCGGGCAGCCGTCGTCGCCGTGTCGATGAAGCGCTGGGCCTTCGTGACGACATCCGAGGCGCCGCGCACGGTCTCGTAGATGTCTTTGCCGTCGCGGACCGCAAGATTGTAGAGGTTGCGGTCGCTCATCATAAAGCCGCTGCCGTATCCGACGAGCAGACCGACGGCGAGGCCCATGCCGAGGAGGATGAAGTTGCGTCCTCGGGCCTTTCGTCCGACCTCGCTGTCATCGACGGGCTTTTCGTCGATGACGAGGCGGACCTCCCGGGGGCCGACGGCAGACGGGGCCTTGGCCGAGAACGGGTCCGCGGCCTTCTGCGGAGCAGCGGCCGCCTGGGGCTGACCGAAGGGGGGAGCGGGAACACCGCCGCCGGGGGCTGCGCCGCCGATGGAGGGCGGTGCTACGACGCCACCCGACGCGGGGGCCGGGCCTCCGATGGATGGGGGGGCGACGACGCCTCCACTCGCGGGGGCTGCGCCTCCAACCGAGGGGGGAGGGACGACCGCGCCGCCCTTACCGCCCTGCGGGGAGATCGTTTTACCCAGGCGCGCCTTGAGATCTTTCTTTTTCTTCTTCTGTGCCATGAACGGGCCTCGGTGCGACGGGACCCACAACCGGGAGGGTCGGGCCGCGGCGGGCAAAGTATCCGGCCCAGAACCTTTGAGTCAAGGAGTGGAAATACCTTAGGTTCCGGTACACTCGGCGACCCCATGAAGCCAGTAAAAGTGGAAGAGAGGCGGGCGACCGCCTTCGATGGAACAGACCTCGCCTATCACGTGGTGGGCGAAGGGCCCCCAATCCTCCTCGCGAACGGTCTCGGGGGCAGCTGGCGGGCCTTCAAACACCAGATTTCCTACTTTGGTGATCGTCACCGATTCATCTCCTGGGACTACCGAGGGCTCTACCGCTCGGGGCCTCCGGTCGACCGCGGGGCGCTCCGGATCGAGGACCAGGTCCGGGACGCGATCACCATCCTCGATGCCGAAGGGGTCGAATCCGCCGTGGTCTTCGGTTGGTCGATGGGCGTGCAGCTGAGCCTCGAGCTCTTTCGCGTGGCCCAGGGACGTCTCCAGGCGATGGTGCTCATGAACGGGGTCGCCGGTCGGCCCTACGAATCAGTCCTCGGAATTCCGGCGATGCAGCACATCGTCCCGCCCATCCTCCGGGGTGCGCGCACGATGCCTTCCCTCGTCGAGGCGGTGACCCGCCGCATGGTGAGCTGGCCCGAAACCGTGTCCTGGGCCAAGCGCCTGGGCCTCGCGAGCAAGACCCTCGACGACGATCTCTTTCGAGAGCTCGCCGGCTCCTTCGAAGACCTCGACATGGAGATCTACTTGCACACCCTCGAGCTCCTCGGCGACCACGACGCGTGGGATGTGCTCGAAGACGTCGACATCCCCACGTTGATCGTTGCCGGCGACCGCGACGCGATGACCCCGCGTCGCGCGTCCGAGGCGATGGTGCGCCGCATCCCCGGCGCCGAGCTGATGGTCGTGCCGGGCGGTACGCACTACGTCGCGGTCGAGTACCCCGAGCTGGTCAACCTTCGGGTGGAGAAGTTCTTCCGCGAGCGGGGTGTGGTCGGACAGAGCGGGGAGCCCCGTTGATCCGCACCCCGCTGGCCTTCGCAATCGTCATCGTGCTGGTCGGGGGGTGCGGTGACGATGGAGAGCAGGACGGGCCGTCGCCGGATCTGGTCGCGGATGTGCGGGCGCTCCAGGATGCGGTGACCCGGGACCCCGCGATAGCGCCTCTCGCCGACGCCGAGGGAATGGTCGACGAGGAGCGCTCGGCCCTCGCGGCCCAGATGCTCGAGCAGGGGGGCGTGCCGGCCGCGAGGCGTCAGGTGGAGGCCGTCGAAGCCGTCGAGGTGGGCACCGCCGAAGGGCGACGCTTCCGGCGGCGCCTCGCCGGTGCCTATGCAGAGCGGGTCACGGCCCTCGAAGAGTATCAACGCATTCTGAGCCGCGGTTACATGGAAGACCTCGAGTTCGTCGAAGCCATGGGAGCCGTGCGGGAATCTCTCGACGCCGTCGCTTCCATCGACGATGAGCTCGGCCTCCTCCGGCCGCTCCCGACGAAGAGTCCGCGGCGGGCCCCAAACGCTCCGGGTGGATCTGGCGGACCTGGTAGATCCGGCGGCTCTGCTGGAACCGGCGCCCCGGGCATGAGATAGAAATCGAACCATGATTGTCGTCGTCGATAACTACGACTCCTTCACCTACAACTTGGTGCAGTACCTGCTCGAGCTGGGCGCGGCGGTGACCGTGTTCCGCAACGACGAAATCACCGTTGAAGACCTCGGCCATCTCGGCCCCGAGGGCATCCTGCTCTCCCCGGGGCCCGGGCGCCCCGAGGGGGCCGGCATCAGCCTCGCGTGCGTCGAGCATTTCTCGGGTCGGGTCCCGCTCCTCGGCGTCTGCCTCGGGCATCAAACCATCGCTCAGGCCTTCGGGGCGACGGTCGTCCGAGCGGGGCGCCTGATGCACGGCAGGACCTCTCCCGTCGAGCATGACGGTGAGGGCATGTTCGCCGGGATCCCCTCGCCGTTCACCGCGACCCGGTATCACTCCCTCGTCGTCGACCGGTCCACGGTGCCCGACGTGTTGGTCGAGACGGCCCACACCGCCGAGGGTGAGTTGATGGGCCTGCGCCATCGCGAACACCCCACCTTCGGGGTTCAGTTTCACCCCGAGTCGTTCCTCACGGAGCACGGCCACGCTCTCCTCGACAACTTCCTCTCGCGTCTTCCCGAGCGCGGTCGACGGAAGGGCCGCCCGAGCCGAGAGAGGGTCGCGTGAGCGTCGCGCTGGCGCAGGCCATCGGGCGGGTCGTCGAGGGTGACGACCTCACGTCGAAGCAGATGGAAGCCGCGATGGAGGCGATCCTCGCCGGCGAGGCGGCGGAGGCTCATATCGCCGCCCTCGCCGTCGGTCTTCGCATGAAGGGCGAGACTGCGACGGAGATTGCCGCGGCGGCCGCGGTCATGCGCCGGCGCTGTGTTCCGGTAGACATTCGCCTCGGCGCGGATGAGGTCCTGGTCGATACCTGCGGGACCGGGGGCGATGGCGCTGGCACGTTCAACGTCTCGACGGTCTCGGCCTTCGCCGTGGCGGCTGCCGGGGTCAAGGTCGCCAAACATGGCAACCGGGCGGTCTCCTCCCGCTCGGGTAGCGCCGATGTTCTCGAGTCCCTCGGGGCTCGTCTCGACCTGCCGGCGGCCCGCGTTGCGGCGTGCGTCGAAGAGGTGGGCATCGGTTTCCTTTTTGCGCCCGCCCATCACGGGGCCCTGCGTCACGCCGCTCCGGTGCGCCGGGCCCTCGGGCTGCGCACGTTCTTCAATCTCCTCGGGCCCCTGTCGAACCCGGCTGCGGTGACGCACCAACTCGTCGGCGTCTATGACCCGGCCCGGGTCCGGCAGGTCGCGGAAGTACTCGGGCGCCTCGGCCTTCGTGGTGCGTGGGTCGTGCACGGGGAAGGGGGCCTCGACGAGGTGTCGCCCTTGGGCCCCACGCGGGTGGCGGTCCTTTCCCGCGGTGAAGTGACCGAGCGCGAGGTGAGCCCCTCGGACTTTGGCTTGCCAGTTGGTGGTCCCGAGAGCATCGCGGGGGGCGACGCCCCGGAAAACGCGACGATCGCGCGGCGTGTGCTCGCCGGCGAGCGGGTGCCGCAGCGACTCCCGGTCGTCCTGAATGCCGCCGCGGCCTTGGTCGCGGCCGGTGTGGAGTCCTCCCCCACCGCGGCCGCCGAGCGCATCGGTGCCTGCCTCGACGAGGGCGCGGCCCTAGCCGTCCTCGAGGCGTTCTTGGCCCACGGGGAGGCGACGCCGTGAGCTCCCCGGCGCCTCCGCCAGCAAAGCAGTATCTCGCGGGGATCCTGGACCGAAAGCGGGTGGAGATTCGCCGCCGCCGACGGCACGGGGCGGCCGCACCGGCGGGCACCGTCGAGTCTCGCGGGAGCTCCGCCATCGCGGCCCTCCGCCGCCCCCTGGGCGGCCCGCCCCGGGTCATCGCCGAGGTCAAGTTCCAGAGCCCGAGCCGCGGGCAGATCCGCCGCCGCGTGGCGAGGGAAGCGGTGCGCGTTGCGCGCCAGTACGAAGAAGCCGGGGCCGCCGCGGTGAGCGTTCTCGCCGACCGGGTCGGCTTCGGCGGCTGCGCCCTCGACGTGCGCCGGGTGGCGGCGGCCATCGAGGCTCCGGTGCTTTTCAAGGAGTTCGTCCTCGACGAGTGTCAGGTCGAGCTCGCCCGAACCGTTGGCGCCTCGCTGGTGCTGCTCCTCGTCCGCGCCCTCACCGCAACGCGGCTGCGAGAGCTCACCGTCGCGATTCGCGGGGCGGGCATGGAGCCGGTCGTCGAAGCCGCCAACGCTGACGAGGTGGCGTCGGCACTCGACGTCGACGCTCAGATCATCGGCGTCAACGCCCGGGACTTGTCGACCTTCACCGTCGATCCCGCCGCCGCCCGTCGCGCCCTCGAAGGCATTCCCGCGGGTCGGGTTGCCGTCTACATGAGCGGCGTGAAAGACCGACCCAGCTTCGATGCGGTCGCCGCAGGCCGCGCCGACGCCGTGCTCATCGGCGAAGGCTTGATGCGCGCCGAGGTCCCCGGCGACGCCCTGCGCGCTCTTTGGGGACGCGAGGTTGCTTAATTGCATTGTCCGCCCAGCGCCTCCCCGACAACCGGTACCCGGCCTCCGGGACAATGCAATTAAGCAACCTCGCGTCCCCCTTTTATCCGTGGCATGGAAGTGTATGGCTGGTGGCCGTAAGCGGCGAGAGCTCCGGGCGATCATCCGGCAGGGGCGATTGCTCGCTCGGGCCGCGGGGCGGACGCCGCCGCGAGTGACCGGTGAGCGGGTCGCGGTTTTCGTTCACGGCTACATGGCTGGGGGAGCGGTCTTCGACCCCCTCAGGGCCCGGGTCGAGCGCGAGTTGGGTATTTCGACCGTCGACTTCAGCTACGGGCCCCTCGACTCCTTCGATGCAGTGCTGACGCGCTTCGCGGCCCACGTCGAAGCCGCGCTGCCTGAG
>Ga0164313_10002168_pt1 | contig 17616 bp, 17 predicted proteins | sample GuaBasSedimGuay4_FD_113735 | JGI IMG/M metagenome (GOLD analysis project Ga0164313, IMG submission 113735) | Subseafloor sediment microbial communities from Guaymas Basin, Gulf of California, Mexico - Guay4, Core 4569-4, 0-3 cm | ecosystem: Environmental > Aquatic > Marine > Hydrothermal vents...
CGGCCTAGCTGATGAGATCGCCACTGAGGCCGCCACCAGGGCTGCCGAAGTCGGGAGCGGACGAGTTGGCCGAACCCGGACGCTCTCTCTGGATGAACGCGCCGGGTTGGCAGCTCGAGCGTTGATCCGTCACCGGTACACCACTTACGACGACAGGCTGTTCGACGCCTCGTTGGAGGATCCGTGGGGTGAAGAGCTCTGGCATCGGGAGATCAAGGCCGAGGCGCAGTGGGCGGTCGACGAGTTCTTGGACCAGCATCGGCAGGAGTCCCCCGTCGATGCGTCAGAGGACATCTGAGGCGCAGGTGGATCGCGTCTTGACGGTGTTTCTGGCTCACACAGTTGCAGCGGTGCTCAGCTTGCTGCGATCCCGGGCTGGTTGGATTGCGATTCGGCTCAGGGTGCACGCGTTCGGGTCCGCGGTGCCTTTCGGTGGCGTGATTCAGGCCGGACTCCTATGGCGAATCTGGGAGCCGCAGTTGCACCAAGATCCTCCTGCAGAGATCCGACTCCTCAATTGTGCAGGTGAATCCCGGGGCAGTCGATTCCCCTTCGATCTGCTCGGGTCGACTGGTGCCGCAACGCGGATCGAGTACGACCTGGTTGACAACTCTCGACCAATCCAACTTGAGCGGCGGGCGCCTGTCAATGGCGGTGTCCGGATCGTCGGGGACGAACAGCAAGCGGATCTCGCGCCCCACTTGAACTGGCTCCGTTTGAGCATGTGCGGATCGGGGTCCATCTTGGCGGCGTCGCCCTTGCGGTGGATGAGATCGGCACCACGTAGATGGACGGTTCCGCTGTCGAGATACTCGACTCTCGCAATGTAGAGGTTGCCATGACGCATACTCGTCGCCGCTCGTCGTGGTCGCAGAAGATCTGGGTCGTGCTTGGGCTGCACCTGGGCCGCAACAGGAGTGAAGACATGAGAAATAGTGCGAGCGATGAGAGGCGAAAACGCGAGCACAGTATGGCTTTCAGCCGTTTCGCCTTAGTAGGCATAACCCCCAAATCGGTTTAGGACACCGGTGCTCTATCCCCTGAGTTACGAGGGCGTGGGGCCGAAAGTTCAGGAGGGGAAACACGGGAACCGACGAAAAACGGCAGGGGGCCGGAGCGGTCGCCCCTCACCGCTCAACTCGTAGTCGTCGGATTCCATGGAATGGATGCGCCTCTCACTTGTCAGCGTCGAGCTCTCCGCTGAATCAAAAGTGCGGGATTGTCACTCCGGGACCGTATGTGTTCCGTGAATGCGTCGATTCGTGTTCCTGGCACGTTGTTGTCTACCGGTTGCAGGGGATGACGCTACGCTCAGATGACTATGAACAGGTTGACAAGAGCCACTGCTCAGGTTCCCGCCGTGCCGGATGATCTTGATGTCGCAGATGTCGAGAAGGTCACTGGTGTGGTGGAACTGCCGCTGCATATCCGTTGGAGCGGTCCTGCTCGTCGCTACGACCTTGCAGATCGCCAGCAACGCGCCCGCGTGTACGAGCAGGTCCTCCGTGAGGGCAATGAGGATGACGTCCGCCGCTTCATTCAAGCCGACGAGCTGGTAGATCTATGGGACGAGCTCGTTCTTCCGCGGAATGTACGCCGTGCCTGGGCTGATTGGCTGGGGCGCCATCGTGGCGTCTCGCTGTCTTGCTGACGCCTTTCCAGGAACGCGTCGCTGGTATCGTCGGCGAGCTTCCGGAGGCTCGCGGTTTCGCGTTGGCTGGAGCTGGCGGTCTCTTGGTTCGAGGACTTATCGACCGATCGACGCGTGACCTCGACTATTTCACGGTCCCGGGGGAGGAGCGGGCCTTGGTCGAGCTGCGTGATGCACTTGAGCGAGCCTTCGAAAGCGCAGGACTCGCCCACACCAGACGCCGGGACCTCCCAACGTTCGTACGCCTGGAGGTGGGTGACGGCGACGAACGGTGTGAGATCGATTTGGCTATCGACTACCGTGCCATGCCATCCGAGCTGAGCGACTACGGACCGACGCTGGCTGTGGAGGAACTCGCTGCCAACAAGATCCTCGCACTCTTCGATCGGGCCGAGGCCCGCGACTTCCTCGATCTGGCGGAACTGACTCACCATTTCGAGCTGCAGTCGCTACTGGATCTGGCATCCCAGAAGGACACGGGCTTCGACACTGCCGGATTCCTTGAAGCGCTATCGTCTTTCGGGCGGTTCACGTCTGCCGATTTCGGTATTGATCAGGCCGAGTATGACCAGCTCCGCATCACGGTCGCGAATTGGCGGAGCGACCTCGCTCGGAGCCAACGTCGCGAACCGCCTGACCGCAGCCAAGGTCTTGACCGATAGGTGCCGGGTGAGACATCAACTCAGCACTGTCCGGTACAGGTGATAGCTGCTGGTCCCGTCGGTGAACAGGTGCGAGGCTGGTGGCGGTGTTCAGCATTCACGCTTCAACCTCTGAAGATCTTTGCACGCGGCGCCTATACGGCGCCTACCAGTCTGGAAACCAGGGAATGCACGACGGCACGCGTTGGGACGCGACGGGATGAGAGCCCAACGGGCACAAGGCTTTCCCCGATAACGAGTGCCGGAGCGGGGCTGTAGCTCAGCCTGGCAGAGCACTTGACTGGCAGTCAAGGGGTCAGGGGTTCGAATCCCCTCAGCTCCACGGAGAGAGAACGATGGAACCCTGGCTTAGGCCGGGGTTTCGTCGCGTCTGGGGTCTTTGCGTGAGTGACTACAACCGCCGTCCGTTGGAGAAGTCGCGCTGAGCCGTCGGATGCTGCCACACGAAATCGACGAGGCGTTGAGTTGCATAGTCGTTGGGTTCTTCGACGGACTGCCCGAATGTGTTGACGTGAGATGGATTGAGGTGCGCATCAAGTGGGACAAGTGTCCGTTTGCGCGGGCGGGAACCCCACACTAAGGTGATCATATGATAGTCGTGCGAACAGATGTTCAGCCAGAGCTAGCTGGGATTCGTCCGGGTATCTCTGAAGCCGACTATCGCTTGGCAGTGCGTTCCGCGATGCTCTACTACCAGGCAGGTTTGACACAGAGCGAAATCGGTGTTCGCCTCGGATACTCCCGTGTCAAGATCAACCGTGTGCTGCGTCAGGCGCGAAGCCACGGAATTCTCGAAGTTCAGGTCAAGATCCCGGCTGGCTGGCACGTCGAAATCGAGACCGAGCTGATTCGGGTTCTTGGTCTCAGGGACGCGGTCGTTGTCTCTTCTGATCAATCGGGTCGTTCTTTGGAGTCAGTGCTTGCCGAGGGAGCAGCTCAGTTTCTTCTCGCACAGTTGCAGCCTGGAGTTCGCATCGGGCTCGGCATCGGTAGGACCGTCGCCCACTTGCCAGAGCGCTTCCGTCCATCTCGGCAGGTGGATTGCGCGTTTATCGAACTCATCGGTTCAACGTACAATCAGGACTGGGCCCGATTTGACGTAACCTCGAAGATGGCTGAGTTGGCGGGTGGGACTCGAGAGTCCTTGCAGGTTCCCGGTTTCGTTACCGACCCTGACCTCGTATCGCTGTTGGCCCAAGAACCGTCCGTTGCCGATGCCTTGGACCGTGCCCGAAAGTCCGACATCATGGTGCAGAGTGTTGGACCGGTCGATACCACCGCGATTCTGTTCGAATCCGATGTTTTGACCGCAGACGATCTTGTTGATCTCCGCGATCGAGGAGCGGTGGGTGATGCTCTGGGCTACTACTTCGACATCAACGGCGACCATGTGCAGTCCAAATCCGATTCGAACCTGATCGGTATCAATCTCGATGATCTCCGTAACGTGTCCTGGAGTGTCCTCGTGGCGGGTGGAGCTGCAAAGGTGCTCCCGATTATTGGTGGAGTGCGGGGCGGCTATTTCAACACGCTCGTTACAGATGACCTGACCGCAGCTGCCGTGCTCGAGGCCTATGCCGGAAGCGATCGATGACATCACTGCCAATCGCCGCGGATTCTCGGTCCGGGTCAACCCGGCCCATCGGAATCGAGATCTTCTACTTCATGGACCGGTGGCTGGACGACCAGGCTGCACACTTTGAACAAGCGAGCGACTGCGGTTACGACGGCGTCGAAATCTCGCTGATGCCTCACGTTCTCGATGATCACCGGCGCATGGTGGTCGAGGCGGAGAGGCTCGATCTGGCGATTCTCTGCAGCACCGGCCTCACCCCGGAAACGGACATTTCGGATCCCGAGCCCTCGGTTCGGCGCGCCGGTATCGAGTTCTTGAAGCGCTGTCTCGACACTGCGTGCAACCTTGGCAGCCCGATACTCGGTGGCGTCACCTACGCCCCATGGTTCGGTTTCCCCGATGACGACCTCAAAGCCAGGCGAGAGCGGTCCGCAGCCTCGTTGCGGGAGGTCGCATTGACCGCCGACGCGGTCGGTGTCGATGTGTGCGTCGAGGTTCTCAATCGGTTCGAGTCGTATATGTTCAACACGGTCGAGGAAGCCAACCGCTACCTCGACATGGTGGACCATTCCTCCGTGAAGATCGAGCTCGATACGTTCCACATGAACGTCGAGGAGGCTGACCTGGCTTCTGCTATCCGCAGCTCGCAGGGGCGGCTTGGTCACTTCCAGGTTGCTGCAAGCAACCGTTCCATGCCAGGCAAGGGTCATATCGATTGGGATGGGCTGGCCGCAGCATTGGACGACATCGCCTACGAGGATTGGGTCGTCGTCGAGACCTTCCCCAATCCGCAAGTCGAGACCGGTCGCTCTACCCACGCCTTCCGGCCCCTGGTCACCGACCTGGTCGGAGAGGCAATCGAAGCTGCCAATTTTGTTCGCTCCTACTTCGGCGAGAAGGCGCCAGCAGAACGAGTAGGAGAGGTGCGGTAGCAGTGCGAACCACAAAGATGATCAACGATCCCGCTGCCATTGTCCCGGAGATGCTCGAGGGCTTTGCAGCGGCGTACTCCGAGACTATCCGCTATGAGGATGGTCTGATCGTTCGGGCCACTCCCAAGACAGCTGGGAATGTAGGTCTCGTCATCGGCAATGGCTCCGGCCATGAACCGGCAATGATCGGCTGGGTGGGGCCCGGCCTTTTCGACGTGAACGTGCCTGGTCCGATCTTCACCGCTCCTGGGCCTTCCAAGCTTGTCTCTGGCATTAGGGCCGCCGATTTCGGCGCCGGCGTCCTGCTCTGTGTGTCCAATCATTCCGGCGATGTTCTTAATGCCGAGCTAGCGCTCGAAGATCTTGAGGACGACGACGGAATCGACGTTGACGTCGTCATCCTCTATGACGACGTTGCTTCCGCGCCAAAGGGTCACGAGGACGAGCGGCGCGGATCTGCAGGACTGTTCTTCGTCTGGAAGATTGTTGGGGCTTTTGCTGAGACGGGAGCGACGCTTCAGGAGTGCAAGGCGATGGCTGAGCATGTCCGAGACAACACGAGGACGCTGTCCGCGACTCTTGGTAACTGCGTCCATCCCGTGTCCGGCGAAGCCATTGGCGAAATTGCCGAAGGCCGCATGGCCGTTGGCGTTGGCGTGCATGGGGAGAGCGGAGGTGGGACGATCAAGGCACTAACGGCCGATGGCGCCGTGGATCTGCTGATGTCCTCTCTCCTTGATGACCTTCCTTTCGTTGCTGGTGATGAGGTGTGTGTCCTTGTGAACAACGGCGGATCGATGACAATGATGGAGCTATCGATCCTCTATCGCAGGATTTCTCAAGTGTTGGAAGAGCGCAGGATCAGTGTTCACCGAGCTTGGCTTGGCCCTTATGCCACCACCCAGGACTCTGCCGCGTTTGCGTTTGCGCTGTGTCGCGTCGACCAGCAGTTGAAGGATCTATACGACGCACCCGCGATTGGTGGGAGTGTGCAATTCGGTCTCCCTTTCGGCGCATGGGGAACCGCATGACAACGTCGCGCGACAGCGTCAACGGAGCGGATTGGCAGCGCCTCGTATTGGCGGCCGCAGACTCCCTTGAAGAGCACGCTGACGAGTTGTCCAGGCTTGATGCGGCGCTGGGTGACGGCGATCACGGCGTGAATGTCTCCGTGGCAATGTCGTACGCTCGACGCGAAGTCGCCGCGCTCGACGACCCACTCCCAGGTGAGGTAATGGCGGTCGTAGCTCTCAGCTTCCTCGATGAAATGGGAGGGGCGGCAGGTGCCCTTTTCGGGAGCTTCTTCAGATCCATTTCCCGGAGCTTCGGTGGGGCCTCCGCAATATCGACCGTACAGCTCGCCGATGCCATCGAAACGGGAACCAGTGTCGTACAACGGCGAGGAAGATCCGAACCTGGTGACAAGACGATGGTCGACGCACTGGCGGCGGCAGCTACAGCTGGCCGGCGAGCGGCAGACGAGGCCCTCCCGATACGGGACGCCCTCGATGCCGTCGCGATCGCCGCGCGACAGGGGGCGGAAGCGACCACAGCAATGACCGCATCACGCGGGCGATCCCGATATGCCGAAGGTAGGTCAATCGGGATTCAAGATGCCGGTGCCACAACGGTTGCGATCCTGTTTGAGGCATGGGTATCTGCAAGCAAGGAAGGGATGTGAACATGAGCGCCCTGTGGCCTGGTGGATCTCGGCTCAAAGTTGGGTATGTCGGAGTTGCGTTCACCTCTTACTATGGCATCGAGCTGAACCAGTACGGCAGGGCGATCGATGGTCTAACCATCCTTGCCGAGAGGCTCGACTTCGACTTGGTCGCGATCCGCGAGCCCGTCACCGATCTCGATCTCGCCGAGAACGCGGCACGCGAGATCGAAGCTCAAGGTGTCGATTTCCTGATGATTCAACTCGCGACTGTTGCTTCCGGTGAGCTAGCTCTCCCTCTTGTGGCTGCGGCACCACGGGTTGGGCTATGGGGTACACCCGATCCTCACCAGGAGGGCGAGATCAAACTGCACTCGCTCGTCTCGGTGAATCATTACGCCTCGATTCTCACCCGCTACCTACGCGATGATGCGCCACCGTACAAGTGGTTCTTTGGGCATGTTGAGGATCCCGAGTTCGTTGAGCGTTTCGCGGTAACGGCCCGGGCATTGCGCGCCATCAAACGAATGTCCACCGCCTCGATCGGGTGGATCGGTGGCAACTCGCCAGGGTTCTACAACATGAACTTCGAGGAAACCAAGGTGAGGTCGCGGTTCGGGACCAGGGTGGTTGCCCACGAGTTTGCAGAGCTCGCGGAATTGACCGAGGCGGCAGACCCCGTCGAGGCCAGAACGGTCGTGGCAGCGTTGACCAGCGCGGCGACGGAGGTGCTTGCCGGTGCCGATGGCATGGAGCGCGGTGCCAAGCTGTATCTCGCGCTCAAGGAGATGGCAACCTCCAATGGCCACTCCGCTCTCGCTGTCCAGTGCTGGCCGAAGTTCCAGGAAGTATTGGGAGTGGCGCCCTGCATGGCCTATAGCTGGATGGGCTCTGAGGATGATTTCGCCGTGTCCTGCGAGGGTGATGTCCCAGGAGCTCTGACCATGCTGCTTCTCAACGAGTTGAGCGACTTGCCTGGTTCGTCAACGCTACTCGACATGACCGCGTTGGATCCGGAGAGGGGCGCCATGTTGATGTGGCATTGCGGGGTCAGCCCACGGCACTTTGCAAATGATGACGGCATCACCTGGATCGATCACCCCACCCTTGGCAGAAAGTCGCCGGAGACATTTGGTGTTGCTGGTGACCAGGTCTTCGCTCCGCAGGAGACGACTATCTCGTATATCGGAGATAACGCCTCTGAGATGCTTGTCGTTCGTGCCCGCATCGAGGAGCACCCCGCCAAGGGTTTCGACGGCACGCGCGGATGGTTTGGAGGGTTCGAGCTCAACGGCAGTCCCATCGACCTGGCGGAACTGGTCAACACCCTTGTGGTCCGTGGCCATGAGCACCACTACGCCGTTGCCCAAGGTGATCTGAGTAACGAGCTGCTGGAAGTGGCAGCGTGGCTCAACATGCGGACGGTCGAACCGATCGCACCTGCACCCTACGTACAGCTACCGGGGGTGAATTGCTAAGGAGTATTTGACGGTTTCGGTGCCTACACCGAAAGGAAGGAGCCTGGATGAAGGTTGAGATACCCGGTGTCACACCGGGATTCAATGAGGCTCTGGAGTTCCCAGTTCTCGTATAGGAGGAAACAGAGATGAGACAATGGAAGAATGGTTGGAGAGCTGTGTTGGCCGTGATGGCCTTTGCGCTCCTCGTGGCTGCATGTAGCAGTGATGACGGAGCCGCGACGACCACGGGTGGCGACACAACAGATACGACAGAGGCTGCCGCAGCCGCAACGACGACGGCAGCAGGAACCACCGAAACGACGACGGCACCGTCAGGCACACCGATCGATGCTCCTGGGTTCAGCACTTGGGAAGAGGTCCTGGCTGCTGCCGACGGAACTACGGTCAACTGGTTCATGTGGGGTGGGTCTGACACGATCAACACCAATGTTGACGACGACATCGGTGCGATCGTGAAGGAGCTGTACAACATCACATTGAACCGGGTCCCAGCGGATGCCGCAGACTTCGTGAATCAGGTGCTCGATGAGTCGGCTGCTGGCGTTACCGAAGGCGGCAGCATTGACCTGATGTGGATCAATGGGGAGAATTTCGCGACGCTCAAACAGGCAAACCTGATGTACGGTCCGTGGGCTGAATCCATTCCGAATGCCGTTCACGTTCCATGGGAAGACTCTGCGATCGCCAACGACTTTGGCGAACCTGTACTGGGTCTGGAATCGCCATGGGGCCATGCACAGTTCGTGGTCGAGTATGACACGGCGTTCGTAGATGAAGCTCCGACCACATTCGAGGCTCTACAGACCTGGATTCACGAGAACCCCGGGCAGTTCACCTATCCGGCAATTCCCGACTTCACCGGGAGCGTGTTTGTTCGCCACCTGTTCTACTGGGCGGCAGGCGGTCCTGACGAGTTCCTTGGTGAGTTCGACCAGGCCGTATACGATGAGTACGCACCGGCAGTTTGGGCATACTTGAACGATATCGAACCTGATCTGTGGCGCGGTGGCGATACCTATCCGGAGGGAGCCGCGATGGCGGATCTCATGGCAAACCAGGAGATCCACTTCAACATGAGCTATGACCCTTCACGGGCGTCGACGAACATCGCCGCAGGGACCTATCCCGAGTCGATCCGTACGTTCGTCTTCGATACGGGCACGTTGTCGAACAACAACTACGTTGGCATTCCGTTCAATGCAGCGAATCCTGCCGGCGCGATGGTGATTGCCAACTACATCGTCTCCCCCGAGTTCCAGCTGGTAATGGCGGACCCGGATCAGTGGGGCTGGCTGATTCCTACCGATCCGACCACGTGGACGGCTGATCAGCAGGCGACGCTCGCTTCGTACGGCTCTGGTGTGGCAACACTCCCGCTCGAAGAACTCGGCAAAGCTGCTCTCCCAGAGCCTGATGGCGAATGGGTCACAGCATTCGAGGCTGGCTGGATCGAGAACGTTCTCGAGAAGTAGCACAACGCAATCTGGTGGGGCGCCCCCAGGGGGCGCCCCACCCCGAACCACGGGAAGTGATCAGGCTGAGTGAGCAATTGACGATGCGCAGGTTCAAGGAAGGGTTGAAGATACCGTTGATGTTGGCCCCTGCCCTGGGCATTGTGGGGTTGCTATTCGGGGGTGGTCTTCTCGTGGGGCTTGGTCAGAGCCTTGGATACTTTCCCGCGATCGGTCTGACCGAGTTCACGTTCGATCACTACATATCGGTCCTTACCGACAGCAATTTCCTCTCGTCCCTGTGGCTTACGTTCCGGATCGCTCTGGTTACAACCGTCCTGGCCAGTGTTCTCGCTGTTGGGTTTTCTCTCGTGCTCCGCCACCGATTTGCCGGTAGCAAGTTCGCGACGTTCCTGTTCCAGATTCCACTCCCGGTGCCTCACCTTGTTGCCGCCAGTGGCATCATCCTCCTCATCACTCAAAGTGGCCTGTTCGCACGGCTCGGTGTTGCTTTCGGCTTGATCGATGTACCAGCAGACTTCCCTGCGCTTGTGTTCGACAAGGCTGGCATCGCCATCATCCTGACGTTTCTGTGGAAGGAAGTCCCGTTCGTCGGACTGGTTGTCCTGGCGATACTGCAGAGCGTGGGGCCCCAATACGAGGAGCAGGCTCGAACCCTCGGTGCCAACTCCCGCCAGCGGTTCTTCAATGTTCTGCTACCGCTGATAATGCCAGGGATCATGTCGGCATCGATAATCATCTTTGCATTCACCTTTGCCAGTTACGAGATTCCCCTACTTCTTGGCGTTCGGTTTCCAACCACGCTTCCCGTGGAGGCCTTCCGTCTGTATCAAGACCCCGATCTTGGACAGCGACCCGAGGCAATGGCCATCAGCATCGTGCTTGCGGCTGTTGCCATTCTGTTGCTAGTCGCCTATCGGCGGTTGGCCCGATATGCGGTGAAGTGAGCGGTATGTCAGTCGATATGAAGCCAACGGAGAAGGAATTTTCCCCGCAGGACTATGAAGAAGTCCAGGAGACCGAGTCGCGGGCCACCCTGTGGGTGCGGTGGATCGTTCTGGCGTCCATTGCTGTTTTCGTTCTCCTCCCGATTATCACACTGATGGTCTGGTCGGTTGCGTTCCGGTGGAACTTCCCGAACCTTCTCCCGACCGAGTGGGGCACGCGGGCATGGATCTACGTCGCTGACGATTCGTCCCGTGTGTTCGAGGCGTTGTGGAACAGTCTCAAGATCGGCGCACTTGTGACGGTGATGGCGATCATTGTCGGACTGCCGGCCTCGCGTGCCATCGGCCAGCATGATTTCCGTGGGAAGGGTCTCGTTGAATGGTTGTTGTTGATGCCGATCATCGTGCCCGCGCTCGTAGCAACCATGGGAATCCACCAGATATTCATCAGGCTCGGACTCACCGGCACAGTGTTCGGTGTCGCCCTGGTCCACTTGATCCCTGCGATCCCGTACTTCGTGCTTGTGATGGCGAGCGTCTTCGCTAACTACGGTACTGCTCTCGAAGAAACCGCGAGAACGCTGGGTGCCAACAGGTTCTACGTATTTTGGTACGTGACATTGCCAGCGATCTCGTCAGGCCTGCTCGTGGCCTCGATGTTCACGTTCCTGATCTCGTGGGGCCAATACGTGACAACACTCCTTATCGGGGGAGGCAGCATCGTCACCCTCCCATTGGTCCTGTTTCCGTTCTTGAGTGGAGCCAGCCACGCCAATGCGGCTGCGATCAGTCTGGTGTTCGTCGCACCCGCCGTGATAGTTCTGATATTCACCTCACGACAGCTCGGTCGTGATTCAAGCGTTATGGGAGGATTCGGTAAGATATGACACAGGTATCTCTTCAGCAGCTTTCCAGAAGGTTCGGCGACCATCTTGCCGTCCGCGAGCTGAACCTCGACATTGAATCCGGAGAGATGGTGGCGTTCTTGGGCCCCTCCGGCTGTGGCAAGACAACAACGTTGCGCATGATCACTGGTCTGCTTTATCCCTCTTCAGGTGACGTCCTATTCGACGGGAAGTCTGTTCTCGACGTTCCCACCGAGCGCCGTGGCGCCGTGATGGTGTTTCAGAAGCACCTGCTCTTTCCAACGATGGACGTGGCTCAGAACGTCGGCTTTGGCCTGAAGATGGCAGGTGCTGACAAACGCGAAATCGCCAGTCGGGTCAGTGAGATGCTCGATCTCGTTGAACTCTCGGGGCTGGAGACGCGCAAAGCTCATGAGTTGTCCGGTGGTCAGCAACAACGTGTTGCGCTTGCCCGTGCTCTCGTTGTACGACCACAGGTGCTCCTGCTCGACGAGCCGCTGGCGAACCTTGACGCGAACCTGCGGATCACGATGCGTCAACTCATTCGCACGATCCAAAGTGAGATGGATATCACAGCCATCTTCGTCACTCACGACCAAGAAGAAGCAGTGATGCTGGCTGACCGCGTGGCCCTGATGTTCGATGGCGTCCTGCAACAGGTAGGCACACCAGACGTCTTCTACAGACGTCCCCGGACCAAGAGGATCGCTCAGTTCTTCCGCAGCGACAACTTCCTCTCGGGAATCCGTACGGGTACGACGGTCCGTACCAGCGTTGGTGAGATCACGGTCGATCCCGAGCGCGTACCTGGTGGCGACGGGCCGGTGGTACTCACGGTTCGGCCCGAAGATGTCGAAATATCGGTGCAGGGGTCGGGGCAAGGAAATATTGTTGTCGGAAGGGTTAAGACGCCTATCTACATGGGGTCACATACGGAGTTGGTGGTTTCCATTGGCGACGAGACATGGCACGTTCAGGGTTCTGCATCCATTGCAGCAGCCGAAGGAGACGAGATCTACCTGCGGCTGCCGCCTGAACACGTATGGATCGTCGAAGACGACGCCGTCGTTCCTGAAGAATCGGTGGCGGTATGACGGCTTCTGCCGATCAGGGCGATCCGCGGGTGAGTAAACTACTTTCGCTGGGCAAACGTCGAGCTCTCCAGGCCATATCAACACCGAATCAGGTGTTCGCAATCCTGGCAGTAGACCATATCAGCGCCTTGGCTGGGGTGGCTCGCCCCGATGCCCCCTCGTCTGTGACCAGGAGCGAGTTGGCCTCGATCAAGGTCAAATTGGTGGGTTCGCTCGCCGAAGCGACTTCGGGCGTCCTTGTCGATCCGGTCATAGGTCTCGAGCCCGTAATCGGCGAAGACATACTGCCCGGGAGTGTCGGGTTGCTCCTGGGGCTTGAAGACGGTGATTATGCCTCCTTGAGCGCCACACCTCAACTGTTCGAAGGTTGGGACGTTCGCCGGGCCGTCGCGAGTGGCGCGGTCGCGGTGAAGTGCTCGTTCCTGTACGATCCGTTCGCTCCTTCAGAAGCAGCGCATGTATTCGTGTCTGACCTGGTCGAGGAGTGCGACCGTCACGGCGTCCCGTTGTTTGCTGAACCGCTTGTCGCTCAATCTTCGGCCGATAGACGGTCGGTTGTTGTCGAAACAGCACGAAACATCGGCGCATTGGGTGTCGACGTCCTGAAGCTCGAGTTCCCGTCAACCGCGACGTCGCCCGATGCTGAAGACGAGTGGCAAGATGCCTGCTCCGAGTTGACCGAAGCGAGCCAGCGCCCGTGGGCCCTGCTGTCTGCTGGTGAAGGTTTCGAAACCTTCACCCGTCAGCTGGTCGTCGCTTGTGACGCAGGTGCGTCCGGTTATGTGGTCGGTCGCGCGGTGTGGCAGGATCTCGTGGCGAATGGCGTCGCAGCGAACGGTCCGCAGCTGGCGGAGGCGAGAAGGCGGCTCTCTGTCCTCTCGGCGATCGCCGAAAGCCACGCTAGCCCGTGGACACGATGGTTCCCAGCGGCGGCCGACAACCGAGACCTCGCTGCTGTGGAACTGGAGAAAGTGAGTCCATAGTGTCAGCAGGAATGTTCCCGATCATCGCCCCCAATACTCGTCGGCAACTGTTGGCCGCGCCGAGAGGGCGACGACGATTAGTGATCGATACCGACACCGCCAATGAGATCGACGATCAGTTCGCCCTCACCTGGGCGCTCCAGTCACCGGATCTTCTCGACGTCGAGGCGGTCCTGGTTGAACCGTATTCATTCGCCCATCTGCGGCAGCGACTCTTGGACGCATGTGCTGCCCTGGGAGATACGGATGCCGAGGGAGGGATGGTGGACTCCTTCATCGGTTGGGCGGCGAGGCTGGCGGCGGCGGGGATCGATGCTCGCGACATTCCGTTTCCCGGACCAGACGTTGGGATGGCCGAAAGCTATCAAGAGGCGCTTCGGGTCTATGAGAAGGTCGGCGTCCCATCGGAAGGCAGGGTCTTCCTTGGGTCTGAGCGGTACCTGCCTTCTGTCACCGAACCCATTGAGAGTCCGGCCGTGGATCGTCTTGTGGAACTCGCAATGGAGCCCGCAGATGGCCCTCTCTACGTCGCCGCTATCGGGTGTGTCACGAACGTTGCTTCGGCGATCCTCAAGAAGCCGGAGATCATCAACAACATCGTGGTGTTGTGGACGGCTGGATACCCGAGTTGGAGCCCCCGCTCCAACCTTGGTTCGCTGAATCTGGATCAGGATGTAGCTGCCGCCCATGTTCTCTTCGATAGCGGCGTTCCGCTCATGTACTTCCCCGGTTTCTATGTGGGCGCTCAGTTGAGGCTGTCCCTCCCTGAGATGGAGATGTGGGTCCAAGGCAGGGGTGCCATTGGTGACTATCTGCATCACCTCTACACCAACAACCCGCTGCATGCACAGCGAGGGATCTTTGATCACTTCGGTCGCACGTGGGTCATGTGGGACATGATCGTTATCGCCTGGCTTCTCGATCCCTCATGGGTGCCCACTGAGCTGGTTGCAACCCCCACGCTCGATGATGGGCTCCATTGGGCGCCATCGGAAGACCCCGAGAGGCTCATGCGTGAAGCCCACGGGATCGATCGAGACGCGATCTTCCGTGACTTCTTCCGCAAGCTGGAGGAGTCGACGCTATGACAGCCAAGTTGCGGGTTGCCCGCTCGATCATGGATCTAACTGCAGGGGAGTGGCAGGGTGCACTTGGCCTGCGGGATGCTGACCTGCCTGTTGCTCTGATCAGTGAGGGAACCTGGTGGCGGGAACAACGGACCAAGGAACGCCTTGCGTTGCTGGATGATGTTCAGGAGTTGCCCTTTCCCGACATCTTTCTCGGCCGATGGCACGGAAAGCCCGTGGCATACTGCTGTGCGTATGGAGCACCCCGGGCCGTTGAGGTCGCGCACCTATTTGGCAGCCTCGGTGCCGACCTTGCAGTACAGATCGGATCGTGTGGGGGATTGCAGCAGGGGCTTGCTCCTGGAGACATCATCGTGCCGGACGATGCCGCCTGTGAGGAGGGTATCGCCCGCATCTACGGCTCGGGTGACCTGGTGCAGTCCGACCCGCAAGGGAGCGACAGGGCTCGGGCGTTCCTCGCCAATCGTGATCACGTGGTCCACGGTGGTACCAACCTGACCTGGTTCTCGATCTTTGCCCAGGACGGCGGCATGGTGGAGGAATGGCACGAGGCTGGATATGTATCGGTCGATATGGAAACCGCAACGACCTTGGCGGTTGCTCAACATTTTGGCATGGCCGCGGTATCGATGCTTGTTGTCTGGGACGAGTTGATGCACGGTCGCAGCTTTCTCGATCCACTTGAACCCGCCCGCCAGGCTGAGTTCGACCGAAGCTATGAAGCGATCTTCGCTGCCGCTCTGGAACTGGTGGACGGACTATGACAAGAAGCCATGTCGGGGAGCTACCCGCGTCTCTCGACTGGTCAAAGCATCCCCGTGGGGTAAAGGAGAACGACCGATGACACTTGGAAGAGACACTCTTATCGATCTATGGACCCGGATGGTGCGCATCCGCCGTTTTGAGGATCGTGTGGCCATCGTGGCCGAGAACAACGAGGCCGACGGATTTCTCCACACCTATTCGGGTCAGGAGGCAGTCGCCTGCGGAGTGATCCCCCTCCTGAGAGAAGATGACTGGTTCACTTCCACCTACCGCAACCACGGCCACGCGATCGCCCGCAATATCTCGTTGGAAGGGATAGCGGGGGAGGTGTATGGGAAGGCGAATGGTGTGTGTCGCGGCAAGGGTGGCTCCATGCATGTTGCCGACCAGGACAAAGGAATGATCGGTGGCATGGGCATTGTTGCCGGCGGTCTGCCAATCGCCACCGGAGCGGCGTACGGCTATCGGTACCTGGGACGCGACTCGGTCTCCGTTGCCTTCTTTGGCGATGGCGCAGTCCATCAGGGTGCTTGGCACGAATCGCTTGATTTCGCTGCGCTCTTTCAGTGTCCCGTGATTTTCGTGTGCGAGAACAACCTCTATGCCGAGACCACCAATATTGACTATCACCTCAATGCCCCATCGATTTCAGCGATGACCGTGCCATATGGCATTCCCTCAGTGCAGGTCGATGGCATGGATGTCTTCGCGGTCCGGGACGCCATGGAGGAGGCAATCGACAGAGGCCGTAGCGGTGGCGGCCCGAGCTTCATCGAGGCGATGACCTACCGTTTCGGCGGACAGTATGAGGGAGACCAGCAGGGGTATAAGCCGCCCAAGGAGGCGGCATGGTGGCGTGAGCAGGACCCGTTGCTCAGATTCCGCCAAACGGTCGATGGCCTACTCGACGCGGATGTTCTCGATGCCATAGATGAGCAGGTGACGGCGGAGGTCGCAGCAGCTTTTGACGTGGCAATCGCGGCCCCGTGGCCGGATGTGGCCGAGTTGTTCACCGACGTCTACACGCCGACAGTTTGAGGATCACATCATGACACGCATGCTCAATATCAAAGACGCAATCAACGAGGCGCTGCGGCAGGAGATGGAGGCTGACAGCAGGATCGTCCTCATGGGCGAGGATATCGCCGGGGGAGCAGGGCGAGATGATATCTATCCCGAGGCTGCCGATTGCTGGGGTGGCGTATTCGGAGTTACCAAGGGTCTCCTTGGCCAGTTCGGACGGAAGCGGGTCGTTGACACTGCAATCGCCGAGACCGGGTTCGTCGGAGCAGCGATCGGGGCCTCCCTTGTCGGCGTTCGGCCGATAGTCGAGATTATGTTCGTCGACTTCATCGGAACGTCATTCGATCAGTTGCTCAACCATGCCGCCAAGCTTCGATACCTGTACGGTGGCAAGGTATCGGTCCCAATCGTGGTCAGAACCGTAACCGGTGCCGGATTCCGGGCTGGTGCAGAGCATTCCCAGACGCTGTACTCGTTGTACACGCACGTCCCCGGACTCAAGGTTGTCGCCCCGTCGACCGCTGCCGACGCCAAAGGGCTGATGATCAGTGCGATCCGCGACCCGGACCCGGTCATCTTCATGGAACACAAGCGGTTGTATCTCCTCGAGGACGAGGTTCCAGAAGAGCCATACACGATCCCTCTCGGCGTAGCTCGTATCGCTCGTGAGGGCAACGATGTCACGATTGTTGGGGTGCAGAAGATGGTGCATACCGCCCTCGAAGCAGCGGAGTCCCTGAGCAAGCATGGTATCGAGGCAGAAGTGATCGATCCCCGGACCTATTCGCCGCTGGACGAGAACACAATCATCGGATCAGTTGAGAAGACCGGGCGTTTGGTCATTGTGGATGAGTCTCATCCGCGCTGTTCACTTGCGACCGACATAAGCGCGCTTGTAGCTGACAAGGCGTTCGGTGCGCTGCTCAGTCCGATTCGAATGGTTACCGGTGCCCACACGCCGGTTCCGTTCAGCCCGCCGCTTGAGGATGCCTACATCCCGACTCCCGCGCGGGTTGTGGAGGCCGTCAAGGGCCAGTTCGAGATGGCGACAACCTGATTCGATTGGAAAGCAACAAGGGAATGTGTCAGCCTCCTCGAGTGCGACATTCTGTGCTCGCCGATCGCAGAATGCTGTCAGGATCTCGGTAGTTGGCCCTGCCACCGTGCGCGGCTCCGAGCCAGATTCGTGGCTCTTCGGAAGTGAGCGGGGTCGGTGGGTAGCAACGTTCCCGCGTTTCAACCTCAATCCACAAGCCCTGCCACAAGCGCAGTCCCCCTTTTCAAAGGGGGACTGGCGAGTCCTCGAGCCAGGGGGATAACGCCAAGCCACCGCCCAATTCCCCCCAGTCGCCCCAAGACGTTCAAGAAGAATCGTTGGCTCCGCAGTATCCCCCTGCTTCGTCGCTAACGCTCCTC
>Ga0164313_10002169_pt1 | contig 17614 bp, 38 predicted proteins | sample GuaBasSedimGuay4_FD_113735 | JGI IMG/M metagenome (GOLD analysis project Ga0164313, IMG submission 113735) | Subseafloor sediment microbial communities from Guaymas Basin, Gulf of California, Mexico - Guay4, Core 4569-4, 0-3 cm | ecosystem: Environmental > Aquatic > Marine > Hydrothermal vents...
ATCATTTTTACAAGATTTTCATTTGCTTTGTTATCTTTACGAACCTTTCTTTCAATATCTTCTCTTCTCGTTCCATTAAATTCACAATATGCTATATGGTTATGTCTAAAATGATATGACATACTATCAATAGTCATTTGAATTTTCCAAAGAGGTTCGTTGCCTCTATTTTTCAAAGGACGTTTGTTCTTTAATTCTTTTATTTCTTTAGCTCTTTCTTTTTGTGATTCTTTTAATATAATTATAGGGTTTTTCATTACTTCCTCCAGTTTATTTTTATTTTTTAATAACATTTTTAACTACTCACATTACGGAGGATCTCTTGTATTAGTCTATAACATTTCTTTTTCTCCTTTCTTTGGAGCGGCGTAAAGGACTCGAACCTTACTTTCTCGCTGGGCGCAAGATGTGCTACCAATTACACCATTGCCGCTCATACAATCCTTATTAAATTTCCATCATAAAATTGTCCTAGATGTCTTTCTATTTTTCTCAAAGTATCTTCTGTTCCACCTTTTCTATTAGGTGAAACACATGCAATAACTACTGTATTTGGATCAGCCTCTTGTGCAACAATAGTATTTCTCTCATAAAACCATTTTGCCCATTGTCCTTTATGAGAACCTGGTTCTGGTTTTTTATTTTGATCCGGTTTATGAATTACAAGTTGTCCATTCTCTTCTGTCATATTGAGTTTTCTTGCAATAATTTCAGCAAATCTATCTCCACCCTTCGGACAACCACCAGAAATAATTACATCACCATTATCATACCATTTCTTAAATTCATTATAAACTTGATGATAATCTGAATCATTATCTCTTCTTCGTGAACCAATTATGATTATTTTTTTAAACACTATGAAATATAAACCGCCATGTATTCTATACTTGCTAACTCTTCATCAAATCCATCAAAATATTCAGCATCTGTCATACTATCGGGTTTAAAATCTGGTCCTGGTTCAATATGTCCTGATACAATTCTACCTTGTTCTATATGTCTTGCTCCATAAAATTCACCAGATGAACCAGATGGGCTTAATACTATAATAGCATTTTGATCTAAACTTTTTAATTTTTCTATCATATCTTTTACTATCATTTCTTTTCCATTTCTTGTTTGATTTTTTCAGCATATTTTAATGCTTCATCTTTTGATATATTACCTGTATTAATTTTAATTTTACCTTCTTTCATCCATTCTTCTACGAAATCATATGGTTGTAAATCTTTTAACTCTTCGATTTTTACTGATTTCACTTTATATTCTTCAATGGGTGTAGAAACCCAAGCTCTACCTTTTCTAAAAATTATTTTGTTATCTACAATTTCAAATTTTATTATACTCATTTTTTCTTTTATTCCCTAGAAGTCCTTTCCTACGTCTTCCACAACCTTGTCCACTACCATCTCTTTTTGGTATACCTTTATTTACTTTTTTTGGTCCCTTTCCATCTGGGCCTGTTGTATCACCTCTTGGCATAATATCACTCTCCTATGTTTTTTATTTTATTATACAACATTATCTAACAAATGTAAACCTTTATATAAATCTTTAAATTTTATGGGTGTATAATTTATTTGCTCTACAGACATATTTATATGAATATTTCCTAGACAATTTGAAATAAATGGAACTTTTTCATGTTGATGGCCGTGAATATTTAGTATAGAAGCATTACATGGTTTTTGTTTATGACTAAAAATTATTGGTACACCATTATACCCATCAATTACAATTGATTTTTTACTCAATATTATTCCAACATCTTTATACCAACCAACACCATGTCTATCATGATTTCCTTTTATCATGTATATTGTTCCATTGAGTTGATTTCTAACTTCTAATGCTTCTTCTTTATTACAAAGTGAAAAATCACCAAGATGAAGAACAGTATCATCATCACTAACAATTCTATTCCAATTGTTTATAGTGATATTTTTCCAATCTTTTGGTCTACCACAATATTTAGCTATTTTATCTTCACCAGTTTCCCTATTATTGTGATTGAAATGTGTGTCGGATATTAAAAAAACATCTTGTATATTTTCTATATTAAATATTTTAGATCTACCATCTAACAAATTGTCGAACATATTAATTTTCATTGCTTTTTTCCTTTTTCATTTTTTTCATTTTTTATGTTTACATTATTTTTTTTTGTGTTATACTAGAGCATGGCTCGGCGGGGGGAAGATATAAATTTTGATAATATAATATAATAATATAATAATGAATACATAATTTTAAATAATAATATATAATTTTAAACATATAATTTAACCAATATACTTTTTTAAATTTAGTTTAGTTCTTTTTCTATCGCCTTTCTTATCATATTTTTTTCCTTGAATAACTTTTGTACCTTTCGGTGTAGGTATCCTCCCTACATTAAATTTATCCAATTCAATTGTAATATCTCTTTTCTTTTGTTTCTTGTTATGAACTTTTTGGGGTTTTTTATGCATAAGAAAAATACCTTCCTTTTAAACTTATTCAATGTTATTTATAGGAGTGTATTATTTTTGGTGGGTTATTTTGATAAGTTTTTTAAAATCCTTCTTTTACTTCCTCATTCAACTCCTCTTTAGTTTCTGGGAATTCCATTGTTTTCTCATTTTGTTTATGCCTTTCTATTTCTTTATTAAAATCTTCATCACTCATTTCATTAATTCTATCTATAGCTTTATCTATAACTTTTTTCTTTTTCATTTCTGATTCTTTCATTCTTTCTTGTTCTATTTTTCTTCTCATTAATACTCTACCATCAATCATGGCTGTAATAACATTGTCTATATTATCCATATCTTGAATCAAAAAATCAGCTTCTAGTTCAATAAATCCTGTAAATAATATTTTCAAAGAACCTGTTATTCTTCTCCATATTCTTTTATACCAACTGTCATTCCAACTTATACTCCAATCAATATTTTTATAAAAATATAACTCTATTTCATTTGAATCTTCATCATACTCAAATGAAATGGTTACATCGTGATTTTGATCATGACAGGCACATGTTGCTCTATACATAACAACATTTTCAAACTCCATTGTTTTCATAACACCTTTTGATATTTTATCTGACATTTTTTATACTCCTAAATATTCGTATATATGAAAAATCAAAGCACCATTTTCCAATTTTACAGAACCAAGATAATTACGATCTGTTCCAATATCATATTTTATAAGATGCCCTGTTCCATATACTTCAAAATGACGTTCTTCTTTAATTTCATCAGGATCAACTTCAATCCAAACACATATTTCACCAAATTGTTCATCAACATGAAGAACTTTTCCATTTGCTGGTACTTTATGTATTAACTTATTCGTTTTAATAACATATTTCCATATTTGCCTAGTTGACATAATCAATACTCTCTCCCAAAATCTTCTGGTGACATTCTTATCAATAGATCTAGGGCAACCCAAAAAGAAGGCAACCAAACTTCTGTGTTGATATTAAGTTTAGTGTCTCTAATGTGGAACCAGTTACCATCATCTGTTACAATATCCCATCTGGTATTTTTTAATTGTAATCTATCTTCCCATGTTGCTTTCATTTTTTAAAGTATCTGATATAAAATTTCCATCTGTTAATACTAAAAATTGTCATTATAACACAAGTTATAAATCCAATTGGATGTCTCATACCAGCAATGTTTCCTCTCAATTCATTGTAGAATAAATTAAAACCTCTTCTATAATCTTTTTCGTGTTGTCGTTCGTGTGATAAAATACTTTTCTTTACACACGATGGTAGATCTTCTCTTATGAAAATTGATTTTAGAGAATATATAGTCCAACCATATGCTCCTTTTGGTAAATCATCTTTTTTTACATAAAATACATCATATTTCATTTTATACAGATCCCTTTTCTTCATCTGGTGTAGTTTTTCTTACAGGTTCATACATGGAAAAACCAATAAAATATATTGGAGCGATGATGGTTTGACATAAAAGAACAGACCATACTATGTTTCCAATTACTATTCTATATTTTATATTTGGATTTTTATTTTCATCTTTATTGATTAGACCATATGTATCATATGTTGTCCCTTCAATATTCTTTACATCACCACAACCAGAAGTGACTGTAACAAAAGACATAATTAAAACCGCAATAACAAATTTCTTTAAAGATTTTTTAAACATTTTATCCCCTTCAATTCAAATATAGTGATAAATTTACATTAAGTTCTTTGAACTCAGACATTGATTCATTTAAGCTATTTGGATGTGATAACAATAACTCAGCCATTGACCAATTTCTTTCTTTAAAACCCATGCCGGAGAATTTGTTTCTTGAACACACAACAGCTCCGTTTTTTAAAACGTTTTGGGTTGTTTCTACAGATTTAGGATTTTGTGTATAACCAACTTCACAAAATTCCGGACAATTTATACCAGTTTCTTTATTATAAAATCTACAGCCATTACAATGACTTACATTTTTCTTTGCCATTTAAAAATCCTTTCTATTCTAGTTTCACTTTCTTCCAATGCTTCTACATCCCTCATATCAAATACTCTACCATAAATATCTTTTATCATACCTTCTATTTGATTTTTACCACCAGGACTATCTGATACACATATTATTATTTTTGGTATGAATTGTTTGTTTTCTGCCAAAAATTGCATAACATCGTAACCAGATTTTTTATATTTACCTAGATCATGGTCAAGATATAAAAGATCCCATTTTTGGGTTTTTAATTTTGTTACACCGTCTTCAAATGTTTTTGCTACATAATCTGCATTTATGTTTCTGTAATCATCAATTGCTAATGTTTTCACTTTACCTCTCTATTGTACATTTTATTTTTTACTTTGTAAACCTATTTATATTATTTCTTTTTATTTTTCGTAACAATGGTTTTGGCTACTGCTTTAAAACCATATGCTGAACCTTTTTTGTTCCGCCATTTGGCAGCCATTCTGGTTGTGTTCTTTACATTTGCTTGTTTACAGGCTTCAATAAAAACCTCATTGGTTATAGCGAACAACTCATTTTTAATGGCATACTTAGGTTTCATCGGTGTTCCAATTACTCTTTCCCACTTATAATTTCTAAACATTTATTTTCCTTTCATTTTGATTTTAGACTTCATTTTTTTCAATGCAAGTTTTCTTGTAGTTCTCTTTGCTACCACAAGTTTTTTCTTTACAGGTTTTTCTTTTGATTCACCAATATCATCATAGGATTTTGTTGCTGTTGGATCATCATTCCAATTATCTGTCTCATTTCCATAGAATGATCTTAACATTTCACCTAACATTTGTAAATTACTTCTTGGAAAATACTCATCTATAACCAATTTACTGAACATCCGTTTGAGTATTTTTTCAGTTATTTTTGATAGACAAAATCTAGCATTATTTGGTATTCCTGATTTTTTACCACTTTTATCTATTTTGAAATTCATATTCATTGTAAAACCAATATCTTCGGACATTTTTGTGTATTTCTTTCTTTTTGCTTTTGCCCCAGATATACATACACTATTTATTTCTCTACCTTGGAATACAAGAAATTTGAAACCCTTTTCTTTATTTTCTGTTATTTTAGAAAATATAAGCATACCATTGTCTAAATCAATAAACGGCGAACCATTATTTGAATATTTTAATTCCATTTAATTCCTTTCTATTTTTATCTTATCTTTCATTATACTATATTTTTATGGAAATGTAAATCTATTTTATCTTTTTCTTAAAAACTTTGTATGAGTTTTGTTCTATGAATATTTACAGGATTTTTACGTTTAAAGGATGTATCAAGATGTCTTTTGATTACTGGATTATTTCTTTCGAATCTTTTATTCATATCCAAATAATCAATTAAAGTTTCATCAACTTTTCGATATCCATCAATATAACTACCTTTCCATTCTGATAATATTTGATCTAAATCATTATCAGCTATCCCTAAACCATCTGTAGGTTTGGAATCAATACATCTTGATAATGAAAACAATTGAGAATTGTTTTTAGCCATCCATTTTGCAAGACCATAAACTTCGGTTTTCCATAACCCTTGAATGGGGCCAAAATCACCAACATCACCATGAAGTGTCCAAAATCCTAATAGATATTCAGTATAGTTATCAGTTGATAATACCATTCCTTTGTATTTTTGAGCCTTATCATACAGATAAATCATTCTTGTACGGGCTTTTATGTTTCCTATTCGTATTTTATTAGCCATTGATAATTTTTCTTGATTGTATATTCCATCAAAAAACGATTCTTCATCAATTGAACATATGAACTGAATTGTCTCTGATGTTTTGTTTATTACTTCAAAATCATCACAAGTTTCGTTACCGATAAGTATGGCACGATTCGTTTCATCTTCTTGATTTGAAATTAATGGTAAACTATATCCTATCAGTTTGATTTCTCTATTCATTTTGTCTATGACTTGTCTTGCCAAAACAGCCACTATAGCACTATCAATACCACCTGATATACCTATAATCATACTTTCGATCTTTGGATTTTCGTAAAGATATATTTCCCAATTTTCGATTATATTGTTATACATTACTTCATAGTTGTTGTGAATTTTATTAAAAGAGTTTATTTTCATTGAGTTTTCTCCTTATAACACTTTTAAAGTATGATAAGTATTCAGGATCTTTACACATTCCCTTACCTGGGCTATCTGATATTTTGGCAGTAGGTTTGCCATTTGTTTTTGTATTCTTGATTACAATCTGTGGGGCTAAGAAACCACAGTCATTTGTCAAATATGTTCCGATGCCAAATGATGTATTTATACGGTTATTGAAGTTTCTAAACAGATCCACAGCAATTTCAAAAGTTAAACCATCACTAAAAACAGCGGTTTTGGTTTTTGGATCTATTCTCATTTTATCATAGTGACTAATAAGATCCTCACACCATTTAACAGGATCACCAGAATCATGTCTACAACCATCGAATAGTAGAGAAAAATATCTATCAAAATCAGACAAGAATGAATCAAATCCTTCTGTATCTGATAGAGCGATTCCTAATTCACCACGATACTCATCAGCCCATGATTGTAGAGCGTTTTTCTGACTATCGGCTAAACTTGAACCTAACTGTTGATGAACCTGGAACCATAAATGAGCCATTGTTCCAATAGGTTTCATGTTATATTTTTTAGCAAAATACACATTACTAGTACCGACACATCTATTTGGTGATCTACTGATAAGTGCTTTAATAACTTCTTCATGCCAACTAAAACTTGATCTTCTACGAGTACCAAAATCAGCAAACCCGAAATTCATATCACGATGTAAACTAGAATCTAAATAATCAAGTTTTTCATTTAATCGTTTATGTCCTTCTTTGTGAAGATTAAAACCAGAAATACCAGTAGTTGATGTATAAAGTTGACTAACAATAGCTAATACAGGTACTTCAAACATTATAACATTTAAAAGCGGTCCTTTGATAGAAATGGCTAATTCACCATTATTGTTATATGGATGAATATGTTTACGATTAAGTTTAAATAATCTCAAATACTCAATAAAATCTGATTTAAGAAAAGGTATACCAGATAGATAAGTCAATTCATCTTCTGTAAATCTAAGCTTACATAGACCATCTATTTTTGGTTTCAGTTTTTCAATAAAATCATCCAGATCAACATTGGATTTCATTATATCCCAATTTCTCCACTTAAACTCAAATTCAGTACTCACATTTGTATATTTATGAAATGTTGCCTGCATCATGGTTAAAATATAAAAATCAGTATCTAATAAACTTTTTATCATAGTGATACTCCTTCCTTATATGATTTTAGCACCATATAAACTTTCCATTCTTTTTAGAGCAGATTCATGTGCTTCGGGATCAAAATCAGCCACACCATCTTTAACAACTGATACATTATAATCACGATTTGCACAACCACCAACCGTATCCATTACACAGATACTTGTACATACACCAACTACCTCAACTTCATCATCTGATCTTGTGTATGTTAGAATGTCATTTAATCTTGTATTATAAAATCCACTATATCGAGTCTTATAAATTACATGTTCTGATATTTTATATCGTTTATAACTTGGCTCAAGTTCTTTAATAATTTCAGAACCCCATGATGCTCTTACAGCATGTTTTGGAAAACGCTCAAATTCTTTATCTTCTGGATCATGGCTATCACATAACCATATAATTCTATCACCATTTTTTCTGTACTCTTCGATTTTTGCCTTGACAACAGGTATAATCGGTTTTGCATACAACTCACCTGTAATGTGTGATGTGGCTAAAGTACCGTCTTTGTGACAGAAATCATTTAACATATCTACCACTACTAATGTTTTTCTCATATTTTTATCTCCTATATAACATGTTTTTTAAGAACTCTTTCATTGAATCATTATAGATAATGTAATGTGTGTCGATGTTTTTGAAAGTTTTTTCATAATTTATTGAATCATCTATCATTATATCAATTTTATTTTCAAAACATAACACAGCTTTTGTTGTTTCCCATATGTGTTCATCCATCATTGGTTGAGATTCCCGACCATCAAGATGCCATATTTCTACACCTTGTTTTTTTCTATATGTGGTAACTGACAAAATATCATTAAAATATCTCCAACTTCCTATTAAATTCTTACCCATCATACCACAATTTTTTAGCTGTGTAAACAGGTCGTCATTTATTTCCTGGCCTGTTATTACATAAACTTCGTTTCCATTAGATATCATATTATTGGATAGGTCTACAAAAAATTCAGGATCTTTATCAATTACACCATGTAAGTCAAGTCCAATTCTTATCATTTTAAGCCTCCTATCCCATCCATCAATATTTTGTGATGGTCGTTTATCATTTGTAATCTGTTCATACATAAGTCAGCAACACTAATAAATTGTGCATGTTTTGCATCATCCCTAGCCTCTAGATCTAAATATAAATGACCAACACCAACTTTTAGATTATAAGCAACAGATATAATATGCCCACGTTTGTCTCTATCTGGATTTGAATATACACCAATCAAATTGATAATTGAACAATCAAGATTTGTTTCCTCTTTTACCTCACGAACAACGGCTTCCTCACATGACTCACCAACATCAACAAACCCACCAGGTAATGCAAATCCGAAAGGCGGAAACACTCGTTGTATAATAACTATACTTGATCTATTCCATATTACAGCATCTACTGCTACTTTTGGAGTTTCGGGTGGTTTCCACATTTTTACATTTCCTTTAAATCATATTTTTTTATAAAGTAATCAAGATGTTTTGTATCAATATAGATGAATAGAAAATAATCGGGTTCAAATGGGCTTACGTTTAATCTTAGTCCAGCTTCGATATATTTTTCTCCAGGTGAGATAATTGAATCTCTCAATATGAAAACATAATGAAGAAAACTAGATTTTGGAATCATTTCTAAAACTTCTTGATATGTTTTTTTAGAATTAGTTCTACTCCATGATTTGTTACAGTCTAACTCATCACATTTGACATTAAAGGATTTAGAAATACAATCCTCAATAAAGAGTTTTTCATCTTCTATATTGTCTAATTTATAAAAAATATGTCTCATTATAAATATTGTCCTTCGTTTATTATTTGACAAGAGTATTCATACCATAGTGGAAAAAATCCTGGAGCAACTATAACCACAATTCCCCACAGTAACAATCGCATGTTATTCAATGTGTTCATTATCATTTTATTCAATCTCCTCTAATACTAAATTATAAGTTAAGAACAAACCAGGATACCATTTATTGTATGTTAAAACCTTACAATTACACCCAATAGCGTTATCTAACCAATGAAGATAAACAACATTTATATCACCACATTCTTCTTCAGCAAGTGTAGCTCTCCATTTATCTTCCGGATAGTGTTCTTTTATATATTCTTTAACTTCTTGTAACATTTTATTTTCCTTATAAGGGATCTTGATATACAGGTTTTTTCAATCCCTAGCCTGGTCTTTGTTTATACAGTAATCAACATTTTGTTTTCTTCTTCGTTATACATATCACCAGCCAACCGACCCATCATATTGTAACGATTTGAGAAAACATTGGAACCATTTCTTGCTTTGGTTTCATGAGTCATAAGGTAAGTAAGTACATTAAAAGCGCCCCACTTATTTTCTTCCAATTTTTGATTTGACAGCATTGGAACATATGAGTCACTAATACCGGAAGCCATTTTTGGTGACAAATACTCATGTGATTTGGCTTTTGCATTCACAGGTTTTGTATGAGCTTTGAGATAATTGTCAAATGATTCCTGATTGAAAGGTTCTTTTGACCATTTTTCCCATACTTTTGCATTTTTGTGAAACATATTGAATTTGAAAGCAAATGACTCTCTCAATTTCTCAACATTGCCATCATAATGAGCGAATGATTCAGAAAACAGATTTCGTTTACCCATAATCATACCATTTTCACACATCCAACGATAACCCATAAGTGAATAACCGAAAGCAGTTCTACCATCGTAACCGTTGTAAACTTCAAGCATTACACCAACGATATCGGAAGGAAGAATTTCAGCATTCAAACGATTATCATTGAAAATAAACTGACGTCGCCATCTTTTAGTGGTTGCATCCATATGATCTTTAACAGTTGATACACCAAATTCAGAAGTTGCTTCCTCAAAAAGATTCGTAACAGCCTGATTTTCAACAATATCGTAACCAGGTGAAACAAAACCAACAACGGATTCCAAATCAGCATTAACAAGAGCTACCTTGTTAGGGATCTTCACACCCGATGCCGTGAAAACATCTTCTTTCTTTACTTCGAAAAACGGATTTCTTTCTTCTTTATAAGCCATGTTTTTTCTCCTCTTGTTTGATTTCTAAGAACATTGTAACACAAAAAATTATTTATGTAAATCAATTTTTATTTTTATCTTTAACTCCACGAATTTCTACACTTGCTTCAATATAAGATCGTTCTCTTGGATCACTTGAACTATCAACTCCAACTTTACTCAAAGTAACATTTCTTGCAGTTATAATGTGTCCTTTATTTGCGAGATAAACTCTTATGGCTTCTTTTATATCTTCTTCACTCATTTCGATTATAGTTTTCATCATTATTTTATCTCCTATATAAGTCCTAAGATTTCTTTTTCTTTTGTTGAAAGTTTACTTAATGCGTTTTCTTTTATTCTTTTTCTTTTATTTACATCAACATCTGCGACACATTCGTTTAAATATAATGTACAAATTTCCCATTCACCATATTTTTCATTACTCCAAATTTTTTTTCTTCCCATGATGCCAGGCTGTCTGTTCATATAACTTTTAGCATCGGATTTGTTCAAAAATACTTCATCTAAAACTTTATGACCCCTGCCTTCTGTCATGTCACTATTTTTAAATACAGCAAATACATTCATTATTTTACCTCCATATCTTTTTCTAGAGAATTTAAAAACCACAGATCAAACCAACAAAACAAAATCATTTTGATACACATAGCCATTGTAGTGCTACCATAAAATGCAATTGTAAAATAGAGTAAAATTATCGTTTTGAGTAATGTCATTATCTTTTCCTTTTTAATTTAGGGTTATGGGAATCGAACCCATTCGGGAGACAATATATGGGTTCACCGGTTCCATCATATATTGCCTTTATCCACAGCCCCGGTCCACCCGGCGCTCTACCATTGAGCTAAACCCCATCAGAATTAGTGAAACGAATATGGCGGACATTTTACAATCATGGCATCTCCATGATGCTATTCCATATCCTACCAACGCCCTTGGATTTTCACTAAAGACTTTATATTTTTGCTCTTTTGAATTTAGGGTAATAAGATTCGATTCTTATATCTTAGGGTTGAAAACCCTATATTTTCTATTAAAATATACCCAATAGACTTTATAATTTGTATAGTGATTACCGCTCTCCCATAAGCGACTTTAAAATCACATCCCATGCCCACTTGTAAAATACAAGATACAAATTATATTTTTGCTCTTTTGAATTTACGTTTTACTTTGTATCGTTTTTTACCATCCATTACTTCAATATTCGGGTTGGTTTTCAAAGCACACCCACCGCGTCTTGCGAATACAGATGGGTCAGTATATGCTTTACAAACAGAATCTTCAAAAACATTAGTACATCCATCACACATTTCTTTGTCAATAGGTTTTCTTACGATTTTAGGATTTGGTAATACATCAACATATATTTTTTCTACCATTTTATTTACTCTCCTTTTTGATTTCTAAAAACATTGTAACACGAAAAATTATTTATGTAAACGAAATTCTTTTACCACGAAATTTCTATCTGATATGTTTTGCCCTTATCCAGTATACCAACCTGAACAAAATAATCCATAATTGTTCTAGTTGAGTAGTTTGGAACTTCTTTCTCAACTAAAATTGCATCTAAGTTATATTCTCTATCATAATCACTAATTTTACCATCTGGTGCATACTCAAATTTTGAATCATTTACAAGTTCCTCATTTGCAACAATTTCATATCCAAGCATTACACACTTTGTATTTCCAAAAAGTTGTGTTGAAAACAACCCAAAGAAATCATTGACAAAATTATCCCATTCACCAAAATCAATTGAATATACAACTTTCTTATTTATTTTAAGTTCTTTCATATTATATCCCCTATATAACTTAATGCTTCTTCAGCTTCACCACCGATAAACTCAAAAGAATCAAGTAAATCCTGTACTTTGGGTTTATCTGTATACTTAATATCTCTTAACACATCCATTATATTATCCAGACACTCTCTAACTACACCAATATTTTCATTTAAATCATCTAAACTATTTGATATACTCATTTTTATAATCCCCTCACATTTAATATACTAGCTATTGGTATACGTCTTTCATTGTTTTTATAACCATAACAACGGACATATACTGATTTAGGTGTAGTTCTTGTTAATTCTTCCCATTCTTGCCCTTGTTTATATCTCACAAGAACATCAACATAACTATATCTTTTGTTTTTCTTTAAGCCAAGACGTTCAAAGTGTGCATCAGCAATATCTTGTTTTCTTTTGGTAATTCTTTTGTTAGCAATTTTATTGTACTCAAATTTTTCTTTGCCTTCGTTTACAACACTATCATCAGCCATACCAACAATTCTATCAAATGGTTCTCTTGATAGTGTTTTCATCATCCATGTTTGATTACTTTGAAAGTCATATATTTTGAACTCATAACCACCACGGCGATAACCTTTTGTAATTTCACGGATTCCAACTATAACACCACGAACAATTTGAATTTTCCTTTTATAACGGATTTCATGGCGAATAATAGCACCAACCACAGTTTCAAATACCTGTCCAGCAAAGTTTCTAGCTTTTTTATCAAAAGTGGAACCGTCAAAAGTACCGTTCAGATTTAATCCCCATTGTCTAGCAAGATTTAAGAGAACAAAAGGATTATCTTTATTCTTAATGACTTCACGCATTTTACTACCCGAAGCAAATTCCGAACCAGTACTCATGTCAGGATGTACTTTTTTAGCCATTTCTCTGAATAGTGATTTATCATTCATTACACTTACATTCCTTTACATTTAAGTCAACACCACATTCACTACAGTAATAATCAGATTCATAAGTATCACAAGTATCAGAAGGGTCTGGATCATCATCACAAACACAATACCCATCTTTGCTACCAGCCATTTCCCAGTCTTTTTCCGATAAACTACATTCGCCTTGCCAAGTATTATATATGCAACCCATTTTAATATTTCCTTTTATTCTTAAATTTCCAGACAATATTGAAAACCATACATCCAATAAGAGTTAATATACATATTACGATCAAAATTGTATTCATATTATTTTTTCTCCTCAATATCTTTTATGGTCATTATTAAACAATGAATTATTAACAGTAGAATTAACATAACATATAAAACTATAAATGACAACATTTTTATATTCTTTTATCATAGTTCTTTACTATTTTAATAACAGATAACATAGCGATATTTTCCTTTACCAAACGATCATTTTCTGTTTCAAGATATGCAATATATTTACATACACTAGAAAATGATTCTTTAGCTCCTAACTCTTTTGGTAAAGTATCAATACAATCACCGACATCAAAAATATCATCATCAATACTCATTTTTAGTTTCTCCCTGGATATTCGTTATTTTCATAAAATTCATCTGATGCATTTCCCTCTAAGGCATAATACATACAGTTACCATATTCATCATTCCACATGTCAAGAGCATTTTTAATTATGTTTATTTCCATTTCAGTTATGGACTTTACTTTGAATGATTTGATAAATTCATCAGCAGATTCGAATAATAGAGCCTCATTCGTTCCAAAGTAAGATTCAATAGGATATTCACAATTTTTTGCTTCTTTTTTGTAATATTCCCATTGATCTAGTGATATAAAAGCGAATCCTTTTACATCAAATTCATCAGCATAATCTTTTTCAAAATTCAATATAACCATTCTTTTTGCCATTTTCGATTTTTCCTTTATCCGTTTTGACAGTCTTCTAGTTTTCTGTCAAGTAATTCATCAATTTTTTTGTGAGTAACAGAAATCCCATACACAGAACGACTTTTACTAGAAACTCTGCCATGTCGAAAAGCACCCTTTTTGCCGATAAAAATCTTGTTTGTGATACCATCTTTAGTGAATGTTCTGTATTTACTCGATTTACCAGGTATTTCAGAATAATCACAAAGTGTTACAAATTCGATCAGTTTTTCTGTTATGGTTTTTCTCTTTGCCATTTCGATTTTTCCTTTATTTTGTGTTTCGATCTAAGAATAATGTAACATAAAAAATAAAAAATGTAAACAGTAAGTCCAAAATTTTGGACTTATTGGATTTATCAACAAATTCAAGAGTTTAGAAACAAAAAAACCCACTATTTAGAAATAAACAGAAATTGGTTACACCATATGTGATATTTCTCTGGTAGTGGGTGCTTTTGTTAATACAGGACTGGGATTTTCACCCAGTCCTGCACTTTGAATCTACATGGTGATAAATTCAAAGTCACTAAATTTCAGGCTATTGCTAACCCGTACAAGGTTACGAGCGAATTTTTCAGCTTTGAAACGAGCGGTGAAAACGCGAGCTTTAGAGGTGGATTTGTTAGCAACCAGAACACGACCTTTTTTGATAATTACAGTAGATTTCGCCATTTTAATTTCTCCTTTTAAATTTTATTTGTTTTTGATTTGTTTTCGTTTGACTTGAATAGATAATAACAAATTCGATGTTTTTTGTAAACTGAAAAGAGTTTTTTATTTTTCAAGAATAATTTGAGCTGACGTTTCACACCACATAGCATCAGAATATAACCAAAGACCGCCTATGTTCATTTGAATTGCCATTTCTTTTCTTTCCTTTGACGAATTAAAGATACGACATTCTTGATCATTATCTATAACTTCTTTTTCATATCCACACTCTACGAATGACATAAAACCCCCTTTTTATAATAAATTGAACGCTTTACAGAACCTACATCAACAGAATATAGATATGGTAAAAAATTCAATCGTAACGTGTTGATTTTGTTTCGTTTTTGACCGTACCAACGTTGGATTTGTTAAATTGTTTTTTGTTTTTTTTCCGTAGAAAATTGGTAGGAAAATCAATGATTTACATCGCCGCCTCGAGTCAGCTTCTCAATCATTCCAATGTTTTGAACATCGGCTACCCGAACTGTTTGAACTATATTGCATCCGTTGGTGGATGTAAACCCTTTAAGTTTTTTCTTTAGATAACTTTAAGATTAAAATCTTAGGTTTCTAATAAAATCAATGGTTTAGAACCAAGGTTTTGTGCGAAACCAACTTTTTTGTAAAAGGTTAATATTTCTTTCGTCTGAACCAATAGTAACAAAATTCGTTCCAAAGGTAAACGAAAAAAGATCGTTAATAAAATCAGGGGTTTATAGAAACCCTTTATCCATAGGGTGTATTTTCCAGATACAAAATCACGAATTTATGGATCTGGAGCAGCCCAGGACCACCAGGATCGTTCAAAATAATTTTCGAATATGGTAGGGTGGTTTTTTGATTTGGTCGCTTCGAATCGTGGATTGTCTGTATTTCGAATAAAATCAAGGGGTTATCCTACATAATTATATATAACAACCAAAATGTATAATGATTTCAATGGTTTATTGACTATGTAATTTATTACCCAAAAGTGTCTCAAGTTAATGAGACACATGAATCATATTTATTGAATGAATTGTATTTATTGAATGAATTGTATTTATTGAATGAATTGTATTTATTGAAGATGGTTCAAAAGTGTCTCACTTGAGACACTTTTATTTCGAATAAAATCAGGGGTTTATCTAGTGTCTCAAGTTTGTTATATAATTATACAGGATAAGCCCTTGGATTTATTACAAATACTGTCTATAGGGCAAATGGACACCGATGATTCCGTAGTCACCTTACGGTATCTAAATCAGATTTAAACCGACCCAGGTGGTTCTGGGTTGCTCTGAGCGGTATTTTCGGATGTATTTTCACGGACTTATGGAGGATAAAATGTGTCTCAAAAATTTTAATATGAGACAGTTTACATTCAAATCAATTTTTGATAGTATGGTTTTGTTGTTCGGAAATGGTTTTGAAAATGTGTCTCAAAAATTTTAATATGAGACAGTTTACATTGGAGTTGAAATTTGGTATTATGAATTTGTGGTTAGGAAATGGTTCGAAAAAAATGTTGAAAAAAGTTGTTTACATTCGAATCGAAAATTGATAGTATGTATTTGTTGTTGGGGATGATTTTTATATTGATAAGATGAAAAAAAAGTTGTTTACATTCCCATTGAAATTCGGTAAGATGTGTTGGTAATAACGGAGTTAAGTATAAACAATAATTTTTTAACCGTGTCGGACGCATTCCGGCAGAGTCTATAATTATTATTTCCATTGTGGAAGTGATCCCTTTGTTAGCACCAATCCGGAAGGTGCAATTCATTGGTTCCTATTTATCTGACTCGTAACAATAACAAACATCAATATTAACCCCTTAAATCCATGGTATAAGGGAACTGATTGAAATTAAAAACAATTCAGTCATTTGTTGAACGGGCATTACGATAGTTGGAGTTTAATTATTTGTACCCCTAGTAGAATCGGAGCTTGAATTGTTTTTAGTCAATATTATCAGAGTTTTACATATCGGTTTCATGGGATGCCGTTTCATAAAATTATCCCTAAATCTTTTGAGTGAATGTTCGATTGATATACTGTCAGTAGACTAATTATCTTAAATATTCACTCTATCAAATTCATTAAGTAGTCAATGTTTACCAGTAAGTGGCCTGAATACCCCAGTAAGTGTAAATATACTACTTAGCTTTTTTAAATCGGTCCTACAGGTAACGCTCCTGAAATAAAATTATCTGACGCTATGGTGTAAAGATATTGCCGATTATTCGATTTTTTATCAGTTTACATTGGTAAATGTTTGTGTTATTCTTGTTTAAATCATTAAGAAAGAAAGGGGAAAACAAATGGCGTTCGATAAATCAAAAGATGTTGCAATTTTCGAAAGATCAA
>Ga0164313_10002170_pt1 | contig 17608 bp, 18 predicted proteins | sample GuaBasSedimGuay4_FD_113735 | JGI IMG/M metagenome (GOLD analysis project Ga0164313, IMG submission 113735) | Subseafloor sediment microbial communities from Guaymas Basin, Gulf of California, Mexico - Guay4, Core 4569-4, 0-3 cm | ecosystem: Environmental > Aquatic > Marine > Hydrothermal vents...
ACACCAGCAGCAACTACTGAGTATGCTTTGATCATAGATTCACCTTCACCAGCGAAAGCAACAGCACCAAGTGCTAAGAAAAGTAAGAAAAACTTTTTCATTTTATATCCTTTAAATTAATAGGTTTTAAGTCTCTTCGACTGCGTTAGAAGTCTGTTCGGATAGCGTAAACGATAAATAATTATCGCCAACATAAACATAAATGCCTACATTTCCCTACTTAATCACTTCAAATAACGGCGTAATTATATCTTTAACATCATTAAATGTGGTTAAAACTATGTCCAGAAAAGAGAGACACCCCATTTCTTTTTTAAAATCAAAAAAATAGGGGTAAAAATAAGCAGTATGGTGCTAAAGTGCATGTATGAAACAGTTTGTTACTTTATATTTTTTCTACTTAGCCCTGCTCTTTACACTCTTTTACAGCGATATCTCTATAGCATCTACACTCATTAATGAAGAGCAGACAAAACTCACGCTTTATTTTTTAACACTCTTTTTAGAACCAGGGCAACTGCAAGGTATTGATATCTGGATAACCCCTCACTATAAGATCATCATCAATCAAGCCTGTAATGGCATGATACCTATACTCTTTTTCTTTGCATCGATACTGGCTTTCCCCTCTAACCTATGGCATAAAATTCATTGGATGGGTATAGGGTATGTGATATTTTCACTTGTTAATGTTTTTCGTATTTTACTTGTGGTTTATTTTGTAGAGCAGAAAGAAGGACAGGCAAACTTTTATTGGTCACATGACCTTATAGGGAATGCATTGTTAATGGGAGTGGGATTGATTCTGTTTGTCCTGTTTATTAAAACAGCATATAAACACAAAAAATCTCACTCCCTTTAACTCAAATAATGTGATACGGTTAAGCTAAAAATTCCGGTGTAGCAAGCTCAACCTTTTTACCTTTTTGTTCCATGACAATAACAGTGATAGGATCTCCTTCACTATATCTTTCAGGAAGATCATTGACGCGTTCTTTCGCTACTTTTGAAATGTGCAGTAAAGCATCAAAACCATCTGGCATTTCAACAAAGAGTCCGAAGTCCACTATCTTTTTGACTTTACCATCATAGCTTTCCCCTACTTTATATTCCATCTTTTTCTTCACAGGAGAAGAAGCGATCTCTTCTATATGTGCTTTGGCTTCTGCTACTTTTTCTTTATCTCCACCTGAAAGTTTCACCCCGCCTACATCACGGTCAAGGTCAACAGATACTTCAAATCGTTCAATAATTTCACGAATTGTTGCACCTGCTTTACCAATGATATCTACTATCTTACTTGGATGTACGGTAAAATGCTCAGTACTTGGAAGTGCTTCACTTGTCACTATGTTTTTTGCTGCTTCTTCCATCAGTCCAAGAATATGGTTTTTACCTTGACTTGCTTTTTGCAATGCATCTTTAAGTACAGCCAAATCTATACCGCCGAGTTTAATATCCATTTGAAGTGCCGTAATACCTTGCGCCGTACCTGCAACTTTAAAGTCCATATCTCCATCATGATCTTCTAGTCCCATAATATCTGTAAGGACTGCATATTTGTCACCTTCACTCACAAGACCCATAGCAATTCCTGCCACAAGTGCAGTAGTCGTAACCTCTGCCCCGCGTAATGCCAAAGCACCACCACATATCGTAGCCATTGAAGAAGAACCGTTACTCTCCAAAATTTCAGAGACCATACGAATACTCCCATCATAATTTAAATCTAAAGAAGGCGCCAATGCTCTTTTACCTAAATTACCATGTCCTAGTTCTCTACGTCCTGGAGCACCTATATATTTGGCTTCACCTACAGAATATCCCGGAAAATTATAGTGCACCATAAAATTCTCTGATTGAGAATTTTTCTCAGTGATAAGTTCATACATCTGAGCATCTTTTTTATCGCCAAGTGTCACGGTTACAAGTGCTTGTGTCTGACCACGGGTAAACAGACATGACCCATGTACAGAGGGCAATAGATTGGTCTCAATACTAATAGGTCTTACTTCATCAAGTGCTCTACCGTCTGCACGGATGTTTTTATCTAAGATCATTGCTCTTACAATCGTTTTTTTATAACGCTCAAGTACTTTGGAAACGAGTTCTTTATCTGCTTCTTTTCCTTCAGCTTCTAACGCTTCCATAATTTTCATACGTACTTTTTTAAGTTCTGTAGAACGCTCACTTTTTGCCATGTGAGAAATAGCTTTTTCAACATCCACAGCATAGTTATTTTCTATCATTGCATAAAGTGATTCATCTACTTTATCTTCAGCCAATGACAGGTCTAATGCCTCTCTTACTACAGGTGCAAAGGCATCTACATACGCTGTTGTTGCTGCATCTATAGCATCTGCTGCCATTGCAATGACATCTACAAGTGCAGACTCATCAAACTCATTGGCACTTTGACCCGCTTCATCTTCAGTAGCAAGCGTACGCATCTCTATCATTACCACATCTTTACCTGAACCCACGACTAAAAGATCTAGTTCACTTTGGGCTTGTTGTGTGAGTGTAGGATTAATAACGATATCATCTCCAACTGTCCCTACTCTCACTGCGGCGATACTTGTAGACACGGGAATATCTGAAACATACAATGCTGCATTTGCCGCATGCAAAGCTGCCACCTGCATATCAACTTCATTATCTGAACTTACTACCATTACTGTGATCGTCACAGGATAATGAAACCCCTTGGGAAACAAAGGACGTAAAGAACGGTCAATTATACGGGAAGTCAATGTCTCAAAATCACCAGGTTTAGTTTCTCTTTTAATAAACCCACCAGGGATCTTCGCTGCTGCGTAAGATTTCTCTATATACTGAACAGTTAAAGGAAGGAAGTCTTCATTTACTGCTTTTTCATCTATGGCAACTGCTGCTATAAGAACCGCCTTGCCTTGTCTGTACATCACTGCACCACTTGCTTGTTTGGCTACTTTATTAAATTCGTATTTCTCTTCAAGACTGTTTACATTTATCTCTATAATTTGTTCTTGCATTTGTTTAGTTTTCCTTTTTCATCTCTTTGTCTTTATTTTTTATCTCTTGTTGATGTACAATCTCAGATATCTCATCGAAACTCATTGTTCCAAAATCTTTATAATAGTATTCTATCGAAATATAGTCTTGTATCTTATGAGGACAAAATACCCCGTCACATACAGTCAGTAAATTTTGATACACTGTTTTATCCAGGATCGGTGTAGCAATATAAATATTTTTAGCCCCTCTGGCAATAACCGATTTAAGTGCCACCATCATCGTAAGCCCTGTTTCTATACATTCATCGGCTAAAACAACATACTTCCCCTGAAGTGAGACCAGATCTTTGCCATTTCTATATTTATAGACATAGGCCAAAATTTCATCTTCATACTTCCTGTGTGCTTCACCATAAACATAGTCTTCACTGATCTCGAAAGCATCAATGAGTGCTTTATGCATCAGCACTTCTTCTGTCTCAGAGATCATTGCGATAGAGAGTTCAGGGTTATTTGGTGCCAAAATGGGTTCCGTCAGTAAGATATCCATCTGTGCATAAAGTGCATTGGCTATCTGGTCTGCAAAATACACCCCCCCTTCACTCACCCCGATGACTACGGTCTCATTTTGAGAAAGTAACTCTATGGGAAGCATATCAATTAACTGTTTTGAAGCATCTTCACGATCTTCAAAATAGGTATTACGGTTTGAATCTTTGGGCATGATCTACTCCTGGGAATTGTTTGGAAATTTCTTCATCGTCAAAAGTATAACGAAACTCTTCTATATACTTCATCAATAAGGTATAGGCATGATTTAACTGTTCCATTTGCTGGACATCACCACCGCTGTCAGGATGATTTTTTTTAGCTAAAAAATAATATTGTTTTTTAATATCTGCCCGTGAGATCAGCTTAGGTAAATTTAAGAATTCCAGTGCTTTTTCTATCTCCTCTTGAGGACTTATCATCATTTTTGACTTCCGGTACCTATACCGCCAAAAGGGATAAAGTTAAATTGTACAAAGAAAGTGTTATCCGTGGTAAACCCTGTGGGTCTAGGTGTGATATCTTGTCTTATCGAAGCAGCTATGCTCCAGCAATCACGATTATAACTGCCGCCAAATCTCCACTGTTTACTTGAAGACTCATCTATATTATAAGTCAATCCCCCATTTACCTTGATCTCCTTATTATACACATAAGCAAAAGATAGATAAACATCATTGGCAGAAACAGTACTCACTACATCAGCTAATACTTGTTTATAGGTATGCCCTACGCTAACACTATAGTCTGTCTCTGACAGGGCAACGGAACTGGATGATTCACGAATCTCTCCAAACTCATGGGCATAGGTAAGATTATTATAAAATCGCCATCTCTTCCAATTATATTGCATTTCATTACTCATATCTGCGAGTTCATATTCTCTTTCTGGATAATACTGTTGTGTAAATCTTTGGTAAAATTTTAATTTCATATTTTCATCATAAAAATATTGGCTTAAAGAAATACTATAAGATTCTTCTGGTAAACCGACTGCAAATAATGCTTTTTGTTCATCATCTAACAGAGAACCCTCAGTAGGAGACTGGTACTCATTACCCGGCTTTGTATACTTCAAAGAAGGTTGCAATACATGCACAAAGTCATCATATTTTTTGGTCAGGTCTGTAAAGATCTTAACTCTGTGTATATTGCTGTAATACTCAAAATCATCATGAACAAAATCGCCATTTCCAAAGAAGAATTTACTGTAATAAAGCTCTTCTCCCAAAGAAAGATTTAGGAAATCATCAAAAAATGAGGTCGTAAATTCCAATGGTATATTGAGTTCAACCTGCTGCATGGTTGCACCCTCTTTTCTATCAAAATTATTGACATGAAGGTCTGCACTGTAGGTTAGGTTATCCCAAATAAAATGATTTAAATATTTATGCAATTGTATAGACGGCAGTATTTGCATGGTATCATCATTGTCTATTTTTCTTGTATCTATAAAATACTTGGCATTTACACCTGCATAATAATCATTATTGTAAGCAAAATAATTCAGTCTTGATTCTTGTAAAGGAACCAAACCGAAATGTGTTAAAGGGCTTGATTGTAAATTCAAATAATCAATGTCATTTAAATATGTGGCATTGATATACAGGCCATCCGTAAAACCTTTGGGTAAAAAATTGTTAAACACCCTAGATGACTCATAATTAAATTCAAAACCATAATGGCTGTCATTTGGCAGATTAAACTCATCGACATAACTCTGTTTGTCTTTAAAATACCCTGCTCTGATCTCTCCTGCTGAATACGCGCTGTCAACAAAACGAAATGTACTGTAAAGTCCCAACGATCTTGACGTCCGGACCTGAGGATTGACTTCAAGGTCCATACTTGGTGAGATAGCCCAGTAGATAGGCTGTTCATAAAGGAACCCTTCGTTCGATGTATACCCAAACCCTGGGAATAACAATCCTGAACTTCTTTCGTTGTGGGTTGTAAAAGCCATATAGGGAGTATAAAGCACCGGAACATCCCACATATATATTTTGGCATCATAGATCTTCATATATGATGCATTGGTATCATAATGTGAACGTTCAAAAACCATTTTCCATAAAGGATCTTCCACATCACAACTCGAAAGTACTGATGTTCCTAAAGTATAATTCCCATCTTTTTTATGGACATCATTAGAGAATATCCAGACATCATTTTCACTTACAAGAAAAAGTTCATCAAAGGTGACCACATCTTTCTCAGTATAAATTTCCATATGATTACTATGTTCTTTACTGCCATGATATCCTATCATCTCAATATTGCCATCAAGTACCAGCAGTTTTTCTTTCTTATTATAGTCGGCAGTATCTGCTTTAATGACTGAGTCAGCATAATAAACGATCACGTTTTCACGGGCTTTAAGTAATGTTGTTGTCGATTCTATATGTTTTGCAGTGATTTCGATTTTATTACTCTTGGGCACGGCATAAAGACTTAGTGTCAAACATACAACAAAGAAAATGAGAAGAGAAAAGTGTTTAGGCATCAACAACGACACAACCAGAGAGTTTATCATGCAGTGTTTGTTTCATCGGCATAAAAAATGCCATAATAAAACCAATATAAAACAATACTTCACTGGCAATTCTGACTGACCCACGAAGCAATGCCTTTTGAAGATCAGGGGTTTGACCTGTTTGTAGATCTATCACTTTTATCTTCATCACATATTTTCCAAGGGTCATACCGTTTTGCCAAACAAACAGGGTATGATAGATCAGTTTGATCAAAAACACCACCAAAACATTCTGAGCAATAAAAGCATTTATACTTTGCAGTGCTGCCTCATCTACTACCGTAATATTTGAAAAAACGGAAGAAAACTGATCATAGAAAATAATAATGAAAAACATAGAGATCACAATATCATCGATCATAAAAGCAGTAATCCTTCTTTGATTACTGGCAACCTCAAGAGACAATGGTTCAGACATTTTCAGGACCTAAAGTGCCTGATAAGCAATATCTGTACGACATTGTTTACCTGCATAATGTACTTGTCCAACAAGCATATATGCATTTCTCTGTGCCTCTTTGATGCTATCTCCGATCCCTACACACACTAAAACCCTGCCCCCGCTGGCATAAAGTTTACCATCATCACCACGTGTCACACCAGCATAAGAAATATGGGCATTTTCATTTAACTCTTCGTGGTAAATATCATCTATAATGATCTCTGCAGGAGGTGTACTTTTATAAGGGTAACCCTTGCTCGCCATCACAACACCTACCGCATACTTATCATGAAACACTATGTTCGCATTCTTAAGGTCACCCGTAGCAGCCTTGTAAAACAGTTCTGATGCAGGTGATTTTAGCAATGGCATCAACTCTTCACATTCAGGATCCCCAAAACGCACATTGTACTCAAGGATAATAGGTTCACCATTAACAACCATCACACCGATGAAAAGCACACCTGTAAATGGCATACCTTCCTCTTCCATACCTTTGAGTGTTGGTTTGATCACACGTTCATCGAGTTTCGCATAAATTTCATCATTCACTAGTGGTGTAGGTGCATAAGCTCCCATACCACCCGTGTTTGGACCTTCATCATTATTGAGAAGTTTTTTATGATCTTGCGCAGCAGGAAGTACCACATAGTCTTTACCGTCACAAATAGCAAAAACAGAAAGTTCATAGCCGTCCAAAAACTCTTCCACCACAATACTGGTTCCAGCATCTCCAAATGAATTCCCCGAAAGCATTTCACCCGCAGCCTTCTTTGCTTCATCATGACTCTGTGCGATGATAACACCTTTCCCGCCACAAAGACCATCTGCCTTCACAACAATAGGTGCTTCCAGTGTCATAATGAAAGCGTATGCATCCTGAAGTGAATCAGTTTCAATATACTTTGCCGTAGGAACATTATGTCGTGCAAGAAAATTTTTCATAAAGATCTTAGAACCTTCAAGTTGGGCAGCTTCTTTTGAAGGTCCAAAAATGTTTAAATCTCTTGCTTTAAAAACATCCACAACACCTTCAACGAGTGGCCCTTCTGGTCCAACAATCGTCAACTCAACACCATTTGCCTCAACAAAGTCAGCTAATTCAGAGAAATCAGAGATGCTTAGGTTTTCGCCTAAAGTGTCTGTAGCACCATTACCCGGAGCAAAATAAATATTCTCTACATTATCATCTTTACTGAGTGCTAATCCTATAGAATATTCTCTGCCGCCTGCACCTAATATTAATACGTTCATTTAAAGTTCTCCGATAAAGTTTTATACACATGAAATACGGTTTGTTTATTTAGTAGTGATGATCATTGTGCGTAGAGGGTTTTGGAAAGGTTTGAAGGCGAACTCCCTGTTCGTCGATGACCTTTACAAAGTCCTATGCGTGCAAGAATCGTCACTAATAATGGCCCGGGTGAGCGTTCTGCGTCAATCGGCCCGAATAAGCCAACGGTGTAGGAGAGAGTCTCTCTTTAGGGGATGAATTCTCACTGATTCAATCAATTCGAACGAAAACTTCCACTCACCAAGAGACTACATGTCCCACTAAAATTAATGTTGGACCCCAAATACAGTAGTCGCATCACCTAGGTTGATTTTATTATAACCTATTTGCTGTTAGAAGTGAGTAAAAGCTGTGTTGCTTTTGTGATACAGGCATCAATAAGTGGTGTATCTGCCACTTCATAGCAAGCATTAACAGGCAAATGTTTTTTTGTGGCTTCCCCTATGACTACAGCCACATAACTCTTATCCCATTCAAAATTTTTCAAAAAACAATGTATTGATGAGGGTGAAGTAAAGATAATAATAGCATTCTTATCAGGTTTTTCTTCATTTGTATACTGCATACAGGCTGTCTCATAGATGATTTTTTCATCAAGGAAAATGCCTTCTTTTTGCAAAAAGTCTTTAGAGTTAAAGGAGACTTCTTTAGGACGTAGATATAAGATCTTCTTCCCTTTAAATTTGCTCACTATATCGTGGCTTAATGTTTCCCCATAAAAGGATTTGGGTTGATACTGTACTGTTCCCCCTAATACTTCTATCTGCTTAGCTGTCGCAGAACCAATAGCCAGACAAGGTATCTCTTTCCAGTTTGGATTCAGTTTATCAGCAGATACAACTGCCTGTTTTGAAGTAAACATCAACAGTTCATACCCCTCAAATGCTAATGTCTGTTCCACGATACTAAATGATATCATAGGCAGATGAGTACACCCTTTTTTTGCATGAGGAGAGAGTAAATAAATCATAATATTGTGTTGTCTTTTTTACCATTGCGCATAACTTCATTTACCTGTTCATCATCATAAGGATCAAAATGAGGCGTGATCACCCAACGCTTTCTACTGTCAAGTAACATGATCTGATCTTCTACTTCATCAGCAATACGATGTGCTTCAAGTAAACGCATATTTGGGCGTAGTACCATATGAAACTCTACATAATTAATACCGCCATCCGTACGCGTACGAAGCCAATGATAAGAGGTGATTTCTGCATGTTGAGAAATAATCTCTCCAATACTTGCAACGGTTTCACCCTCTAATGCACGATCAAGCAGTATCTCTATCCCCTCAACAATGATCTCATAGGCCGAATAAATAATATAAACCCCAATACCTATACCAAAAAGTGCGTCTATCCAATCTAGTCCCGTCACATATACCAACCCCAATGCCAATAAAACTGCAGCATTTGACCAAAGGTCTGTTTTGTAGTGCAAAGCATCTGCTTTAATGACCAGGTTATCTGTTTCTTTAGCAATTTTCAGTAGATACTGCACCAAAAAGTAAGTAATAACTATAGAAATACTCATCGCAACGATAGAAGGAGTAAGCAGAGTAGTCGCCGAAGCTTCAATAAGCTTTTTCCCTCCTACATAGATAATGTATATCCCTGATATTGTAATAATAGTACCTTCTATCACGGCTGCAATGGCTTGGATCTTACCTTTACCATACTGGTACACTGCATCTGGGTCTTCTTCAGATTTTTTAATGGCAAAAAAGTTAAAAATAGATACCAGCATATCCAACAGTGAGTCAATGGCTGATGCCAAAACTGCTACAGATCCACCGGCAAGCCCTATGACCAGTTTGACCAATACCAAAATAGAAGCAACAGAACTGGAAACTAACGTTGCGCGTTTTTGTGGAGACATTTTATTTCCTTAGAGAAGCTCGCATGAGAATTACTTCTTTCAAAGTAATGCCCAGCGCTACGATAAAAAAGAGTATCAATGCCACTAAAAAAACATAACTTACCTCTAGTAAAAAAGGGAAGAAATGTACAATTCGGTAGATGACACCCAATACAAAAGTATACTTAATAGTATTGTGTATTCTTAAATATACAAGCTCAACATTTTCTGTATTATATCGTCTTTTTGCAATGGTTTTTTCTTGTTGTTTATCTAAAAAAACATAAATTTTCTTCAATACATAGCGTACCACAACAATAAGCACTGCAATGCGAATAAGTGTCCATAGCAAAGAAAACCAAAAGCCTTCTGGTATCTTCTGCCACAAGTCAATCACTAAGGCCTTAAGACTCATGCCATCCATAAGTACCCCTGTACCAAAGACAAACATACTTACAAGCCCTATTAGCAACAAAACTTTCAAAAAAGTAAATACATAGTTTTTAATTTTCTCAATTTTTTGTTTTTTCTCTTCAGAAATACTGGTTTTTTTAACAAGACCAAACGCAAAAATATAATGAAGCTTAAGTGCATAATAAATCCCTACCACCCCTAAAAGAAGGAGTGTAAAAACAACCAGTTCTTCAAAAGGGATAGTCATAGTTTAGAATGCTTTCGTCGCTATATTGGTAATGCGAGAAGCAAATGCTCCCTTATCTTTAGGTTCGAAGCCTTCTGAAAGCTTCGCAGAATCAAGTAGTACCCATACGATATCATTAAAAAGTGTATCATCTTCCAATGCATCTAACTTTTTGACCATCTCATGCTCAGGGTTTATCTCCAATATTAGAGGGGTTTCTGGCATCTCTTCACCCATTCCTGCAAACATATGTGCCATTGCAGCCATAGGGTCATTAGGGTCTTTAAGTACACATGATGGACTTGAAGTAAGTCTTGTTGATGTTTTTACCTCTTTTACCTCTTCACCTAAAACTTCTTTGATCTTATCTGTCAAAGTTTTAAATTCTTTAGCTACTTCTTCTTTCTCTTCTTCTGTTTTAGAATCAGGTGCATCAATAGCAGTAATATCTTTTAATGCCCACTCTTTATAAGTACCTATCATTGGTGTGACGATACTATCTACCTCTTTATCATCCATAATAAGTACTTCAATGTTCGCTTTATTATAGGCTTCGAGTAAAGGTGAATTTCTAAGTACCTTCTCATCTTCTCCAGTGATATAGTAGATCTCTTTCTTTTCAGAATCACCACGGCTAACATACGATTCAAAACTTACCAAACCATCTTCAGTGGAAGACTTGTATTTTACAATATCAAGTAAAAGGTCTTTATTGACATGGTCTGTGTAAACACCCTCTTTCATCATTCTGTTATATTGTGAAACAAAGGTAATTGAATCTTCATCTTGAAGCTTTTTGATCGCCTGAAGAATTTTCTTGATTGAGTGTTGTTTCATATTTGCCAACACTTTATTGTCTTGCAGTAATTCACGACTTACGTTAAGCGGCAAATCTTCTGAATCCATAATCCCTTTCACAAAACGTAAATACGATGGTAACAACTCTTTGTTATCATCTGTAATAAAGACACGCTTTACATACAGTTTTACACCTGGTGTATAATCTTGTCTGTACATGTCCATAGGCGCTTTTTTAGGAATATAAAAAAGTGTTGTAAACTCTTGAGAACCTTCCACTCTGTTATGTAAATAGGCTAATGGCTCTTCACTGTCATGTCCAATACTTTGATAAAACTCTGTATAATCCTCTTTTTTAAGATCAGATTTCGAGAGTGTCCAGAGTGCAGTAGCAGCATTTGCCTGCTCTGTTTTATTGACCATTTTAGTTGTAGCATCATCACCTTCACCCTCAGTCTCTTCTTCCTTGAAATTCATCATAATTGGGTAGGCAATGTGGTTAGAGTATTTCTTCACTATCTCTTGTATTCTAGCCTTATCTAAAAACTCTTTTTCTTCTTCTTTGAGTTTGATATAAATTATTGTGCCATGCTCCTCTTTTGTCACAGGTTTAACTTCATACTCACCCGTACCATCTGTAGAGAACATATACGCTTGATCTTCACCTGCTTTTTTAGAGATAACATCCACATGGTCCGCAACCATAAATACAGAGTAGAAACCAACTCCAAACTGACCTATAAGGTTAGAATCTTTTGCTGCATCACCTGTAAGATTTTCCATAAAAGCTTTCGTTCCTGACTTAGCAATCGTCCCCAAATGATCCATAAGATCGTCTTCACTCATCCCGATACCATTATCGCCGATAGTAAGAGAGTTGTCTTCTTTGTCAAGCTTCATAAATACTTTTCCAGACCACTCTTCTTGTTTGAATCGCTCATCTGTCAAAGAAAGGTAATTAAATTTGTCTAGTGCGTCACTTGAATTTGAGATAAGTTCTCGTACAAATATCTCTTTGTTTGAGTAAAGAGAGTGTGTCATGAGCTTGAGTAGTTGCCCTATTTCTGTTTGAAACTGATGTTTTGCCATTGTATTGCTCCTATATAGCATTATTTTGTGGGATTATAGTCTATTTTAGGAAATATTACAAGTTTATCCGAAAGATAGTTTAGCGACACTGACTAAACTATCTCTTATTGGATATGCAAAAGTGCTAAATTTACGACACGATATTTACATAAAGATCTTACGCTTTGTCAGGCATCTCACATCCGAGTTTTTGATGTTCTTCTAAGAGTGCTGCCTTCTTTTTATTCCCATCTTTCAACATTTGTGGTTTATTATTGCTTGATGTGATAGCTGGAGTTTCCAATGCTGATGCCAATTCTTCCAAATGAAAGGCAGACGTATTTTCAACCAGGTCAAGAAATCTATCCGTTTTTACAAGTTTTTTATTAATATCAGCACACTCTTTTTCAGTAGCATTAACATTAGGTTCAACAGAAGCCTTTTGACCAGTACATCCAGTCATAAGTGTAGCCATAGTAAAAGCAAATAATGTGAGGAAACGTGTATATTTCATAAAATGATCCTTGTTTTTAAATATTATAACAAAAACAGCCCAAATAAACGCTAGAGGTCTATTTACGTTAGAAATCCAGACCAAACAATAATTTGGTCGTGGTTTTATTGTTTCCCACACTTGGGTCTGGATTACTGTCATTTCTCTGATCAATTGTCAGTTTGACCGAGAAAAAGTCAAAGAGAGGTACAGCAAAAGTCAAGTTTGACCTAAATACCCAATCTTCCCCAAAATTTTCAAGACTTGGATAATACATCAAAAATCCATCTATGATCAATCTATTAATATATGGCACATCATCTATCCCGTATTTTCCCGTCAAATTAAGTGATGCAGCAGCAAAATCTTTATCCGGATAAATAGCATCTGTATATGTCGTTGCAACATAGGCTAAACCGGCAGAAGGTTCCAGCCATGCTTCTTTGGCAAAACTAAATCTATATCCGTATCCTATTGAAGGGATCCAGCGATTTAATATATGTCTGGGACGATCATAATCAGCTGCAAACGTAGCATAATAAAACTGATCATTCTGAAAATGATTTTGATAACTTAAAATACCTACAAGTTCGTCTTTACTGACTGTGGTGTCAGTATTTTCAGTTTCTGTTGTATCATATTGATAATCCACATACAGTTTAACTTCATGTTCTGCCTGCTTGTATCTCAAATTCAACAAAATATCCAGTTCATTTTTTTGATTACCGCCGTTCTCTATCTCAAAACCTACATTTATATTACCTTTTGTAAAAGGAAATTTATTGCGTACTCTGTTTTCAAATGAAGTGTCATCACTGACTGCCATAACAAAATTATCAATGTCTGTTATCTTAATGGTTCTCTCATTTCCACCTTCCATGACCTTAAGGTAAGTGTTATCTTCTATGGCAACAACACGCCCTATAATATCCATACGTTTAAATGAAATGTGATAATTATATTTGGTGGAGATTGATTCTATATCTTTATAGGCTATATGATTTAATCCTTCACTGTAGAGCAACCTAAAGGAGAGTTTCTCCGGACCCAGATTCATAACTCTACCATGCAAGACCATCCCATGTACTACAATCGTATCTTTTATCTCTTCTTCTGCAGATTCCTTATCTATATCTCCACCTGCATACGAAAGAAGTGTTAAAACCATTAAAAATACAAAGTATCTAGTTATAGAGGATAACATATTCAAACCCTTTATCTTATTTATCTTCTTATCATATCAAAATTACTCTTTATCGACATAGATTTTAAACCCCATACGATACATCTTCAATCTGTATTTTTTCATTAGAAAAAGGCTCAATGATCACATCAATTTCATTAAGCTTGTAGTGTAAGTCAAATCCAACCTGAGAATTTTTTACCGTACTTTCTAGAATATAATATTTTTTTCCATTGATCCAAAGCCCTTTTCTTTTTCTCAGTCTATCATCCTGTAAGGGGACAATGACAAAAATATGTTTAGGGACCAAGACAAAATAGGCTTCCTTACCTACAGCATGAAGCATAGAAATGAGTAAATTACTTTTGTCATCACAATCACCAAAATTCTGTTGTATGGTTTCTTGAGGAGAATATTGTTGAAAGGCTTTTGTATAATAAGGGATATTGCTAGAAAAGTCCAACAGTGCCTGTACTTCACACAATTCATTATGGCAATTCCGTGTAAGTGCCTTCGCTTTATCTTGTATCTCTTGGGAGGTCGTAACATAAGAAGTGTAGATACCCTCTGAAGTGCCGACCTGTGTTCGATCTACGATATCAAGGGCTTTAAGGGTAGCATAAATAAAAGCCACAAAAGCAATAGCAATTATGACAAGAGAAAGATTTTTTAAAATTTCACTTTTCATTAGATCGTTTATTTTAAACGCTGATTCGTTACCTCATCAGATTCTGCTTCACATAAAAATGTATCTTGTCCACAATGACGACAAGTACTTCTCATGGTAAATATATACCAGCCATTTTTGTCTTTAAGTATAGGTTCATTACATTTAGGACAACGTATACGACTCCAAATAATAGCAAAAACAAATATAGGTACAAAGTAAAAAAGTCTGTCATAAAATATAGCAAGAATCACCAAAGTTCCAACAATAATAGATAAAAAAAGATATTTATAATAAGATGGGATACACATAACTATATTATTCCCATTCAATAGTTGCTGGTGGTTTTGACGAAATATCATACACCACTCTATTGATACCGTCGATCTCATTGATGATCCTACGGCTCATGCCTTCAAGTACATCATGAGGCACATGTGCAAATGTAGCCGTCATCCCATCTACAGACTCTACCATACGGATACATACTGTATTATCATAGGTTCTGTTATCTCCCATAACACCTACAGACTGTACATTGAGTAGTACGGTAAAGGCTTGCCATACTTTGTCATAATAGCCTGTGGCTCTAAGTTCTTCTTGCATAATGGCATCGGATTCCCTTATAAGATGTAACCCCTCTTCGGTCACTGCTCCCATTGTTCTAATGGCAAGACCTGGTCCAGGGAAAGGGTGCCTGCCTATCATATCTTTAGGAAGTCCTAGTTCTAAGCCCAATTTTCTTACCTCATCTTTGAAAATTTCTCTTAAAGGCTCAACCAGTTCAAAAGTCATCCAGTCTGGTAATCCACCAACATTATGGTGTGACTTAATCGTCTTAGATGGCCCTTTCACTGAAACAGATTCGATTACATCTGTGTAGAGTGTCCCCTGTGCTAAAAAAGCAACATCTGTATGCTTTTTAGCTTCAATGTCAAAGATCTCAATGAATTTTTCACCAATTGCTTTACGTTTAGTTTCAGGGTCTGACACATCTTTAAGTGCTGACATAAACTCTATTTTTGCATCTACTGTAATAAGTGGTATATCCAGCATTTTAAACATAACTTGTACATCTTCTACTTCATTTTTACGAAGAAGTCCCTGGTCTACAAAGACACAGATGAGTTGTTCTTTTGGAAGTGCTTCATTAAGCATCGCTGCAACCACGGAAGAGTCAACACCTCCAGAGACACCACAAAGGACTTTTTTATCTCCCACTTGTGCACGAATACCTTCTATTTTCTCTTTTGCAAAGCTCCCCATGTTCCATGTACTGTCACACCCACAAATATGTTTTGCAAAGTTTTTCAACATTGCTGTACCCTCTACAGAATGATGTACTTCCGGGTGAAATTGAAAAGCATACACTTTACGCATATCATCTGCGATAGCTGCATATGGAGAGTTTTCAGATGTACCTACGACCTCAAATCCTTCAGGAATACTTTCCGCTTTGTCTCCATGACTCATCCATACAGTGCTGTCATTGTTCACATCTTTAAAGATGCTGGAATCATTTTCTATTTTAAGCTTTGCTTTTCCATATTCATGATGATCTGCGGGCACAACAGAAGCACCAAAGTGTTGGGTGATAAGTTGCATACCATAACAGATACCAAGTATCGGTAATCCCAACTCCCAAATACCTTCATCTGGTTTATACGCATCTTCAGAATACACAGATGCCGGTCCGCCGGAGAGTATAATACCCTGTGGTTTTCTTGCTTTAATGTCTTCAAGACTCTCACGGTAAGGTACAACTTCTGTATAAACACCGGACTCTCTTAATTTTCTTGCAATGAGTTGTGTGTATTGTGAACCAAAATCGAGGACTAGAATAGGTACTTGTTTCATATAATGTTGCCTTAGTAAATAATATTATGAGATTATACAATGAGTATGATTAAGGGTACCACTTACAATAGGTAACGCTCACAATGGGCTTTGCAAATGTAAGATTTCATAAGTGGCACCATTGAAACCCTTTTTTAGCTACTTTGCATCATGTAAATAATTACAGGCAGACCAAAAAGAAATAAAATAGTAAAAAAGGTACCGATCGCCCCCTGTTTCCCACCAAAATAATAACCAAGTGCTGTAGAGATTAAAAGTAACATGATTGTCATAAGAAGAAGCAAAGAGATCCTTTTTTATTTTCTGAATATCTAAAAGGTAATAAATAATACTGAGGCAAGTGCCTCAGAGGGAAAGATTATTATGCTCCAAACCCTATGATTTGAAACTGTACATACCAAACAGCAACAGAAACGATATACCCAATAAGTACTGTCCATGCCAGTTTCATATGTGATCCAAAAGTATAGATGCCGTGAAGTTTACCCATAACCCCAACACCCGCTGCAGAACCAAATGAGATAAGTGAACCACCCACACCTGCTGTAAGTGTTACAAGCATCCATTGTGCATGTGCATCCACACCCATATCAGGGCTTGATTTAAGTACAGCGGACATGACAGGAACGTTATCTACGATAGCAGAAAGGAACCCAACACCGATGTTCACTGTTGTTGCACCATACTGTGCGTAAAGTGCTGTAAAATACTCTAGGAAACCTAAGAAATGAAGCCCTCCCACTGCCGCTAAAATACCGAAGAAGAAAAGCAGTGTATCATTCTCAATTTTCGCGATAAAAGAAAAGACATTCACTTCAGGACAAACGATACCATCGCTATCGTATCTTACTTCTCTACTCATTCTGTAAATATAAAGTTTTAATACCGCTAAACCAAACATCATTCCCCACATCGCCGGCAAGTGAAGTACTTGGTGTGAAAGTACAGCTGAAGCAATAGTGAAAGCAAACAGTCCCATGATCATCTTACCGCCTGGAGCGATCATGACTGGCTTTTCACCTTCGGCAAATGGCGGATTCCCATTAGGTATAAAACGGCTCAATAAAAAGGCTGTGATCAACCAGCCTAAAATAGAAGCTGGGAAAAGATATAAGAAATCGATAAAAGACCCTTTACCGATTTCTTATATCTTTTCCCAGCTTCTATTTTAGGCTGGTTGATCACAGCCTTTTTATTGAGCCGTTTTATACCTAATGGGAATCCGCCA
>Ga0164313_10002171_pt1 | contig 17608 bp, 17 predicted proteins | sample GuaBasSedimGuay4_FD_113735 | JGI IMG/M metagenome (GOLD analysis project Ga0164313, IMG submission 113735) | Subseafloor sediment microbial communities from Guaymas Basin, Gulf of California, Mexico - Guay4, Core 4569-4, 0-3 cm | ecosystem: Environmental > Aquatic > Marine > Hydrothermal vents...
CCGCCGTTCATATTGATTTCGATGGGAAAGTAGGGGCGATGATCGCTATGATGGCCAAAAAACCCCTGACAAACCTGGTAAATCATATGGTAGAGAAAATCAAGCACCACCACTCTTAATTTCGTGGTACCAGGTACCGGGTAGAAGTAATTTTAGAAAAGGAAAGTTATTTCCTTAAGATCACATTCAATAGGTCCGTTTTTCGTTTCAAGCAAAAGTTTCCCAAATTCATTAATCCCCATGATCCTGGCATCAATTTGCTTTCCCTGGTAATGAAATTGCCTCCACTCGCCCATTCCCAGGAGCTTCGCATGATACTCATTCCTCAAATGATTGAATAGGCTTGTTTTCATTTGCTCGTATCTCTTTCTCAAGCAGCTGCACAATCGTTGCGTCAATTTTTCAACGGAATATTGCTGTCCTGTGATCATCGTCAGCGATACAGCATCAGGAAGACCTTTGCCGAAGTCCTCCTGGTTCACATTGATCCCGATACCGGCGATAGCATGCTCGAAGCTGTTTCCCATGATCTCATTGTTGATCAGGATGCCTCCGATCTTCTTATTACCCACAAAAATATCATTCGGCCACTTAATTTTAAGGTCCTCATCCGGCAGGTATTCTTCCAGAAAATCTATGATTCCGAGCGCTATGCTCATACTCAGGCTGAATTGCATGGCTACATAAAGGAAGTCCGGATACAGTATCATCGACATCAGGATGTTCTTCCCTGGCTCGCTTTCCCAGCTGTTCTTATCCAGGCCTTTCCCGGCAGTCTGAAAAGCAGCCAGCACTACGCTGCCTTCATCCGGCCTTCCATCACGAAATAAGTCTTTTGCATATTTATTTGTAGAAGTGACTTCAGAAAGATGGATGATATTGCAATTTTTGGGCTTCATATTCGTCTTCAAAGGTAGAATTTAATATTTGACCACCTCACCCTCTGGCCCCTCTCATTAAGGAGAGGTGGAAAAGGGGGCTGGGGGGTAATGGGGGTGAGGTGCCTAATTTACCAACTCAACACTCAACACCCAACACTTTTTCATACCTTTGCACCAAATATGCTTTCATGACAAAAGACTTAGAAATAGATTCGAAACAGCTGGTTGACGCTATCGTGTCATCGATGGAGGATAAAAAAGGCCTTGAAATTGCTTATATCGATTTCAGTAATGTGCCGAACACTATTGCCAGGTATTTTGTTATATGTCATGGGACCAGCAACACCCAGGTAGCTACGCTTGCCGATGGTGTGATAGATGGTGTGAGGGAGACATTGGGATCAAAACCATGGAATAAAGAGGGATACGAAAATGCGGAATGGATTTTGCTGGACTATGCTGACGTGGTCGTGCATATATTTCAGGAAAACTCCCGTGATTTCTACAACCTGGAGGATCTGTGGGCCGATATGGAGATCACTCAGATAGAAAGCAAGCAGTAATTATTACTTTTTTACGACAGAATGGCAGACACAAATAATACAAATAAGAGGAAGAGCCAACCCGGCCTTCCTAAGTTGAAGAAAAAGGGCAAATTCAATTTTTATTGGATCTATGCCATCATGTTCTTCATCATCTTCGTCATATACTTTACGAACTTCGGCGATGGTGCCAAGAAAACTGACTGGCCTCAATTGCAGGAGATGCTGGTGAGCGGTGATGTGGAGAAGATCATCGTTGTTAACAAGGACAAAGCTGAGATCTTTATAAAAGAAGACATCCTCAAGGATAATCCAAAGTATGAAGATGTGCAACCTTCAGGACTGAACTCAGGTGGTCCGCAATTTTACATACATATCAGCGATGCCAAGGGATTTGAAGATAAATTGTTGGCAGAGCAGGAAGGCCTTGCAGAACAAATATATCCTGAATTTGAGAACCGAACCAGCTGGATGGATAGCATGAGCTGGCTGTTGCCTATCCTCATCCTGGTAGTGGTATGGATCGTGATCATGCGAATGATGGGCCGTGGCGCCGGTGGTGGCGGTGGTCAGATCTTTAACATTGGGAAATCTAAAGCACAGCTTTTCGATAAAAGTTCGAGTGTTGCAATTAATTTCAAGGATGTAGCCGGGCTGGAAGAAGCCAAGGTTGAGATCAAAGAGATCGTTGACTTCCTGAAAAGCCCTGAAAAATATACTAAGCTAGGTGGCAAGATCCCTAAAGGAGCCCTTCTTGTTGGTCCTCCGGGAACCGGGAAAACATTGCTTGCCAAAGCCGTTGCCGGCGAGGCCAAGGTGCCTTTCTTTAGCATCTCGGGATCAGATTTTGTGGAAATGTTTGTCGGTGTTGGTGCCTCCAGGGTACGTGACCTCTTCAAACAGGCCAAAGAAAAAGCACCATGTATCATCTTCATCGATGAGATCGATGCTATTGGTCGTGCCCGCGGAAAAAATGCCATGACCGGCGCCAACGATGAGCGTGAAAATACATTGAACCAGCTGCTTACTGAAATGGATGGTTTTTCCAGTAACACCGGTGTGATCATCCTGGCAGCAACAAACCGTGCTGATATCCTCGACCGCGCCCTGATGCGTGCAGGCCGCTTCGACAGACAGATCCATGTGGAACTTCCCGACCTGGAAGAACGCAAGGCGATCTTTAAAGTACATATGCGTCCATTGAAAATGAATGGCACGGTGCAAGTTGATTTCCTGGCAAAACAAACACCCGGATTCTCGGGAGCCGATATCGCTAACGTTTGTAATGAATCTGCTCTGATAGCCGCCAGAAACAGCCACAGCAGCGTTGAGAAACAGGATTTTCTGGATGCCATCGACAGGATCATCGGCGGACTTGAAAAGCGTAATAAGATTATTACGGCCAAGGAGAAAAAAGTTATAGCATTTCATGAGGCAGGACATGCTTCTATCAGCTGGCTGCTCGAACATGCGCACCCCTTGGTGAAAGTTACCATCGTACCGCGCGGAAAAGCACTGGGCGCTGCCTGGTACCTGCCGGAAGAAAGGCAGATCACCACATGGGACCAAATGTTTGATGAAATGACGGCCACCCTCGGAGGGCGAGCCTCGGAAGAAGTGATATTCGAGAAGGTCTCTACAGGAGCCCTCAACGACCTGGAAAGAGTGACCAAACAGGCATTCAATATGGTGGTGTACTTCGGCCTGAACGAAAAGATCGGAAACATCAGCTATTATGATTCATCAGGCCAGCAGGAATATTCTTTCCATAAACCATACAGCGAGAAGACCGCTGAAATAATTGATGTGGAGATTAAGGCCCTGGTGGAGAAGGCATATAAACGTGCTGTAGAACTCCTGAAACAGAACAGAGAAGAACTGGAATCCCTTGCATCCAGGTTGCTAGAAAAAGAGGTGATCTTCAGTGAAGACCTGGAAGAGATATTTGGACCACGCCCATGGGATGAGGAAAAAAGACCTGGGGAAAATGGGAACGGGGAGAAGGATGAAGAAGAAAAAACGAAAAGCGAAGAAGGAAGTGAAGAGACCAGCGACCAGAAACCAGTAGCTAGTGACCAGAAGCCAGAAACCAGCGATGAGAAACCAGAACCCGGCGACGACAAACCGGATGATCCGGAAGCAAAATAGAATATGGACGATACTACCTCAAGAGAGAAAGTCCTGAAGAGTATCAGGAATGCTTTGATTTCGAAGCTCGACAATCCTTACCAGAATGTTGATTTCGATTCTCCTGTATTTGAGCAGGTCAGCGACTCTCCCGAGATTGTCTTTGCACAGGAATTTATCAAGGTTGCCGGCAAGTTCGTCTATTGCAGCGATGATGCTGAATTTGCAGAAACCCTGCAGTCGGTCATGGCACAAAATCATTGGCCATCGGTGCATTGTATTGATGAAGGCTTGCAGAAATTATTAATCCCGAGTGGCGTTCAAGTGACCGATAATGATGAAGACTTTGACAATATGAAAACAGGCCTTACACGCTGTGAATACCTCATAGCCAGGCTTGGCAGTGTCATGGTGTCTTCGGCACATACGTCTGGCAGAAGGATGAACGTATTTCCTGAGGTACACCTGGTATATGCCCTCGCTTCGCAACTGGTGCCCGATCTGAAGGATGCCCTGAAGGCAATGAAAGAAAAGTATGGACAGGACCTGCCGTCGATGATCAATCTCATCACCGGCCCCAGCCGTACCGCCGATATTGAAAAAACACTGGTCATGGGTGCCCATGGCCCAAAGGAATTATATGTTTTCCTGGTCGATGACCAGATATAAATCAAAACCCGAAGCTTGAAAAACCTTATCATCAGAACCATTACCGGCGGATTTTTTGTGGCATCCATCATCTTTAGTGCGATATATTCGCCTGCTGTGTTCTCTGTACTCTTCCTCATGATGGCTCTTATCGGGATGTGGGAATTCCAGCGACTTGCCATTGATTGGGTGGGAAAGTTAAATTCCTATCCTGGTATAGTTGCAGGAGGCTTCATTTACACTCTCTTTCCACTGTATTCCATTCATGAATACCCTGTGGAAATATTCCTTGGTATTTTCCCGGTACTGGTTATGCTCATCGTTTATCATGCATTATGGGAAGGCAAGCTTCGAAAAACTTATATTAAAGGAGATCTGGCAGGTATATTTCTCGTTGTGATACCAATGGGGATGCTCAACCTCTACCTGAACCCAACTGCAATTCCGGGTTTTCATACTCCCTGGCTGATACTTGGAATGTTTGCAATCTTATGGACACATGATACATTTGCTTACCTGACAGGCAGCTTATTTGGGAAGCATGCACTGTATAAACGCATTTCCCCTAAGAAATCCTGGGAGGGAAGCATTGGAGGCTTTGGCTTTTCGATCGTCGCTGCCTATATTATTTCTGTGTTTTCTCCCTTATTTATCATGTGGCATTGGGTAAGTTTTGCCTTGGTGATCACGGTTTTTGGCACCATAGGTGACCTGGCTGAATCCTGGCTGAAGAGGAGAGCAGGAGTGAAGGATTCCGGAAGCTTTTTGCCTGGACATGGAGGCATACTTGATCGCTTTGACAGCATCATGCTGGTTTCACCAATTATATATCTCTTAATTATTTTGTACCTGTCATGAAGCTCCATACCGCAGGCATAGGACCCATCTCTATTTTGGGAGCAGGAGTGTTCATCATCCTGTATACCTTGAACCGGTATTTCCCGGAACAGACATTCATACATTATACATTGTATGCTGCCGCTTTGGTATTTATGTTCCTTGTAGTGCGGTTTTTCCGTTTTCCGGAAAGACATGCCCCCCAGGATGAGAATACGGTATACAGCGGAGCTGATGGCAAGGTTGTAGCCATAGAGAAAGTTCATGTCGATGAGCACTTCAACAGCGATCGTATCCAGGTATCTGTCTTTATGTCGATCTTTAATGTACACATTAACTGGAGCCCTTTTGCTGGTAAGATGATTTATCGCCGGCATCATCCCGGCAAACATTTGGTTGCTTTCAATCCCAAGTCTTCATTGATCAATGAGCACACGAGTATGGTGATTAAAGATGAACAGGGCAGGGAAGTGATGATGCGCCAGATCGCGGGCGCTGTGGCCAGGAGAATTATTCTTAAGTCGAAAGAAGGACAGGAAGTCGGGAAAGGTGAGATGATAGGGATGATTAAGTTTGGAAGCCGGATCGACCTGATCCTGCCACCCGATGCGGAGGTTATGGTAAAAATGGGCGAGCGAACCAAGGGCGCCCAAACCCTTATAGCCAGGCTAAAATAGTCTCTAGAAAATATCCATCAGCTCCTTCAAGCTCTTAATCTCAAATGTTACTTCTTCCTTATGCCTTTTGCCCTCTGTATTAAAGTACACCTGGTCCATTCCTACATTACGCGCACCTACCACATCTACGGCGAGGTCATCACCAATGATGATGCTTTCTATGGCTGTGGTGCCGGCCTTATTCATGGCAAAATGAAAAATTTCCGGTTCCGGCTTTTTAATTCCGGCTTCCTCAGAAGTCGTAACCGTTTTGAAGAAGCTGTCGAGCCTGGCTATATTGAACTTCTGCTCCTGTACTTCCTGGAAGCCATTTGTTATCAGGTGCAGAGGATATTTAGGAGCCAGGTATTCAAGACTTTCTATAGCATAAGGAAAGAGGAATGCCTTATCGGGGTTTACGATCACATAATCTTCGGCCATACCGGAGGAAATGCCACTGTCAATGATCCCAAAATCGGCCAGGCTCATTTCGAAGCGCTTTACATTAAGCACCTCCTTAAGGATCTCACCTTTGCGGTACCAACTCCACAAAAGATCATTATGTATATCATAACGGGCTTTAAAAGCTGCCAGGGAAGGCACACCTTTCTCCTTCAGATCATATTTATTGAACATCCTGTTAAAGGAATCTTCAGCACTGGCATCGAAATCCCAGATGGTGCGGTCGAGGTCGAAGAAGAGATGGGTGTATTTTTTCATGTGGCGCAAATGTATTCAATTTTGAGATTGGATTGATGAAATGCACCTCACCCCCTGGCCCCCTCTCCCAGAGGAGAAGGGGAAAAGGGGGCAGGGGGGTAAGGGGGTGAGGTGAAAAAACTTGACAAACTGGTTTTAATAGCTTACATTTGTGATATCAAAATAATATCAAAAAACTATTAATATAAATCTATTTAGAAATGAAAGAAAAAAAATATTCACCGATGAACGGTTACCTGGCCGTGCTTATTATTCTTGGATTGATCGGGTTTCCCGTTTACATGATGATCACCTTAGAGGCATTCTGGTGGGCCATCATGGGAGGTATTGGTATGTTCTGCATGGCCGGGCTAATGGTTGTTAACCCGAACGAGTCCATGGTAATGATACTGTTTGGGGCGTATAAAGGCACGGTTAAGAAAAATGGCTTCTTCTGGGTCAACCCCTTCTTTACCCGCAAAAAGATCTCACTTCGTGCGCGTAACCTCGACAGTACACCTATCAAGGTTAACGATAAGGTAGGGAATCCCATCATGATCGGTATTGTGCTGGTATGGCGTGTAGAGGATACGTTCAACGCAGCCTTTGAGGTTGATGACTATGTTCACTTTGTCGACATTCAAACTGAAGCAGCAATCCGAAAGCTGGCAGGACATTATCCTTATGATAACTTCGATGATGAAATGGCGGAGATTACGCTTCGCTCAGGTGGGGAGGAAGTGAACCACCAGCTGGAACAAGAGATCCGCGAACGTCTTGGTATTGCAGGTATTCATGTGATTGAGGCCCGCATCGCCTACCTGGCCTATGCACAGGAAATTGCCAGTGCCATGTTGCGCAGGCAGCAGGCAACTGCTATCGTAGCTGCCAGGTTCAAAATTGTAGAAGGAGCTGTGAGTATGGTAGAAATGGCTCTTGAAGAACTTGGCAAGAAAGACGTTGTTAACATGGATGAGGATAGGAAAGCCGCCATGGTCAGTAATCTAATGGTGGTACTTTGTTCAGATAAGGATGCAGCTCCAGTAGTGAACACCGGTACCCTTCACCATTAAGTATGGCAAAAAAGAAACCATTTGTATTAAGGCTAAATCCCGAAACGCTGGAGATGGTCGAGAAGTGGGCTGCGGACGAGTTCCGCAGCACCAACGGCCAGCTGGAGTGGATTATCGATTCGGCTTTGAAGAAAGCCGGACGGAAGAAAAAGATTGGGTGATATCGGATTTGGTGATACTGGATTGCATATTTGATATTTGATATGGCATTTCAGAAATATATCTCAAATCCGAAATCTTAAATGGTATATCCGATCTTACATCTCCCAATCACCAAATCCGATATCCTCAAATCACAAAGTTCTTTCCCTGGAAAGAATTTCTCCGTTCCAGTTCCGCTTCTACCATTTCCACAATCTTTTCATTCCTGACCAGGCCCCATCCCGGACCAGCCTGGAAGCGGGGTGGCACCTCACCTGCGAAACGTTCGATGATGAAGCTGGGGTTCAGCTGCTCAATGAAGTCAACGATGAAGGTGATGTATTCATCCAGCTCAAAGAAATTGAAACTGTCAGGATTATTCTGGTACTGCTTTTCCATGGCTGTGCCTTTTATGATCTGCAACTGGTGGAATTTGATATTTGTCAGGGGTAAAGCTGAGAGGGTAGCGGTTTCCGCCATCATCTCTTCCCGACTTTCACCGGGCAGACCGAAGATCAGGTGTGCTCCGGTTTTCAGCCCCGCTGCAGCAGTCTTTTCTATGGCTATCTTACTTTCCTCGAAAGTATGTCCCCTGTTGATCTTCTCAAGGGTTCTGTCATAACAGGATTCAATGCCGTACTCGATAATAATATAATGGGTTTTGGCCAGATCTGCGAAGTATTCCAGCTTTTCGTCATCGATGCAGTCGGGTCGGGTGCCGATGACAAGACCCCTGATCTCAGGAAACTGAAGGGCTTGCCCATAAATAGCTTTCAGTTCTTCCAGTGTGGCATAGGTGTTTGAAAAAGGCTGAAAATATGCAAGGAACTTCCCCGGGTTCTTATATCTCCAGGCGTGAAATTCCATGCCTTCCCTGATCTGCTGCTCTACAGGCTTGTCAGGCTTGCAATAGGAAGGGTTAAAAGCATCATTGTTACAATAGGTGCAACCGCCCCGTCCTCTGCTTCCATCCCTGTTGGGACACGTAAAGCCGGCATCGATGCTCAGCTTCTGCACACGCTCCCCAAATAACTTCTTGAAGTAATTGGAGTAAGCATTGAACCTTCTACTATGTCCCCAGTTATACATAAATAGCGAAGATAAAAAAAGCAGGACCAACGGCCCTGCTTTTATATTTAGAAAATTTGTAATGACTATTCTGAATCCTTGGTAACCCTTTCCAATCGCTTCATAATTGCAAAGATAAATATTGCAGAGAGCAGACAAACAGCAATGAATATGGCCCACAACTGCCACAGGTCAAGTTTGCCCCATAACGAACTTCCTACGACCAGAAGCTTGTTTCCAACTGCGGTTGCCAGTAACCATCCTCCCTGCATCAGTCCCTGGAATCTGCTAGGTGCAACTTTCGAAACGAAGGAAAGTCCCATCGGGCTGAGGAATAATTCAGCGATTGTCAGTACGAGGTAACTGCTCATCAGCCAGTAAGGCAATACGCGGGAGTAATCCGGAACGGGATTGTATTTTATATTGCCCATGTCATCGACAAACTGTAGCTCATGAGGTGAAACCAGGTTGAGGGAAGCAATCAGGATAATGACAAACCCCATTGAGGCAATGATCATCCCGATACCGATCTTTTTAGGAGTAGATGGCTCCCATTTCTTTTTACGGAGCCAGGTAAAGACTGCCATGATCGGAAAGGTCAGGGCAACGATATAGAGTGGGTTAAACGACTGAAATATTTCAGGAGCGATAGGGTTGCCGGTCGGGCTGTTTTGTCCAACCAGGTAGTACGTAAAATACCCCAGTCCACCAAACATGACCAGACCGATAAATTTATCCGCTAACTTTTTACGGAAGAATATAATGACCAATCCGGCAATAGCCCCGATAAATGCGAGTATCGACTCCAGGCTGAAGAAAATAGCTGTGAAAGCACCAACCTCTTTTACTGTATAATCTTTTGCAAAAAAGGTTAAGGTCAGTCCATTCTGGTGGAATGACATCCAGAAGAAGATCACAACAACAAATACCAGCAGGAGTGCTGAAATTCTCGGTCGTTCTTCTTTTGTCGAGATCTGTGTGATCCAAGCAGCGAAAACTACGAAAAGTCCGACTGCAAATGCGATGTCAACATTACTGGTAACGAACCATATCCCTACCGAAATACCAATTCCGATTGCAAATGAAATGACTCCTGCGATAAGCTGTTTACCAAACTTGAATTTGCTGCCGGAGGTTTCTTTTTTCTCCCTGGGCGCTCTTTCTTTGCTTGGCAGATATTTATTAAAAATGACATATACCAGGAGAGAAACGACCATTGCAATGGCAGCAATTCCAAAAGCATAATTGTAACCTACTGCAAAAGCACTGATGTAATCTTTAGCAAATGCTGAAAGATCTGTAATCTGGTGACCGCTTACTTTATCTGCAAGTGTTTGAAATGTTGCCTGCGATTCAACAGTGAGTTCACCTTTTTGGTAGGCATGACACAAGGCAGGCAGGCTTCCATCATGAAGATACCCCTGTGTTTTCAGGAACCAGTTTCTGATCCCGGTGGCTACAAAAGGTGCAAAGAAGGCTCCAATGTTGATCCCCATGTAGAAGATCATAAAGGCAGAGTCGCGCACTTTTCTGTACTTCTCATTATCATACATCTGTCCGACCACAGCCTGCAGGTTACCTTTAAAAAGGCCGTTCCCAAGGGCAATGGTAAACAGCCCGACGAGCGTCACTGTCAGGCTCATCCCTGGAACAGCCACGATCACGTAACCGCTAAACATGATAACGATACCTGCGAGGATAACAAGTTTATACCTGTTTGTTGCATCAGCAAGAAGACCGCCAAGTAGCGCTAATCCGTAAATGCCAAAATAGAACCAGCTGTAAATGCCCCCTGCACCTTCCTCAGATAAGCCGAATTTTGCCTGAAGGAAGAGAACCAGAATTGCCATCATGGTGTAGAAGCCAAACCTTTCCCCCATATTGGAAAAGAAGGCTACCAATAGTCCTTTTGGATGTCCTTTTAACATAGTATTAATTTTTGGTTAGTATTTATTTATATGTAGATTCTTCTATTTGAAATTTAGCAGTAGCCTACAAAAATAAATAAAATAATGAGGTATACAAGGATTATTATGGTGCGCGGTGCGGGGTGCGCGGTACGTGGAAATCTTCCAATTTCATGTCCCTCGTCCCTCGTCCCGCGGACCTGATAATAAAAGAGTTAATATCTTAGCGAAAGAAATAAATTGTTTTTTCTAAGGGGTGTAATATTTGCAACCCAACATCGTCTTACCTATGTCATGACCAGCGAAGAATTCAAATCCGAAGTGCTGCCGATAAAGAATAAACTTTATCGTTTTGCTCTGCGCCTACTGGGCGATCCTGAAGAAGCGCAGGATATAGTACAGGAGATCTTTCTTCGACTCTGGACGAAACGTGACAAACTGGGTGAGTACAGAAATATAGAAGCTTTTTCCATGACCATGACCAGGAACCTTTGCCTCGATAAACTGAAGTCTCCCGCCATAAGAAATAAAAAACTCGACGATACAAGAGAAATGCCTGACAACAGGACACCATATACAAGTACAGAAACCATCGACACCATGCGATTGGTGAAAATGGCCATGGATGCCCTTCCGGAACAGCAAAGGATGGTCATTCAGCTTCGCGATGTCGAAGAATGTGATTTCGATGAGATCGCAGAGATTACCGGTCTGAGCCTGAATAATGTGCGTGTGAGCCTGTCGCGGGCTAGAAAGAAAGTCAGGGATACCCTGATAAAAATAAATAATTATGAGTTCTCACAGAATTGAAAAACTACTGGAAAACTACTTCGAGGGTGAAACCTCCCTTTCCGAAGAGCGGATGCTAAGGGAGTTTTTCCGTCAGAAGGAGATCCCGGCACATCTTGTCGAGCTCAAAGAACAGTTCGAGCTCTACGAGGAAGAAGGCCAGGCTAGCTTGCCTGACGATTTTGATGATGTCCTTTTCGAGGAGATCAGAAAACAGGATCGCGGCCGTAAAGCATACAGGCGCACAACCATATATTATATCACAGGTGTAGCTGCCACCATACTCTTGCTTATTTCAGTATTTGTTCGCTTTGATCCATTTATTGGTAGTTCACAAGCGAACGACTCTGAAGCTGAGATGGCCTTTAACGAAGCAAGCCGCATACTTTATTTTGTTTCGGATAGATTCAACAAAGGCGCCAACCCACTCAGTAAGGTTGCTCGTTTCGACGAAGGCATGAAAGACCTTAACAGCATGAAAAAATTCGATGAGGGGCTAAGCAAAACTTCCCCGCTGTCGAGATTTAGCCAGATAACTAAACTAATTACAAACCCTGCACCTTAATTGGTGCATAATAGCTTAAAAAATGAAAAAGTTAATTATTGCATTATTCGCACTCGTACTCCTTGTTCCATTAACACAGGCTCAGGAAAGTGTTACGCAAGAGCTATATGAAAAATACAGTGGTACTGAAGGTATTACTACCGTTCATATCACAAAGGAACTCTTCGGGATGATCGCCCAGATGAACTTCGAAGGTGATGAAGCTGAAGATATGAATGAAATGAAAGATGCCATGGCAGGCCTTGAATTTATCAAGATCGTAATGTTCGAAAACGGATCTGTGGATAACAAGGACTTTGTTGCCTTTAAAGAGGATCTGGGTGCTTTCGACCTGGATGGCTATTCAGAACTGATGGTAGTAGACGATAAGGATGAAAAGATTCGCTTTGTGGCACGCCAGGACGGCGACATGATCAAAGAATTTCTTATCCTGATCTCCTCAGAAAATGAAGTTGGCTTCATCAGTATCTTTGGCGACATGGATATGGAAACTATCTCCAAAGTATCCCAGGGAATGGGCATCCAGGAAATGGGAAAGTTTGGTGGACATGATGATGACGATGAGTAATAATCTTCAAAGCAAACAGCGATGAGAATATTCACATTTATGCTGCTGGCAGTCTTCATTATGACTGCCCAGGCACAAAAGTCACCTGTTGAGAAGTTTATCAAGAAGCAGGCAAAAGGAGAAGGCATCAGCATGCAGGAGATTGATCTTAAGTCAGATGATTTCGCAAGCCAGTTCCAGGTAGAAGGAGAAGAGATCGAGGAAGCACTGGAGCAGCTTGACGTGGTTAAAATCCTTTCAAGCGATTCAACAGCTACTTCCGCCGATCTTGAGAATTTCATGTCGAAGGCTAAAGCAGCCCTCCAGGATGATGCTTATATCGAACTGGCCCGAATCAGATCCGAAGACAATGAAGATGTTGGCATGTATGCCAATCAGCTGGATAACGGGCTGATCCGTGAGATGATCGTGCTGGTTGGTGAAAGCGAATCTGCTACGATGATATACGTGAAGGGCAACATGGACCTTGCCGGTCTCTTCTCAAGCAAGTTATTTGCTTCAATGATAGGAGGGAAGGACTGCAAGTAAAGCATATTTTTGCTATTTTTGCCACCTGAAAATAGCAAACATATGACCGATATTCCCAGCAAGTACAATCCTGCCAGTATTGAAGAGAAGTGGTATTCATGCTGGATGGAAAAAGGCTACTTTAAGTCGGAACCCGACGAGAGAGAGCCTTTTACCATCGTAATCCCCCCTCCAAATGTCACCGGCGTCCTTCATATGGGACATATGCTGAATAACACCTTGCAGGACGTGCTGGTACGTCGCGCTCGTATGCAGGGCTATAATACTGAGTGGCTCCCCGGTACCGACCATGCTTCTATTGCCACCGAAGCCAAGGTGGTTGCATTACTAAAAGAAAAGGGGATCGATAAATCACAATTGAGCAGGGACGAGTTTCTTGAGCACGCCTGGGAATGGAAAGAAAAACACGGCGGCATTATCCTTGAACAATTGAAAAGACTGGGTGCTTCCTGCGATTGGGACCGTACAAGCTTTACAATGGATGAGGCCCTGTATGAATCCGTAATAAAGGTTTTCGTCGACCTGTATAAGAAAGGACTGATCTACCGTGGCGTCCGTATGGTGAACTGGGATCCAAAGGCACTCACAGCACTCTCCGATGAAGAGGTGATCCATAAAGAATTACAGTCGAAGCTTTACTATCTGCGCTATAAGATTGAAGGTTCCGATGACGAGTGGGTAACTATTGCCACTACACGCCCGGAAACGATCCTTGGTGATACTGCGGTTTGTGTGAACCCGGCCGATAAGCGATACTCACATTTGAAAGGAAAAAATGTGATCATTCCCCTGGTAAACAGGATAGTACCCATAATCTCCGATGAATATGTGGATATGGAATTCGGAACCGGATGTCTGAAGATCACACCTGCCCACGATATCAATGACTATGAGATCGGCATCCGCCATAAACTGAAAACCATCGATATCTTTAATGATGATGGCACCATGAGCGAAGCTGCTGAACTTTATATTGGGAAAGACCGCTTTGCCGTTAGGGAAGAGATCATGAAGGATCTGGAAGCCAACGGGCACCTTGTAAAGCTTGAAGACTATGTGAACAAGGTTGGTTACTCAGAAAGGACCGATGAGGTGATCGAGCCGAAGCTCTCCCTCCAATGGTTTATGAAGATGGAGGACATGGCAAAACCTGCCCTGGAGGTCGTGATGGACGATACCGTTAGCTTTCACCCGAAGAAATTCAAAAACACCTACCGTCACTGGATGGAAAATGTCAGGGATTGGTGTATATCACGCCAGCTCTGGTGGGGTCAGCGCATCCCGGCATACTATTATGATGGAGACGTATTTGTTGCAGAAAACGCGGAAGAGGCGCTGGAACAGGCTAAGAAAGCATCAGGCAATGACAAGCTTACACTGAATGACCTTAAACAGGACGAGGACGTGCTTGATACCTGGTTCTCTTCATGGTTATGGCCGATCTCCGTCTTTGATGGAATTCGTCATCCTGATAATGATGACATAAAGTATTACTATCCCACCAATGACCTTGTGACCGCACCGGAGATTCTTTTCTTCTGGGTGGCCAGGATGATCATGGCCGGATTGGAATACAGAAATGAAGTCCCCTTTAAAAATGTATATCTGACCGGGATCGTAAGAGATAAGCAGGGCAGAAAAATGTCAAAATCCCTTGGGAATTCCCCGGATCCAATCAAACTTATTGAGAAGTATGGCGCCGATGGCGTCAGGGTTGGTATGTTGTTAACTTCCCCTGCCGGGAATGATCTGCCATTTGATGAGGCCTTGTGTGAGCAGGGCAGGAACTTTAGCAATAAGATCTGGAACGCACTGAGGCTTGTGAAGGGATGGAAAGTAGATGAGAATCTTCCACAACCTGAAGCTTCCAAGGTATCAATAGAGTGGTTCGGACACCGCTTCAACCAGGCGCTGAGTACGATAGATGACCATTTCTCCAAATATCGTATTTCTGATGCCCTGATGGCGATATATAAGCTGGTATGGGATGATTTCTGCTCATGGTATCTGGAAATGATCAAACCGGGATATCAGCAGGATATAGATGCAAATACATTGAAATCTACCATTGGTTTCTTTGAAGAACTGATGAGGATTTCACACCCCTTCATGCCGTTTATCTCAGAAGAGATATGGCATCTTCTGGCCGAAAGAGAAGATGATAATTGCCTCATGATTGCCGAAATGCCTGTACCGAAAAAAGTGGATGAAGCTATTTTGAAGGAGTTCGACTACGTACGTGAAGTGATCATGGGTATCCGCAAGGTGAGGATGGAAAAGAATATCGCCAACAAGGATGAGATAAGACTGCTAATCAAAAAAAATGAGGGCGAGGAGCCAAAAACATTTTTCGACCCGGTGGTGACCAAGCTTTGTAAACTCTCAGAACTAGGATATACCGATCAGAAAGAGGAAGGGGCTGTTTCAATTATCATTCGCTCCACAGAATTCTATATTCCCCTTGAAGGAAGCGTAGATATTGAAGCCGAAATCGAGAAGCTGGAGTCCGAGCTTCACTATGCCAAAGGCTTTTTAATCAGTGTTGATAAGAAACTCAGCAATGAGCGCTTTGTGAACCATGCACCTGAACAGGTGGTGGAGAAGGAAAAACAAAAAAAGGCTGATGCTGAAGCTAAGATAAGGGTGATTGAAGAACAGATCAATTCTCTTCGTAAATAAATCAGCAATCTGTAATAAAGGACCCGGACATTTCTGAGTCGCTTCGCTTAGTTCCTCAGTCGCAAACTTCCAGGATGAAAGTTCATTACTGTCTTCGTTGGATTTCGCCGGGGTATTACTCGCAAGGCTCGTGAGAACGCTTCGCTTAGTTCCTCAAGTCATCCCGAACGATCGAGTAAACGAGAGAGGAGGGATACCCTTGCTATAAGTACTACCTGCAATGTGTGACATTTTTAATTTTCCGGTATTAATAATTAAGAACCCGATTTAGATTCATTTGCTTTTAGAAATGAAAGGATCCTATTTATGAAATTACTTAGAAAATATTACGTCTACATCATCGCAAATAAGTATAAGAATATGATATATATTGGTGTTACCAATAACCTGAAAAGGAGGATTGACGAGCACTATTTGGGTGAAATAGGTGGGTTTGCCAAGAAGTTTAATTGCAAGTATTTACTGTATTATGAGGTATATGATGATATTATTTTTGCCATCTCACGGGAAAAGCAGATCAAAGGATTAAGAAGAGAGAAAAAAGACAAACTAATCGCAAGCAAGAATCCAGAGTGGAAGTTTTTGAACGAATCAGTCATTAGAACAAATGAAGAATATTTATAGTTGATCCAATCTCGCTTAATCATTCTTGTAGAATGCTCCTTCTATTGTTTAATAAATCTTTTCGATATCCACCCATTTCTTGTTTGAATCCGCAGAAAATAATATCCTAATTGCAATTCAGATACATTAATGAAATTGATTCCTCCATCATACGATTTTACCAACTTACCGGTATTGTTGTATACAAAAATCATATAAATATCTCCTTCCCCTATAATAGATATATTAAGGATGTTTGATGTTGGATTTGGGAACAAATATATTGACTCATCAAGGTCAATATTTTCCTCTATGCTAACGATAGGATTTGGAGTACCCCATTCTTCGTTCCCTTTGATATAATAAACCAGTTCTTTAATTTCTTGCCAACTAGGGTTTCCTGTAGGGTCGATATGTTCCATGAAAAAATTAACCTGCCCACATCCATCAACGTATTTTCGCCATTTTGTATCAGAACCAGTTGAATAATCTTCAATATAGCTGAGTTTACGACCATAAAAGTCAGGGGAATGATATACAGTATCAGCAATACAATATGTATTCAAATTGACATAAGAGGCTGTTGAACTATAGTAATCAAATATCCAAGTTGTATCAGGATGTTCCTGGTAAGCTGTTTCATTCCAAAACTGATAATAAGCGGTATCATTACCAATTGAATACTCAACATCTGTAACTGTTTGTACGATTAACTTGGTCCATGGTGACCAGCCATTGTAAATTAAATATTCCTTACGGTGAAAAACATCGCCAACTTCATAATCATATATCTCCCCCCAGGTAGAATAATCCTGTGAATAAGAATTAAACCCTATAATGACAAATATTTGAATGAGAAGTAGTATATTTCTCATGGGTATCGTGGTAATTAATCAAATTTACATAATTCACAGGGGTTTTGCAAATCATAGTTATGTCCACTTTGTCAATGACTTCCTGGCCGCCTACGCAGAAATTAGACAATGATTCCGTATTCTCAATTGCTTTCGGAAGGATATTGTAATTAATTGAGCAGCAAGATGTCAGGATATTCCTCAGGTCATCCCGAACGATCGATCCCGAGTATTCAGGAGAGTGAGGAGGGATACCCTTGCTCAAAGTGTGTAATTATTGGTTTACGGATAGGAGAAATTTCGAATATCAGGGAAAATCATACGAATACTTAAAAAAATGTTGCGGATATGTAATAATTGTATTATATTTGTGTTAACATTTAAGCCCGGATACTGAAAGCATTGCCAAATCTTGTACTCAAAAGCTGCCAGCAACTACCAAA
>Ga0164313_10002172_pt1 | contig 17607 bp, 13 predicted proteins | sample GuaBasSedimGuay4_FD_113735 | JGI IMG/M metagenome (GOLD analysis project Ga0164313, IMG submission 113735) | Subseafloor sediment microbial communities from Guaymas Basin, Gulf of California, Mexico - Guay4, Core 4569-4, 0-3 cm | ecosystem: Environmental > Aquatic > Marine > Hydrothermal vents...
CGGGCGATAGCGCGGGCCCCATTCTTTGTCGTCCGAAGGTCGCGACGCACCTAGCGCGCGCTGCCATGACCACAGCACGGGCAGCCCGGTCGCGGTGGCGGTGAAGCACTGCCGGCCCCATCGCCCGACTGCGGTTCCGGGCAGGGCCCAGTCGGCGAGGATGTAGATCAGTGGAAACGCGGTGATCTCGGTCTCACCGAAGCCCTTGGCCACGTGGGCGATGCGATTGCTGCCCGTGCCGCGCACCTGATCGCGATGCAGCTCGTGCAGGGCCTCATCGAGCCCGGAGTAGGTGATGACCGAGGCGCCGGCCGTGGCCCCCAGCAGCTTGATGAAATTGCGGCGCGTGTACAGCCGCCGGCCGGTCGCGGTGATCTGGTCGATCGGGTCGGGGCCGCGGGCCGGGGATTGCCCACGCTTGCGCATCCCGTCCACCAGAAGCGTCACGAGCAGCAGGATTGCCAGGCTCAGGGCTACGGACATGGGCACTCCGGATCGAGGTCCGGCGCATGATACGGGCAGGTGAGTTTGCTGTCACTTGTCAGCAGAGCGCCGCCGGAGTAGCTTGCCGGCGATCACTCCTTACCACTGCAGGAGATACCGATGTCCCGTGTTGCCCTGTTCGCCCTCTGCATCCTGATCATCCTGGCCGGGATGGTACAGCCGGCTTCTGCCATGAAGTACGAAGCGTCCGTTCTCAAGGCAGGTGCCAGTTTCCTGTTCTCCGGCTACCGCTTCGAAGGCGCCGAGTTGATCGATGGCGACACGCAGATCGGTAGCATCGCCGGTGTGTCCACGCTCTGGCGCTGGTCGCGCAGGTCGGTATGGATGCTGGTGCTCGAAGCCGACTACGTGCAGAAGGGTTATGCGGGTAAACGCAAGCTGCCCGGTGTGGATCCGATAGTCAGAAATGTCGATGTGCTGTCGGACTGGATTTCGGTGCCGATCCTGGGTCGTGTGCACTTCGTCGAGGACAAGCTCACTGCATATGCCGTGTTTGGGCCGAGCCTGGAATTCCAGATTTCCCACGACGAAGACCCGTTGCTCGAAGAGGGCAAGGAGTTCACCGTCGCCGCGAATGTGGGAATTGGCTTCGAGTACGAACTGGGACGCCACTTCGCGCTGCAGCTGGAGGGCCGCTACTTTACCGACATCACCAACTCCTGGGATGGCGGTGACCAGTACACGGTGCAGAGCCAGCGCAACCAGGCCTTTCTGGTGACGGGCGGGCTGCGCTTCTAGCCGGGAACCGGCTGGCGGGTGAACTGGCTGGTGGGCTGGCGGGTCTGGCGCCGGGTCACCGCAGCAACACCATCTTCTTCGTAAGCACTTGTCCGCGCGACTCCAGCCGCACGTAGTACACGCCGGACGAAGTTCCCCGCCCCGCATCGTCCCGGCCATCCCAGCCGCGCTCATGGTCTCCGGCTGCGAGCCGTTCCTGGCACAGGATCCTGACCCGACGCCCGCTCGCGTCGTGCACAACCATACGTACCGAGGCAGCCTCCGGCAGGTAGAAACCGATCTGCGTGCGTGGGTTGAAGGGATTCGGCACGGGGCGGTGCAGCTCCAGGCGACGGGCCGGCACGGGCGCGGCGACCGCACCGCACTCGTCGGGAATTCCGTTGCCGTCGAGGTCCAGCGAATCGCCGCTGCTGATGTCGGTCAGGTCGTCGACACCGTTTGCATTGCAGTCGGTGAGCGAGGACCCGAAGCGCGCCAGGCGCGAGTCGAGCAAGCGCCAGTTGCCGCTCACCGCATCCACGAATGAAGCCCAGGTTGTAGACACAGGGCTGAGTTGGGTGCCCATTGCCTGCGCCGCCATGTCCTGGGTCATCGGCGAAAGGCGGAGGTAGTCGATCTCGACGAGGAGCAGGTTACCTTGTGCGTCGGCGGACATTGGTCCGTTGGTCTGGACTGCCCACTCGGAGTTGCTGGCCACGAGATTCTCCGCGCCGGCCGGGAAAGGTGTTGCTCCGGTAACGATCAACTGCGACGGCAGGTCGAGCGTGAAGTAATACTCGTCGACGGAGGAAACACGGCCGGGATCGAGGCCGCGAACTGCCACGTAGACCGTGCCCGATGCCGGGATATCCTCGAGCGCGAGCTGCGTGACCGTCAGTTGGGCGTCAAAGTAGACGCCGATCCAGGGGCGTGCCGCGCAGGGTGCGGTCCGTGTTGAATGCTCGCAACTGTCGACGAAGCCGTTGCCGTCGCAGTCCAGGTCCGGCTCGGACTGCATCTGGCAGAGGTCGGCGAGACCGTCGTAGTTGCAGTCCGCTGTGGACTCCGTCGGGGCCTCGCAGGCATCGATAATCGAGTTCTGGTTGCAATCGTAACCGGGGAGGTCGACCTGGCAGATGTCGAGTGCTCCATCGCCGTTGCAATCGCGTTCGGGAACTACGCTGATCTCGCAGAAATCAGCCCAGCCGTTCATGTCGCAGTCCAGCGATGGGTCCTCTGTCTGGACGATGTCCAGGATGCCGTCGCCATTGCAGTCCAGGCTGCTGTCCTCGTGGATCTCGCGACAGTCAGCGAGGCCGTTGGCGTCCCGGTCAAACGGCGGCGGCACCGGAACACAGGAATCCAGCTGCCCGTCTGCATCGCAATCCAGCCACGCGAACTGGTCGATCTCACAGCTGTCGATTTCGCCGTTGTCGTCACAATCCAGGGACGGCAGTTGGCAGCTGTCCGGGACGAAGTCGGCGTTGCAGTCCAGGGCTGGCCAGGTTCGTGTTTCACATTCGTCCGCGACGCCATTCTGGTCGCAGTCGGCGAGCAGGCCTGCGACAGCCTGGTCGTTGTCGGGGATTCCGTCCTCGTTGCAGTCGAAGAAGAGATCGTCGTACAGGACGAGATCCTGACCGCCGAGGAGGAACAGCTCGTCGGCACCGCTGCCGTCGAGGTCATTCGAGACCGCTACCCTTGTCGTGGTGATGTCCAGGCCGGGCGAGGGCAAGCCCCAGCTGGGGATTCCCTGCCTCAGGCCTGTGGCAGGCAACGAGACTTGATTGCGGTCGAAGTACGCGTCGAAAAGGATTTCTGGCGCGCTCAGTCCGGCGACAGGTCGGAAGAGGCGCAAGTGCCGGGCGGCCACCGCCGAGGGCTGAATCTGATCCCAAGTCAGCACGCGGTCGGGTACCAGATCGAACCCTGCTCCGCCTTCGAGGACCAGGATTTCGGCGCCCGCCAGGATGAGGTCTGCCTGTCCGTCTCCAGTGACATCCCCTGTCATCAGCTCATATCCGGCACCAAAATCCCCGGATTGCAGGTCAACGACCGTGTCCGCGCCCGGGCCACCGAAGTACACATGCAGGGGGTTCGGGGACTCATCGGAGATAGCAGCGAGGTCCGCGAAGCCATCACCGTTGAGGTCGTGGGCCAGGGAAGCCCTGTTGCCGTTCAATCCGCTGTTCATGCGGATGCCTTCGAACACCAGGTCGACAGTTGCGTCCGGTACGGGCCCGCCAAAGTACATGTAGCCGTTGAAACCGAGTGCTCCGGATTCATTCGAATAAACCTCGACGAGCATGTCATCATAGCCGTCGGCGTTGAAGTCTCCGCCTCCGGTCGAGCTTCGCCCGTAGAGCAAGGTCTGGCTGGCCGGGTGCGAGATGGACAGATCGGGAGCTGCGTCCATGATGTTTCCACCGAGATACAGGTAGAAGCTCGCAGGCTCGCCCGGGCCGTTGCTCAGATTGTAGACCGGCGCGCAGATGCCGAGGTCTTCGTGCCCGTCGCCGTTGACGTCGCCCAGGCGTGTGATGTGTCGGCCATATTCGCGACCGAATACGATGCCCTCGGGATCCTCGAAGGTGAGCCGTGGCGTGGTTGGCTGACCCGGGCCCGCGCGGTACATCAAGACCACCCATGGATCACCGGGTTCCACAGTGAGCGTGAGGCGCACGAGCACACCCATCGCGTCGGGTTGCGAGACGGGGATGGTCAGCAAGCGTGAAGAGGATGAAGAAGCCAGGTCGGGCAGTGAGCCCTGCCAGATCTCAGTTGCGGCGTGGGTTGTGGGCGCGAGAGCTGCCGAGATCAGGACCAGTGCGCAGGTGAGGATGCGCTTCATGGTGTGCTCCGCAGATGGGTCGCAACGCACTCGATCGCCGCATCAGGTGTGCAGCGTGGGAGGACGCTGACTGTGGTCGAGGGGTTGATATCTTCGGGCAGTCGTGCCTCCGCAGTCAAGGCGGGGGCCTGTTTTCATGTTCGGGGCAGGGGGTTCTCGCCCGATTAGTGAAGTTCGAACACCTCGACTGCCCCGCTCGCCGGATCCACCCACACCACCCGATGGTTGTTCGTGTCTGCTACGAGCAGCCGCTCACCCACCGCACAAATGCCCGCCGGCTCGGCCAGCTCGCCTTTGTCCACCACGGTGCGACACTCCATTGTCGGCAAGTTCAGCACCTTGATCTTGTGGTTGAAGGTATCGGCCACGTAGAGATCCTGGCCAAGCACCGCGACATCCATCGGGTGCTGGAAGGCCATCGTCTCGGCATCGCCATCGGCGTCGCCGAAATCAAACAGCCCGCCGCCGGCGAGGGTCTGTGCCTCGCCTTTCTTCAGGTCGATGGCGCGCAGGCTACTCACTTCACTGTCGGCAATCATGATCCACGGACCGACTTGTGAGAGTCCGCTCGGCTGGGCGAAGGCGGCCTCCTGCATCGGCCCGTCGATGTGGTCCTCGACGCCGGAGCCGGCCCAGGCGCCGATCTCGTCCTTCTCGATGTCGTAGAGCCAGATCTGGTGGCTGCCGGCCATCGCAATCAACAGGTGCTCGCCCACGAGATGGACATCCCAGGGCGAGCGCAGGTCGATGGTCAGTGGTCTGGCCGGGTCGACGGCGGCGCGGGACTGGCCGAGTGCGCCCGTGCCGGCCATGGTCTTCACCCAGAACAGGTCGAGCGAGACCTGACGCAACAGGTGGTTGCCGCGATCGGCTACCCAGAGGTTCTGGCCGTCGCTGGCCATGCCCTGGGGGTCGTTGAAACGCGCGGTGTCGTGTCGGCCGTCTTCGTTACCGGCCTGCGCACCGCCGAGCGTCTTGAGCACACGGCCCGTGTGGTCGCAGACGAGAACACGGTGGTGTCCGCTGTCGGCGATGAAGATGTGCTGGTCGTCCGCGGCGATCTTGCCGGGGTAGAGGAGTGTCTGCGGGGCAGGATCGGTCGAACGCGACCGGGAGGCGGTGGCGGGTGCTGGTGCGCCTGGTTCGTCGGTGACTTCCGCCAGCAGCGCGGTGATCTTCTCGCGTAGTACAGTGCCGTCGACTTCGCCCTGCAACTGCTCGCGCACGTAGCCTTTGGCATCGACCAGAATCGTGGTCGGCCAGGCGCCCACCGTGTAGTCTGACCACACCTTGCGATCGGCATCGACCAGAACAGGATGTCGCACACCGAGCCGGTCGATCGCGTGCTGCACGTTGGCAGGGTCGCGTTCGTTGTCGAACTTCGGTGCGTGCACACCGATTACCGAGAAGGGCGCGTCGGCGAACTCTTCCTCGACGCGGCTCAGCTCGTCCAGCATGTGCACGCAATTCACGCAGCAGTAAGTCCAGAAATCCAGGAGCAGCACGCGGCCGCGCAGTTCTTCGCCCATGCGCAGGGGGCGGTCGCTGTTCAGCCAGGTCAGGCCCTCGGGGAACTCGGGGGCATGGGTCACAGTGTCGGTCATCGGTGATCCTCGGGCGCGAGTTGCGGCGCAGGCCCCGAAAGCAGGCCCCGAAAGGTAGACGGGAAGCGGGATTTCGCTGCACAATCACCGGGTCCGATCGCACGCGGCTGCTTGCCGCGCCCTTGAGCCCCCTCTTGAGACCTCTGTGGAGGCTGACATGTCGCGCGCCGGAATGCTCACCCTGGTCGTCCTGCTCGGAATCGCCGCACTCGTGTACTTCGGCATGCAGGGCACCGCTGACGTAAAGTGTCGCGTGTGCATGACCTGGAATGGCGAGCAGATCTGCCAGGAATCGGCCGGGGCCACCCGGGCGGAGGCAGTCGACCGCGCACGCACGGCGATCTGCCAGATCCTGGCGACGGGTCGCGCCGATAACATCAAGTGCGGGCGCATGGAGCCCGACTCGGTCGAATGCTGGTAATGCCTTATGGCAGGTGACTGATACACTCGGTCAGGGCGCCCTTGATCAGCCCGCCGCGTTCCGCTGGCTCCGGCCGCTCGCTGCTGCGGTCGATATCTTCCATTGCCTCGCGTACTTCATGCTCGGTGGGAACATTGTCGATGCCTTCGACCGTGCGCGTGTTGCCATGCTCGATGCCGGTGCGTTCGACCGGCATCGTGTAGGCCAGCCTGGAAGTCGACAGGTCATAGAGGTCAAAGAGCATCGACATGGTGCGGCGCGATTCGGGCTCCAGATCCACGACCGTGCGATCGATGGATTCGCGCACGCGACGGGGATAGGCCCAGGAGGTCTGGTCGAGATCGATGCGCACCAGCGCGAGGTAGCGACCCCGGGCTGTCAGCGGCTTAAGAGTGGCAAGTTGCTTCGCTGAGAGGCGTCCCGTGCGTCGGTAGGACTCCAGGATTGCATCCAGACTGTCGGGGTCGAGCAGCGAGCGCGCGGTTGACCACGGCGTGCGCGCGAGTGTGGGGCGCTTGTCTGCGAAGACCGCTTCGAGGATCCGCGCGTCGCGTTGTTGATCGAAGAGATCGCGCTCGGCGGTGAAATCGACCACGCCGCCGATCACGATGCCTTCCTTGAGGCTCTGCGCATCGAGCGAGGGGTCGGCCCAGAGACCTGATGGGGCCCGGCCAGAGCAGCTGGATATCAGGAGCAGGAGCAGGAAGATCGGAATTGGACGCATGGCCGGGCTTTCGCGCTGGGGTCGGGTCGCACTCTAGCCTTGATCCGCGAAAGAATCACGCCGCCTGTGGGCCTCGGGCCTGACTCCTCATGACCTCGTGCGCCCGCAGAGTTGGTGGCGTTCTGGGCGCTTCCGCGGGCTCAGAACCTGAGAGTGCCCGCCGTTTCGGTGCCCGCGGGAGCTGCCCTCGCGCATGCGGCTAGACTACTAGAATTCCGGTATAGACCTAATTCTAGGGGGGGGGGGTAAAGTCTTGGACGGATTGTGTCCCCAGCGTGAGTCGCCGCTCCACAGGGGTCGGCGTTCACGATGTGGGATTCCCAATCCGCTGCACTTCTCAGCGAGGCGATTCGCGCGGTGTTGGGTAGGTGCAACATCCAGAGACTAGGAGGATTCGAATGCGAACTATCTGTTGGCTCGTTCTGATCGGTTTCGTGTCTCTCCCCAGTGTGGCGATGGCTCAGGGTGGGGACTGTCTCGATTGTCTGGATAACGGCCCTACCGCTACCTGTCTCTACATGCAGCCGACCGGATATGACGACTGCACGCAGTCAGTGCCTTGGGACTGCGACTTGGGCGCTCCATGCCCTGGCGGTGGGGGTCAATGTTTCGTGGCAGGGACGATGATCGCTACGCCGGGCGGAAGGCGAGCTATCGAGACACTCGCCGAAGGTGATCTCGTGATCGCTCGTGATCAGTTTGGAAGGCTGAGAGAGCAAAGTGTCACCCGCACCTACCGTGCGCTCGCCAACAGCTATCTCAGGATCAATGGGTCTCTTGAGGTGACTGTTGATCATCCGTTCATGGTTGGATCCCGATGGGCCAACGCAGGGGGGCTTACCGTTGGCGACCGCCTCACTCTGCTAGGTGGTGGGTCGCGCGACGTGCTATCGGTAGAAGTCGTGAATCGTGGAGTTCGCGTATATAACATCGAAGTCGGCACTGATCATACGTTCTTCGCGAACGGCATTTTGGTGCACAACAAGGGCCACGACTGGCAGGGCTGACTCGATCAGTTCGCCTTGATCACGGACAACCATTCGGGACCATTGGAGGGGGTTGAATGAAGTACATTGGCATAGTGGGCGTCACAGTCATGTTGACCTGCGGCCCTATCGCCTCGCACGGCAACCCTCTCCAATCGGATGTTCCGCTACTGTTCGGGGAGGCAGCAGATCTTGTAATCGGGGATCGCGACGAAGGCATGGTGTTTGGCAACGCCACGGACATAGCTGTGGGTTCAGATGGGCGTATTTACCTTCTCGATGGTGGGTTCGGCAAGATCTACATCTTCTCTCCAGATGGCGAGCTCCTAGGAGAGTTTGGCCGATCGGGGGAAGGGCCTGGGGAGTTTACGATTCCGATGTGCATCGCCACGGACCCCGAGTCCGGTGATGTATGGGTTGGTAACTTCCAAGGTCGGCTCTGCCAATACACAGCGGACGGTGAAGTTGTCGATGACATCCGGTTTTCGTGGCCGGGGAACAGGCCCGTACGTAGTATCGCGATAGGAATGCATGGGAACATATACGTTTCTTGTGCAAACGTACTCGACCAGACCATGATTCATGTCTTCCGGAAGAATGGTGAGTTGGTTCGCTCGTTTGGTGACACTTTCGCAAGAGACAGACCCGAGACAGACACCGAAGACGAATTGGCGTACGCGACGGGGTTTCTGGATGTGCGCGACAGTACGGTTTTCTATTCGCAGAAAAACCCATATGAGATCCGGCAGTATGACCTGTCAGGAAATGTCAGGTACACGATCCGTGACTCTGGCCAAGACGTTCCTTACCCCCCTCCTGTGCGAATGCCTGATGGGCGTCGCAAGAAGCGAAGTCTAAAGGGTAGCTGGGGCATCATGGCCCTTCCGGATGGTGCATTCATGAACAACATTGTGATTCCAATGTCAGAGCACGGCCCCCCGGGGAGTATCATCGAGCATTACAACTCCTCCGGAGACCTGGTATTACACGAAGAGCACAGCACACTACTGTTCGTTCGCGCCGTTGATGGAGAAGGACGTGTCTGGGCGCTCGATAATCAACCTTATGCCCGCATGATGAGATACCCAGCCCCCGCGGATTGATCACAACAGCGGCGGTCGGTCGGGTGGGCGAACGGACCATGACGCTGGCCAGAAACGGTGCGAGTTCGGCCAGCTTGCACAGCGATCGGGGCTAGCCTAGGTACGGTGTCCTGATGCGCAGAACCGCCCACGTGCGTGGATTTCTCTGTACAGACCTCTCTCAGTTGCACTTGCAGTCTAGTACCCAGCCGCCTGCCCGTCCTTGCGTGACTCCGAGGCACCGTAATAGACCCCCGCGTCGGCATCGAGCATGATTGCCTGATAGCCTCCGTAGGGCCCGCGCGACCACTGGATGCGATGCCCCCGGCCCATCAATTCGCGCACCACGTCGTAGTCGATCCCGCTCTCGAGATTGACCGTTCCACCGTCGGTCATGCGCTCCCCGGTGGGTTGTGAACTGCCCGAATGGTGGATGCGCGGTGCGTCGCCGGCTTCCTGCAGGTTCATTCCGAAATCAACGAGATTGATGACGATCTGGGCGTGGCCCTGTGGCTGCATGCCCCCGCCCATCAGTCCAAAACTGATCCACGGCGCTCCGTCCTGCGTGATGAAGGCCGGGATGATGGTATGGAAGGGGCGCTTGCCCGGCTCCCAGCTGTTTGCGCGGTCCGGTGCAAGATCGAACAGTTCGGCCCGGTCCTGGAGGATGAAGCCGAGGCCTGGCGGCGCCATCCCGCTGCCCATTCCGCGATAGTTGCTCTGGATGAGCGAGACCATGTTGCCCTGCTCGTCAGCAGTGGTCAGGTAGATCGTGTCCCCGTGCTCAAGCTGGCCGGCGGAATAGCTCCGTCCGGCTCGCGCGGGATCGATCAGACCCCGGCGCTCGTCTGCGTAGTCTTTGGAAACGAGCCAGTCGACGGGAATGTCGCGGAAAGCCGGATCGGCATAGAACTGTGCGCGATCCTCGAAGGCCAGTTTCTTGGCCTCGAGGAAAGTGTGGATGTAGTCCGCGCTCGCGAACCCCATCCCGGCGATGTCATAGCCCTCGAGAATATTCAGGATCTGCAGTGCGGCGATCCCCTGACCGTTCGGTGGCAACTCCCAGACGTCGTAGCCGCGGTAGTTCGTGGAAACCGGTTCCACCCACTCGCTCTGATGAGCCGCAAGATCTTCGTAGGACAGGAACCCGCCGTTGGCCTGCATGAAGTCGGCGATGGTGTGCGCGATCTCGCCACGATAGAAAGACTCGCGACCGTCCCGGCCCAGAATTTCGAGTGTGTTGGCGAGATTCTCGTTGCGCCAGATCTCTCCCTTGCGCGGGGCACGGCCATCGGTCGTGTACTGCTCGACGAATCCCGGCCATTGCGAAAGTCGGGGCACGCTCAGATCCCAGTAGTAGGCAATCAGCTCGCTTACCGGAAAACCCTCTCGCGCGTAGCTCACTGCGGGTGCGAGTACGTCGCTCATCGGTATCGATCCGAAGCGTTCGTGTAATTCGAACCAGCCATCGACCGCGCCGGGCACGCTGACGGGCAGCGGTCCGTAGGCCGGGACTTTCTCGTAATCGTTTTCCAGGAACCACTCGCGGGTCAGGCTCATCGGCGCGCGCCCGCTGGCATTGAGCCCGTAGAGCTGTCCCGATTCTGCATCCCAGACGATCGCGAACAGATCTCCGCCCATGCCGTTGCCCGTCGGTTCCATGAGACCAAGGGCTGCATTTGCCGCGATCGCGGCATCAATGGCATTGCCGCCGCCACGCATGATGTCCAGGGCGATCTGGGTGGCCAGAGGCTGGCTGGTCGCCGCCATCGCGTGCGGAGCGATGACCTCGCTCCGGGTGGCAAAAGCGAGACCGGTCACGCGGTCCGCCGCCGGCGTGGTGCCGCTGGCCATGGTGAGGACAAGAACGGCAAGGATCAGGCGAGACACTGCGAGTCCCTCCAGAATTCGGGGTACCAGGCAGTGTGCGCGGCTCGAAGAACGCGGTCAACCGGGGAGAGAGTTGCCCCTCAGGCCCTTCACGTACTGATTGAAGCAGTTGCTGACGCCGATAGCCGCAGAGGTTACCCCTGCCCGAAACGACCATCATGTCCGATACACTTCGTTGCGCCATCATCCAGGCCCCGCCCGTGTTCCTGAATCTGGAAGCGAGTGTCGAGCGCGCTCTCGATCTGCTCGGACAGGCCCACGACTCCGGCGCCGAACTCATTACTTTCGGGGAAACCTGGCTCACGGGTTATCCGGTCTGGATCGACTCCGCACCCCATGCCGGGATATGGGGAAATGAATCCGCCCGGGCCCTGTTCCGTCGTCTATTCGAACAGTCACCGGAACTCGGGGGACCGGAGATCGCCCGGATCCACCGCCGGGCCCACGAACTCGGTTGCGACGTCGTGATCGGCCTGCACGAACGCTCCGGGAACACTCTCTACAACACCATGCTGATGCTCTCGCGCGATGGCGAAAGCCGCGTGCACCGGCGCAAGCTCGTGCCCACCTACACCGAGAGAACGATCTGGGGCCGCGGCGACGGAAGTACGCTGGATACGCTCGAGACACCGTACGGACGTGTTGGCGGGATGATCTGCTGGGAACACTGGATGCCCGCGCTGCGCCAGGTAATGCACGCCCGGCATGAGGTGATCCACATCGCGCAGTGGCCGACCGCGCACGATCTGCATCAGCTCGCCAGTCGGCAATATGCCTTCGAGGGTGGGTGCTTCGTCCTTTGCTGCGGGAGCACGCTGACGAAAACGCAGGCGCTGGCGGGCTACCGTTCGCTGGGCGCTGATGCTGGCTGTGAATTGCTCGAGTCGATCACCGACGAACAGCTCATGGGCGGTGGAGCGGCCATCATTGGCCCGGACACGCAGTACATCGAGGGTCCGGCCGGACCCGAGGTCGAGATCATCACAGCGGAAATCGAACCCGGGATCACCGCCGAATCCCGCCTGCTCCTGGACACGGATGGCCACTACAGCCGGCCCGACGTGTTCACGCTGAGCGTGAATCGAAAAGCGCAGGTCAACGTGACCGAAGACGAGAACGCGGCCGGCGAGTGATACCTCCCCGGTCGCGCTTTCGCTTGCGAACGAAGGCCCATTATACGAATCGAGGCTTGCCCGATCGTACGATGAACCGTATTATTGAACGTACCGTTGGAGGTACGTGCTAATGAAAATCCCAAGTATCATTCCGGTGACCGATCTGCGGCAGGATGCGGCAGCGGTACTCAAGAAGCTCCAGGGCGCTGCTGGTCCACTGGTCGTCACTCAGCGTGGACGGGCTATCGCCGTAATTCAGAGCATCGACGCCTACGAAAAGGCTGAGCACGAACGGGAACTGCTCAGGCTCCTGGCCGCGGGGGAAAAGGACATTGCTGCGGGTACGGGGCATACGCTAACAAGCGTGCTTAGAGAGGCCGATGCCCTCCTGAAAGGCAACGATTCGTGAACGTAAAGTTCACGCCGCCCGCGCGTGGTCAGTTCCTCGAAGGGCTGGAGTATATTCGCCGAGACAGTCCGACTGCCGCTGTTCGTTTTCGGGACAAGGCAGAAAAAGTACTCAGACGACTCGAAGACCACCCTGACTCGGGGCGGTCGATTCCGGAGTTTCCCGAACTTCCGCACCGGGAGGTTATCGTCAACCCGTATCGGTTCTTCTATCGGGTGAGCGGGAAAACGGTGTGGATTGTGGCAGTCTGGCACAGCGCTCAGCTGCCCGCGGGGCCGGCGAACCAGGGATCGCATAACGGATAGCAGGTACCGCTTATTGATTCCCCCAGTTCACAAACGGCAGAATCCGCCGCCATCCAGGATTCGAGTACGCGATATTCAACAACCCCAACTGCACACCCTTGAGCTCATCGGTAATGTTGAGCAGCCCGATCGCCAGCCCTTCCATCCGATAATCCCATTTGTTGTAAGCGCTGACCGTCACGCCGGTCATGTACTCGCCGCGCGTCGTGATCAGTGCGGCTGTCAGCGCGCGCGTCTCCGGTGCACCGACGCCGATGCCGCCGATGCCGATGCCGGTCAGGCTCTCGCCGACGCCCATCCCGATGCCACTGATCGCGATGCCGCGGAAGTGCTCGCCCACGCCCATGCCGATGCCGCTGAGGGCCACGCCGGTGAAGGATTCGCCGACGCCGGCGCCAATGCCACTCACGAGCAGCCCCTTGGCCTCTTCGCCTATGCCCATGCCGATCCCGGCCAGGCCGATACCGCTGAAGGATTCGCCCACACCCGCGCCGATCAGGCCGGCGATCATGCCGCGTGCGTGCCCGCCCACGCCGGCGCCAATTCCACCGAGGGCGATGCCGGTCAGGTCTCCACCAGCACCGATGCCCAGCCCGCCGACGGCAAGTCCGGTGATGTCTTCGCCGGCGCCCGCGCCGAGGCCGCCGAGCATGATGCCGGTCATGTTCCCGCCGGAGCCGATGCCCAGCCCGCCAAATCCGATGCCCTTGATATCAGTACCCGCCGCGACGCCGAGTCCGCCCAGGAACACGCCGCGCATGCGGCCGCGACCGTACTCGTCGCCACCGAAGATGCTTGTCGTGCCCGAGCCGACGCCGATCAGGCTCACTCCGACACCGCTCACATCATGTGAGGCGATCACTTCGGCGATGCCGAGGTGCAGGCCGCGCAGCCGGCCGGCTTTTGGTCCCCAGACGCCCAGCCCGACGCCGCTGATCTCTCCTTCGCCCGGGCCATCCCCGTTGGCGCGCCAGACGGTGAAGTTCAGGCCGCGGACGCGGTCGATCCCGTTGTCGGCAAAGTTCAGGCGCAGGCCCGTCCACTCTGGTGAGTTGCCAATGCTCACGCCGGTCGTCCCCGGCCCGATGTCCAGGGAAGCGAGGGCGGGGCTTGCGAAGAGCAGGGTCAGCGCGACGGATGCGATGAGGTGTCGCACGGGGAGACCTCCGGGCAGGTGGAAGCGAAGTGGGGCGCGTTCGGGCCACAGGCCCCGCGCGTCCCATCGGACGCAGTTCCGGCCGGAAAGTTACGCGGCTTCGGAGGTGGCCTCGAAGGCGGTGCTGGGGGCAGCTTCGTGAGCAGCCCCGCTCACACCGCGGCCAGCGCCTCCTCGAGCAGGCTGACCAGCTCGTCCAGACGCCCGGCAACCGCCCCGACGGTCTCCGGTTTGGCCAGATCCACCCCGGCGCGGCGCAGCTGGTCCATCGGATGTTCGCTGCCCCCGGACTTCAGTAGTCCAAGGTAGCGTTCGACCGCACCCTCGTCCCCGCCAAGGACCCCAGGAATCAGCATCGCCGCCGATGCAAAGCAAGTCGCGTACTGGTAGACGTAGTAAGGCGAGCGATAGAGGTGCGGGATGCGCATCCAGGTGCTGCGGTAGGCCTCGTCCAGGGTCAGGGCATCGCCGTGGTAGTGCTCGAGGATGCCCTGGTAGATCGCGTCGAGCGAGTCGGCGGTGACAGGCTGGTCTTCTTCGACCGCGCGGTGCGCCTGCAGCTCGAAGTCCGCGAACATGACCTGCGTATAGAAAGTGCCCACCACGGAATCGATGGCGTGTTGCAGCAGCAGGGCACGCTCGCGCGGGTGCTCGATCTTCTCAAGTAGATGCGCCAGTAGAAGGCCTTCGTTCAGCGTGCTCGCCACCTCGGCCACGAAGATCGTGTACTGGCTGTAGCAATAGGGCTGCGACTCGTGCGAGTAGACCGTGTGCAGGCTGTGCCCCATCTCATGCGCCAGCGTGAACAGGTCCGAGCGCGTCTCCTTGTAATTGAGCAGTACATAAGGATGCACGCCGTAGACCGGGGCGCTGTAGGCGCCGCTGCGCTTGCCCTCGGTCTCGGACACGTCGATCCAGCCGCCGTCGAAGGCACCGCGCATTCGCTCCTGGTAGTCGGCGCCCAGTGGTGCGACCGAGTCGATGACCTCGCCTTTGGCGCTGTCCCAGTCGAAGCGCGCGCTGTCTTCCAGCAACGGGACCATGCCGTCGTAGAGGTGGTAGCTGTCCAGGCCCAGGACTTCCTTGCGCAGGCGTTGGTAGCGGTGCAGGGGCGCCAGGGTGTCGCGTGTGCTGGCGACGAGGTTTTCCACCACGGCGGCGGGGATGGCGTTGCCGTGCAGCGCGGCGTCCAGCGTCGTCGCGTAGTCGCGTGAGCGAGCCTGGAACCAGTCACGGTGGCAGACCGCGCCGTAGAGCGAGGCGTAGGTGTTGCGGTGCTGACGGAAGAATCCGTAGAGCCCGTCGAAGGCCTTACGGCGGTCAGCCTGTACCTTGCCCGTGATCATCAGGTGCTGGTAGGCGGCGTAGGTGAGCTGCAGCTCCTCGCCGTCCTCGAGCGTGATCGTCGGCCACTGTGCGTCGGCGGTGGAGAGCATGCTATAGGTGTCGGCCGGCGCCGAGCCCAGAGGTCCCGCGTAGCTCAGGAGTGTTTCGCGTTCCTCATCGAGCACGTGTTCCTGCTGGCGGAACAGGTCGGTGAGCATGAAATGGTAGAGTCGCAGACCCTCGTGCTTCTCCAGCCACTCGGTGATCACGGGCTCGGTGAGTTCGAGGATGGCCGGGTGCACCCAGGCCGATTCGGTGCCGGCACGCGAGAGCAGGAGCTGCACCTGCTGCTTCTGTTCCTCGATGTCGTTGTTGCGCAGGTCCTCGTCGTGCATCAGCCCCGGGTACCACCAGAGCTTTGTCGCGAGCAACTCCAGATCGTCGTGCTGTTGCAGGAGGTCGAACAGCTGCTGTGCGCCGTCGATCGCGCCGCGTTTCTCGCCCAGCGCATCGACTGCTGTCTCGAGTTTAACCAGGTCGGAGGCCCAGGATGCCTTGTCCGGATATATATGGTCGAGATCCCACTTGAGGTGGTCGGCGACGGCATCGCGGGCGGGGACGGTATTCATGCACGGCTCCTGGGCTCGGGACAGGTCCGCACAAAGTAAACGGGCGGGGGACTCTCGCCCCCCGCCCGTTGCATCGGCTCCGGTGCCGTGCCTGATTCTGGCCTAGTTGCCTTCGGCCTTCTCGAGTTCTTCCTCGATCTGCTCGAGCCGTTCGCGCAGCTCCATCAGTTCCTCGTGTATCTCGCGCGGCTCGGCGATATCGACGCGTATGGCGCGCGGCGCATGCGGTGCGCGCGGAGCGCGATCGAACCACACGGAGCGGCCGTGCTGGCCGTAGTTACCGTGGTTACCGGAGCCCTTCAGCTCGCGTACCAGGCGCAGCCCCTCGCTCTCGCCCAGCTCCACGTCGACCGACTTCTCCTGCTTGTCGCGCATGTAGCTCACGGCCACCGTATCGCCCGGTTCGAACTCGCCGATGACCTCGTGCAGGTCCATCGTCGTGCCGACCTTGTCGCCGTCTACGGAGAGGATCACGTCGCCCTCCTGCAGTCCTGCTTCCTCGGCCGCGGTGTCTTCCATGACGCCCAGGACGAGCACGCCCTCTTCGGCGCCGAAGTAGCGGCCGAGGTTCTCGTCCAGCCCGTGCACGCTCACGCCGAGCTGCGCGCCGCCGAAGGCCATGTTGCCGGAGGAGATGGTGTGCAGGCCGCGCTGTATGTCTACCGTGAAGCCGTTGTCGCTATCGAAGGGGGCATCCTCGTCGCTATAGAAGCGGATGTCGTGGCTGCGGCCCGGGTAATGGCCTCGGCTCTGTACTAGGAACTCGACATTCTCCGCCTCGCCCATCGTCACGTCGAGCGTCATGGGCTTGCCCTTGCGCACGATTTCGAGAGCCACGGTCTCGCCGGGATCGACGCGGCGCACGCGGCGCGTAAAGCGGTCCGGGTCGCTGGCATCGCGGCCGTCGACGGACAGGATCAGATCGCCTTGCTGCAGCCCCGCAGCTTCGGCGGGGGAGTCTTCTATTACATCGCTGACGAGCACACCGTCGGCTTCGTCGAGGTCCAGGGCCGCGGCCAGTGCCTCGTCGACCGTCTGGACGCGAACGCCGAGGTAGCCGTCGTCGGCCAGCGCATCGGATGCCGCGAATGTCGCGGTGCCGATCAGCGCGATGGTGGCCGCCACCAGGGTCAGCCTGCGCAGTACTTCCGGCCGGGCCGGGAAGGCAGGGGCGTAGTTCATGGGAAGATCCTCCGGATTGTTCGGCGGGGGAGGGGCCATGCCCCGGGGATGCGATGTCTACGCGGGCGGGAGGGGGGAGTTCCCGGGGTGGCATCCGGCGGTTCAGGATGCGGCCAGGCGTCATCCCCCGCGTCGTTTGACGACCCTGTCGACCAGATCCGGCAGGATCTCCTCCGCCGGCCCGTGCAGGGTCACCGGCAGCGAGGCCGAGAGCGGCGTCGGTTCCAGGTTCACCTCTGCCACCAGTGCATTGCCCATCGCGGCCAGCCGTGCGTAGGAAGCCGCCGGTTGCACGACTGCGGCCGTTCCGACGACCAGGAACACCTCGCAGCCGCCGGCGATCGTGGCCGCGCGCTCGATGTGTGCCGGGTCAAGCTGCTCGCCGAACCACACCACGCCCGGGCGCAGCAGGCGCCCGCATTCGCAGGTGGGCAGATCCTCACCGGCAGCGGGGCCCGGACGGCGATCCTCGCGTGAGCGGCCGCAAACTTGGCAGCGCATCTTCCAGATCGAGCCGTGCAATTCTATGATCTCGACCAGGCCTGACAGCCCCTGATCGGCGAGGGCGCACGCATGGAGGCCGTCGACGTTCTGGGTTATGATCGACACTGAGCCGACGTGTTTCGCCAGATCGCCCAGGGCGCGGTGCGCCGCGTTGGGCCTGGCGGCGCCGATCAGGTCGCGGCGCATTCCGTACCACTCCCAG
>Ga0164313_10002173_pt1 | contig 17603 bp, 15 predicted proteins | sample GuaBasSedimGuay4_FD_113735 | JGI IMG/M metagenome (GOLD analysis project Ga0164313, IMG submission 113735) | Subseafloor sediment microbial communities from Guaymas Basin, Gulf of California, Mexico - Guay4, Core 4569-4, 0-3 cm | ecosystem: Environmental > Aquatic > Marine > Hydrothermal vents...
ACGGTGAGACCCTCGGCTGCCAGTGCATGGATCTCCTCCCAGAAATCACGGCGGGCTTTTGGGTCGACCCCGGCGGTGGGTTCATCGAGCAGCAGGAGTTTCGGCTGGTGGATCAGGCAGGCGGCCAGGGCGAGGCGCTGTTTCCACCCTCCTGAAAGCTCGCCGGCCAATTGTCGTTGTCGTTTGGAAAGACCCAGGCGCTCGAGGCTGTCATCCACTGAACGGCGCCGGTTGGGGATCTGGTAGACGCGGGCAATGAAATCGAGATTCTCCCGAATGCTGAGATCCTCATAGAAACTGAAGCGCTGGGTCATATAGCCCACGTGGCGCTTGATTGAAGTCTGCTCGGTCAGGATGTCATAGCCGAGGCAGGTCCCCGATCCGTCGTCGGGTTTGAGCAGCCCACAGAGCATCCGAATGAAAGTGGTCTTGCCGCTTCCGTTGGGTCCCAGAAATCCGTAGATTTCCCCCTGAACGACCCTGAGGTCAACGTTGTCAACAGCGATCTTCTCACCGAATCGCTTGGTGATGCCCCGCACGTCGATGACTGGATCTTCGTTCACTTTGGCTACTTTTCTGGTGAGCTGCCGGCGAGACGGACGTCGGCCGGTTGGCCCGGATGGAGAGTCCCGGCGATTTCCGGATCGAAGGTTCCCTCGACCATGAAGACAAGCTTGGCCCGGTTCTCTCGATTATAGATGACCGGCGGCGTGAATTCAGGGGCGGTGGCAATGTAACTGATCTGTCCGATCAGAGGTGTCTCCCTCCCGGAAACGGTGACCTCGATCCGCCCGTTCACCTGGACTCTATGCAGATCGCCTTCCGGAACGAAAAACCGTATCTTGATGTATCCCGGGGGAAGGAGCATCACCACTGGTCGGCTGGCGGGAACCCATTCGCCCTCGACATAGAGCGTGTCGTGAACCCTCGCCGCAGTCGGCGCCCGTTGGGTCTTCTGGTCCATGCTCCATACAGCCGCCGTCACCCGTGCCTGGGCAGCTTCAACCGCCGCGGCCGCGGCCGCTATCGTGCCTTCGCGTCCGCCCAGGTGTGCGGTTTCCAGCCGGTGTTCCAGTTCGATTACCGCCTGCTCATTCTGTTCGTGAGTCAGTCGGGCCCGGTCCAGTTGATCGACCGGAACGGCTTTTGCCGCGACGAGTCCGCGCGCGCGGGAGAATTCAATTGCAGAGAGCTTGCTCGCGGTTCGTGCCTTTTCCAGGCCGGCTTCAAGAGCGGCCAATTCGGAGGGCCGCAGGCCTTCCTTCAGATCCTCCCATCGCGCCTGGGCTTCACGGAGTCGCTCCACGCTCTCGGCCGCCGCTGCTTTCTCCAGAGTCGCATCCAGGGTGAAGAGAAGATCGCCCCCGATCACGACATCGCCGCGCCTGACCTGAAGAACCTGCAGATTTCCGGCTGAAGGAGCGGCCGCGTATATGTATTCACCTTCGAAATAGCCCTGGTATTGATCGGCGGGCCCGCGTCGGCAGGAAGAACAGAAGAGAACAACCAAGATCGTTAGTGCTGTTCCTGTCATGCGACGTCTGATCATCATCCACTTCGTAGTGGATCCGAATCGAGGCGGCAAGGGTGGAGGACATGAGATATGGGGCTGTGATTGAAATCAGGAGACGCTTTAGGCCTCGATCCCATCCTGGCCGGTGGTTTCCACTGTCGAGGGGAAAACCCTCTCCTGCAACGCACCCTTTCAGACGGTGCGTGGTTGGTTGCGGCCGTGGCGCACGGCGATGATGGTCCGGGTGGCCACCGCTCCCACGACGACGGCACCTCCAAGCATCGCGTAGGGGCCGGGCCGCTCGCCGATCAGGAACAATACCCAGATCGGATTCAGGATCGGTTCGATCATCGGAATCAGGCATGCTTCCATGGCTGTGACATGACGGATGGCATGGGCCAGCAGGAAATAGGGCAGGCCGAGTTGAACGATCCCGAGAACGGCCAGGATCAGCCATTCACCGGGTTGGGGAAGGGGCGATCGGATAAACGCCAGGCCAACTGCCGCGGCGAGGCAATTTCCGATAATGAGTGAAGCGAGTGGGGTCGCGTTCTTCTGCTTCCGGAGAGAAAGCGTCATCAGTGCGAAACTGATGCCGCATGCGATGCCAACCAGGTTGCCGATCGTTCCCGTAAGGTCGACCTTATCGAGGAAGAAGAGCGACATTCCAGCCAGGGCGGCGATGATGGTGATCCAATCGCCCGGCCGGGCCCTTTCCCTCAGAATCCACGGAGCGAGCAAGGCGACGTATATCGGTGCTGTGTATTGGAGAAAGATCGCGTTGGCGGCAGTGGTCATTTTGGTGGCCACCACGAGAAGCACCACGGTAGCGGCATAAGAGACACCCCCGGCGATCTCCCACCTCGACCAGGTGAACCGGATATCGCGGCCCAGCACGACCAGGGTCACCGCGCAGAAAGCACTTCGGACTCCGGCAATGGCGAGAGGGTTCCAATTGACAGATTTGATCAGAACCCCTCCGAGGCTCCAGAGAAGGGCGGCCAGCAGGAGGAATAGGATACCGGTTGCCCGGTGTCTGTCTGACTGAACGGCGCTCATCTGTATGCCAAAGTGCAATCGTGAGCGATCACCCCGTCACCGTCAAAGGCTCATTCCTTGATGGAGACTTAGGGGCCTTAGAGGCTGTCTTAAATTGATTCCGGCTGGACATGGTGTCTCGAATGCCCAACCTGAAGCTGTCCGCTGCCTGCTCGTAACCCCTCGTATATGTCCTTCTGGGTAGGTGGCGGACTCTTTTTTGCCCCCTCACACCAACAATCCCAGATATGAATAAGTACATCGTAGAGTTCATTGGAACTTTCTTTCTCGTCCTGACGGTGGGATGCACCGTGATTGAACCGGGTGCCGGAGCCTTGGCTCCTCTGGCGATCGGCTCGGTCCTGATGGTCATGATTTTTGCGGGCGGACATATCTCCGGCGGCCATTACAATCCGGCGGTCACGCTTGCGGTCTGGTTGCGTGGCAAATGCACTCCACCCGACGCGGTCGCCTACATGATTTCGCAGGTTATCGGTGGTGTCCTGGCCGCGCTGGTGGTCAAGTATCTCAAGGCGGATTCGGTGATCGTGGCCGGTGAGCACCAGGTCGTACCGGCTCTGGTTGCGGAATTTCTCTTCACTTTTGCGCTGGCTTACATGGTTCTCAATGTCGCCACGGCCAAGGGCACGGAGGGCAATTCATTCTATGGGCTGGCCATTGGTTTCACGGTCATGGTGGGGGCGTTTTCGGTCGGCAATATCTCTGGCGGGGCATTCAACCCGGCCGTAGCGGTGGGGATTTCCGTTATGGGTCTCAGCACCTGGTCGTTCATCTGGGTATACCTGGTGGCGAATCTCGCCGCGGGTGCCTTTGCCGCCCTCGTCTTTAAGACGGTGGATCCCGGTGATTGATCGGACCTGGAACTGAGGGTCCGGATCGATTTCGGAAGGACCTGCAAAAAACCGTGGCCACCGGATTCCCGGTGGCCTTTTCATTGCCCGATTGAGAGGGATCCTTTCTAGGCCGGCATCAGGTCGCCTGCCAGTTCAAGACGTTCAACTGCCAGCCGGATCTCGCGGCGAAGCTCGCTGATCAACTCCCTGGAGTGCTCGATGCGTGCCTCGGTCGCTCGGATATACTGGTCCTTGCGCTCCCCGAGATCCTGCATCAGCCGGGTGAGTTTGTCCTGCGAGGTCTGCAGAAGCTGGCGGGTTTTGTCAGCCATCTGGGAGGCCTGCGTGCTCAATCGGGCGGTCAGGAGACGCTGGGCCTCGCCCGCTTCGACCAGCAGGATTCTCGTATCGGGCACACGGCGCAGATTTGAGGCCAACCCGGTCTTGGACAAGGTCCAGATCAGCCATTTTGTAGGATCAAACTGCCAGGCCTTCACGCCATTGCGGTAGTCGTGTTGGAATTCGTGGTGATAGTTGTGATATCCTTCGCCAAAGGTAAAAAAAGCCATGACCGCACTGTCGCGAGCACTGCAATTGCTGGAATAGGGCCGACGGCCGATTGTGTGACAGAGGGAGTTGATGAAGAAGGTCATCTGCTGGACGAAGACGACCCGCGCGACACCTGCAAGGAGGAAGGCGCCGAGAGCTTGGATCGGGCCACCATAGATCCAACCGAGGATGGGCGGAATCACGAATCCGACCGTGAAACCGATCGGTATACACCACCTGTGCTGCCACATCACCAAGGGGTCGCGCTGCAGATCGGCGACGTTGTCGAGGGGTGGTTCCGGCCTCAGCTTGAATAGGAGCCACCCGATATGGGCGTGAAAGAATCCCTGGGAGATATCGTAGGGATCGTCGTCCTGGTCGACATGCTTGTGGTGCGTCCGGTGATCGGCCACCCAGTCGAGGGTGGAGTTTTCGAATGCCGCGGCGCCGAAAACCAGGGTGGCGAGCTTGACTGGCCATCTGGCCTTGAAGGCCAGATGAGAAAACAGTCGGTGGTAGCCGAGGGTAATACTGAAACCCGTTGCGGCGAAGTAGAATAGGAAAAGTCCGATCTGGAAGCCGTTGACTCCATAGTGCCACAGGTAAACAGGCACGGCGGTGAGGGCGATGACCAGGGTCGAGATGAGAAAGACGCTGGTCTTCCAGTTGATGCGATCCAAAGGGAGATTGAGAGACATCGGTTCAGATAGGAGAGGTTGGAATTCCGGACAGGCGATTAGAATTGGTTATAGGTGCGAGCAGTAAGCCTTGTATCGGCAGACATGCAACCGTTTTTCAATGTTAAGCTCTGGCAAAAGGAGCTCTATCTGACTTGGTGGGAGGCCGTGGGTTCCTTGGTTTACGCCGCAATATGCGCGAAACAATAGACAATTCGCGCGGTGCAATGTCAGGAGCAATATGCGACACTCACGATGGAGAAAACCATGAATCGGGATTTTGCCCTTACGTCCAGAACTGAAATTGCCTCCGTACAGCGTGCGGCCTTCGCGGAGGTCGAAGATGACTTCAAGCGGATCTGCGACTGCGAACTGGTTGCGCCGATCCTGGAGGCGATGGGGGCACCCGCCGCGCTGCTGAACGAAAATAGGCAGGTTGTTTTTGCGAATACCGCCATGTGCGAACTCGGTGGTGTGGTTGAACGTGAGGAGATTCTCGGCCTGCGCCTGGGCGAAGTCCTGGGGTGCGATCTCGCCCTCAACCGGATGGGCGGATGCGGTACCTACCGGGAATGCCGCAGTTGCGGGGCGATCAACGCTGTACTCGCATCACTCGATGGGCGGACGGTGACCAACAGCGTATCGGTCGAGGTCAACCGGGCCGGGATGGAGCGCACGACTCAGTTCAAGATCGCTGCGACACCGGTTCCGCAGGAGGAACATGACTACGTTCTCGTTGTCTTTTCCGAGCTGTCGGTCCGCTGAATCCTGGCCCGTCCGATCGGTTTCCCAGGGGGAATACGTTACTCCGTGGTTGTTTCGTGCTCGCCGGTCAGTGCCGCTTCGAGGGCGTGCCAGGCCAGGGTGGCACATTTGACCCGCACCGCGTATTTGCGAACGCCCTGCAGAGCGGCCAGATCCCCCAGCCTTTCGAGATCAATTATTCCCTCGTCGGGTCCGGTCAGCAGTTCGCTGACGTCGGAGACAACACTGCGTACTTCCTTGAGGGTACGACCTTTCAAGCGTGCCGTCATCAACGAAGCGGATGCCTTTGAGATGGCGCAACCCTGTCCATCGAAGGTGATCTCGCTGATCCGATCTCCGTCGAGCTTGAGATATACAGTGATTTCGTCCCCGCAGAGAGGATTGTGCCCCTCGGCCTGATGGGTTGAATCCTCGAGTTTGCCGAAGTTTCGCGGCCGCCGATTGTGGTCGAGAATGATTTCCTGATAGAGATCTTCGAGTTCGGACATGGTGGGTGCGGAGGTGCGCTGCGGGATCAGTTGAAGAGTTTCTGGACCTTTCTGGCTGCTTTCTCAAGCGCGTCGATCTCCTCATGTGTGTTGTAACAGGCAAAGGAGGCGCGGGCCGTCGAAGGCAGGCCCAACCGCCTCATAAGGGGTTGCGCACAATGATGGCCGGCTCGAATGGCGATCCCTTCGCTGTCGAGGATGGTGCCGATATCGTGTGGATGAGCGCCGTCGATCACAAAAGAGAGCGCACCCGCGCGCGTTTCAGGGGAACCGATGAGTTTCAGACCGGGGACGGTGGCCAGTCGATCCTCGGCGTAGGCGATCAGATCGGTTTCGTGCCGGGCGATGCGGTCACGCCCGAGGTTTTGAACGTAGTCGATGGCAGCGCCAAGGCCGACCACGCCGGCGATATTCGGGGTTCCGGCCTCGAAACGTTCCGGAGGTGCCTTGTAGGTGGTCTTCTCGAAGGTCACGGTCTGGATCATGTCGCCACCGCCCTGATAAGGAGGCATCGATTTGAGAATCGTGTATTTGGCGTAGAGAATACCGATCCCGGTGGGACCGTAGAGCTTGTGGCCCGAGCATACGTAGAAGTCGCAGTCGAGGGCCTGCAGGTCGATCGGCAGATGAGGGGCGGATTGGGCGCCGTCGATCAGGACAGGTATGTCCAGTGCATGGGCGCGACGGATCATTTCCCTGATCGGATTCACCGTCCCGATGGCGTTGGATATGTGGGTGATCGCGAGCAGGCGGGTCGCGCTGGTCAGCAGCTTCTCGAAGGCGTCCAGCTTGAGCCGTCCACGATCATCGATCGGGATCACTTTCAGTCGGGCACCCTTTTCTTCGCACAGAATCTGCCAGGGCACGATATTGGCGTGGTGCTCGAGCTCAGAGATCAGGATTTCATCGTCCTTTTTGATGTTTGTGCGGCCCCACGTCTGTGCAACCAGGTTGATCGCCTCGGTCGTGCCTCGGACGAATACAATTTCGTCCGGGGTGGCTGCATTGAAGAACGTGGCGATCTTCCGCCGTGATTCTTCGTAAGCGTCGGTGGCACTCTGGCTCAGGTAGTGAACGCCGCGGTGAATATTGGCGTTCTGCATCATATAGTACCGCTGGATGGTGTCGGTCACCTGCTGCGGCTTTTGGGCAGTGGCTGCGCTGTCCAGATAAACCAATGGTTTCTTGCCGACCTGGATGTCGAGAATGGGGAAATCGCGCCGGACAGCGTCCACATCCAAACCGGATCCGAGCGTGGAGTTCAATTGAGACTGGGACACAGTTTCAGACATCGCCGGGAACATACATGAAACCCAAGGCGATGCGAGAAGGAGTTTGCGATTGGATTTAGAGTGCGTATTGAAGGGGTTGATCCCCCTCCTGAAAGGGATTTCCGGGGAATCCCTTTCTCCATTTTGAAACCGGTAGGGGATTGCACTCCGTATAAGGGATCAGAGGATTATCCCGTCTCATCCCGATGAGATGCGGTCGATTCGGAAAGAACGATGAAGAAAAGTATCGGCACAATGAAGGTTTCGCGAACACCACGAAGGCTGTTTGGGCTCGCCGCGGCGGCCTTTTGTCTGGCTCTCGCGGTCGGGTCCCTTTCTGTCCAGGCGGGCCGAGGCAAGCAGGACCTGATCATCCTGATTCCCGGAGAGACCGTCTACATTGAGGTGATCCAGAATACAGTGAGGAGCCAGCCCGGGTTCAACTGGAGTGATTCGGGCCGGAACGATCGATTCTACAAGGTCAGTCGGGCGCTCGAGGACGCCTTCGCCAAGAGGAAAGTCCCATTGAAGGTCGAAGTGGTTGTTTTCGGCACGAGAGTTCCGGACGGCGCGACCAAAGTACGCCTGGCCCTGGTCCGATGGGACCGCAACGGAATGGGCGAGATCGAAGCGCGCTTCAGCGCCGAATTGGTAAAAGGAGGGTCGAAGATAAACCTCGGCGTGTTTGTGGGGGTCGAGAACCAGTTGACAGTTGGTGTTGGATCGATTCTCGAACGCCAATACCAGGCCGCAGCTGAAAAAGCTGCGAGTGATTTTGCCGATCGGATGAACCTGCAGATTAACTTTTAGGCGAATCGTGGGTGAAGGGACGGACAATGCAGCCTTTGAAGCGGAATTGATTCGGCGGGTCGCCCAAGGCGACCGGCCGGCATTCGAACGTATTTATTCCATGTATTCTCAACCCCTCATGTCTTACGCAATGCGCATGGTCCGTGACCATATGCTGGCCGAGGAGGTTCTGCAGGATGTCTTCCTGCGTATCTGGAAACATGCCAAATCCTACGATCTGCGTCTGTCCAGGCCTTTCAGTTGGGCGGTACTGATCACCCGCAGGATCTGTCTGGATCGGCTCAGACGGCGCAAACCTCCCCTGATCACAGAAGCAGATCTCATCCGCGACGATCGACAGCCTCCGGAAGCGGTCGACGAAACCACCCCGAGGGACGAAGCCAGGCGAAGCGACGACTATGAGATGTTGAGCGAGATGGTGGCATCCCTTCCCTTTCCCCAACGCGAGAGTCTGGAACTGGCCATGCAACGCGGCCTTACCCAGAGCGAGATCGCACAGACCCTGAACATTCCGATCGGCACCGTAAAGACCGCCATGTACCGGGGCACCAGACGATTGCGCGAAAAAATGGCAACCCGACATGATTGACGAAGAAACAAACCATCTGGCCGTGCAATACGCACTCGGCATCCTGCCCCGCAGACAGGTTCACGATTTCGAATCCCAACTCCGCGTCGATTCTGATCTGCAGGAGTTCGTGAGTGACCTTCAGGAAATGAACGAGATGGATGCCCGGGAATCCACAGCTGTGGCTCCTCCCATCGACGGCTACTCCAGGATTTTGGAACAGATTGCCCCGGTCGCAATGCAACCGAAGCTTACCCGGTCAAATATCGTCCCGTTCCTCGGTTGGGCCGGCTGGGGTCTCGCGGCCTGCTTTGCGGCAGCATTTTTCGTCGTTCGTTCGGGTTCGCGCTCCGACGAGGTGACCGTTGCCGACTCAAACGTCGGGTCTTCGTCCATCATCGTGTCCGAACTCACCAGGGCCAGGCCTCAGTTGACCTCGACTTCGGCCGCAACATCGAATCCTCCCCTCGCTTCCGGCGGGGTCGAACTCAGGGTCCTGGAACTGGCCAATCTTGCGGAGGCATTCTGGAGTTCCCGTCTCGGGCAGGATTCAGGCGGAGGCGCGCGCGCCATGTTGGCCGACGCCAAGGTGATTGCACGCGAAAGCGCCGAAAACCAATCCGAGGGTTTCACCGTGTTCGATCGCGAACTCAAGGTCGGCGTCATCGCCGTCGACTCCCTTCCCGAAATGCAACCCAACCGCTCCTACCATATTTGGGCCCGACGCGGAGTCGATGAACCTCCAGTCTGGGCCGGCAACATACCGGTTGGAGAGGCGAACAGTGGATTGTTCTTCTTTGACCTGACCGATTCGGACCCGGATCTGATCCGTGCTCAGGGTCTTTCGTTTTTTGTCACTCAGGAGTCATCCTCCACCCCGGACAAGCCGGAAGGGCGGGTGGTCCTGACCGGCCTCTGACCGTTCACGGGGAGCGAAGACTACCGTTGACAGCCACAGGGCACCCGGCCAGACAGAACCAGACGCTCGGGATCGACGTCAAAGCGTTGTCCCGTGTTCGGCGTTTGCCGGATGGCTCTGCGATCAGGAGGTGGTACTCGAATTCCGCCGGTTCACCTGTTCACCAGTCAACGTCAATCAATCCAGAATCATTTTAAAGATTTCAGGCGATCCCGCCGCACGCTGTCTTTAGGTGGAGCGGAATCGGACGGAACCGATACCGTATCACCGAGCCAGGATTGCGATGGGAGGACTTGGTCAGGCAAAATATGCTGAAGAAACTTATCGGAAAACTGCTCGGTAGCTCGTCCGAGCAATCGAAGACACCCAGTGGCCGCAAGGATTCCCAGAGTAGGGGCGACGGCGGGCGAAAACCAGGGACCGGGAAGCCGGTGCAATCCAGGAGGACGAAGCCGGGCGGCTCGACTGAGGGGAAGCCGTCCCGATCGGATCACCCCACGTCGTCCAACCGCCCAGAGGGTGAGGCCGGCTCCGGTCGGAAACGCCGTCGGAGACCACGCAAGAGGTCGGAAGAGGGCACGGGGACAGATCGCCGGGAAGGCGGCGAGCGATCCGACGCGAGACCCGGACGTTCACGATCCCGTTCCGAAGGTCCCGAACGTTCGAGGGGAACCGGGCGGTCCGAAAACCGTAGACGTCCCGAAGGTCGGGGACGTTCAGGAGGTTCCTCCGGAGAACGCAGAAGGAAGTCATCGCCACCGGATCGGGAGCGGGACGACGAGATGCGCGAAGTCGCGCCGCGGGTGGCGGCTGAATTGCCCGAGGTTTCGCCCGATCACGAGTTTTCGCTGATGGGGTTGGCGCCGTTTGTTGTGGCAGCGGTGCAGGAATTGGGATTCGAGCAGCCCACGCCGATCCAGTCGGATGGTATACCGGTTGTTCTTGCGAACAGGGACGTTATCGGGTCCGCCCAGACCGGAACCGGCAAGACGGCAGCCTTTGGTCTCCCCATTATTCAGAAGCTCGTATCCCATGGGAAAATGCGCTGTCTTGTCCTGGAACCGACCCGCGAGCTGGCGCTCCAATTGGAGGAGGCGCTGGTCTCGTTTTCCAAGTTTACCGATCTGCGGATTTCGGTGATCTACGGCGGTGTGGGTTACGGTCGCCAGAAGAGCGAGCTCGCTGCCGGGGTCGACATCGTGGTGGCGACGCCGGGTCGACTGCTCGATCACATGGAACAGGGTACGATTCATCTGGATACGGTCGATATCCTGGTCCTCGACGAAGTTGATCGCATGCTCGACATGGGGTTTCTCCCCGATGTCAAGCGGATCGTCTCCAAGGTGCCAACGGAACGGCAGACACTCTTTTTCTCCGCCACCATTCCGCCCGCCATCGCCCAATTGACCACCTGGGTGGTGCGCGATCCCGAAATCATTGAAATCAGCCGTCGGGCACCGGCCGCAACGGTATCGCATGCGTTTTACCCGGTCGTGCAGACCCAGAAGTTTGACCTGCTGATCGCTCTGCTGGAGCGGACCCACTACGAGAGTGTTCTGATATTCTGCCGCACCAAGATCGGTGCGGATATGATCTCACGACGACTCGATAATCTGGGTCACCCGGTCGCGGTCATGCATTCCAACCGCTCCCAATCGGAGCGAACCGAGGCGCTGACCGGATTCAAGTCCGGCAAGTATGAGGTCCTGGTCGCGACCGACGTCGCCTCGCGGGGACTCGACATCGCCGGAATCTCCCATGTGGTGAATTACGATACGCCGTTGCACCCTGAGGACTATGTGCACCGAATCGGCCGCACCGGGAGGGCAATGAACGAGGGCGATGCCTTCACCCTCCTGACCGAGGACGAGATCAAATATGCCAAGGCGATCGAGCGCTTCATCGGTAAGACCGTCGAGAGAAAGAAACTTGAGGACTTTGATTACGCCTATTCCGCGGTGTTTGCCCAGGAGGACGAACCAGCCAAGAACGTTTTCAAGAGTCGGCTCTACCGGGGTTCCCGCTGACCATGGGACGGTTGTCGTGAAAGGTTTCCGCGTCATTGTTGCCTGGATACTTCTGGGCGCACTGGCCGTTCCGGGACGGGCCCAACGGCCACCGGTTGAGGGGTGCGAGGGTATGGTGGTTACGGCCCATGCCGTTGCATCGGAGATCGGAATTGAGATTCTTCGCCGGGGAGGAAACGCCGTTGATGCGGCGGTTGCGGTGGGATTTGCGCTGGCCGTGGTCTATCCTCGGGCCGGCAATCTGGGCGGAGGCGGGTTCATGGTTCTGCGAATGGCCGATGGTCAAAGCCGGGTCATCGACTACCGTGAGGCGGCCCCGGCCGCGGCCGGACGGGACGTTTTTCTGGATGAAGAGGGACGTGTCATTCCCGGTGCATCGATTCTGGGTTACCGCGCGGCGGGCATCCCGGGCACCGTGGCGGGCCTGGCCTTTGTTCTGGAACGTTTCGGAACCCTGAATCTGGCGGGTGTCATCGAGCCGGCCCGGCGATTGGCGGCGGAAGGTTTCATGGTCACCCGACCATTCGAAACCAGCCTGCGCAAGTATGCCGGCACCCTGGCCGATGACCCTGAATCCCAAAGGATCTTCCTGAATGAGGGCAATTTCTGGAAAACCGGGGATCTTTTCGTTCAGGGAGACCTGGCAAAAACCCTCGAACGCATCCAGCGGAAGGGGAGCCGGGGTTTCTATCGCGGTGAGACAGCGGACATGATCGTGGAGGCAATGGTGCGTAACAACGGGTTGATCACCCATGAGGATCTGACCGATTATCGCCCGGTGGAGCGGGAGGTTCTCCGTGGCACCTATCGTGGCCTCGAGATTCTGACCATGCCCCCGCCCAGCTCCGGAGGCATTGCCCTCCTGCAGATGTTGCACATGCTCGAACCCTACGACTTGGGAGCAATGGGGTTCCAAGGGTCGGATACCCTGCATCTGATGGCTGAGACCATGCGTCGGGCTTTTCGGGATCGGGCGGAGTTCCCGGGTGATCCGGATTACGTCGATGTGCCGGTTGAGTCACTTCTGACCAGGGAGTATGCGCTTGGATTGATGCAGGATTTTGACCCCGAAAATGCGGGTCGAAGCGAGGGGATGGCCCCGGGCGATCCCTGGTCACACGAGTCACCGGAAACGACCCATTTTTCCATTGTCGATCGAAACGGTAATGCCGTTTCCAATACCTATACCCTGAATCGAGCCTACGGCAGCAAGGTCACGGTTCCCGGTACCGGTGTGCTGCTCAACAATGAGATGGACGATTTTACCTCGAAGCCGGGCGTGCCCAATTCGTATGGCCTGATCCAGGGCGAAGCCAATGCGGTCGTCGGCGGCAAGCGACCCCTCTCCTCAATGACTCCGACCCTAGTGTTGCGGGATGGGAAAATCTACCTGGTCATCGGCAGTCCCGGAGGGCCGAAAATTATCAACATTGTCCTCCAGGTGATTCTCAACGTGGTGGATCATGGCATGAACATCCAGCAGGCGATCGAAGCGCCCCGTGTGCACCATCAATGGATGCCCGACGCCCTGCGCTACGAACCGTTTGCAATCGCGCCGGACACCATGGCGATCCTTGAATCGCGCGGGCATATTCTCGTTCCGTTCGTGGAGAATCCGCCTCGCGATTATCGATATTGGGGTGATGCGGGCGGTATCTTGGTGGACTCGGAAGAGGGGCTTCTTTTCGGAGCGGGCGACCCGCGCAACGCACGGTCGATGGCGATCGGGTTTTGAAGGTCTGCGGATGGAACTGACGGCTCTCGACTTCTTACTCCGCCGTGGGGCCGATCGGCTCGAGCCGCACCGTGTCCCCGATGACCGCCCCGAGGTGTTCGAATGCATTGCCGTGATTGATGGCCACGATCGTGTCGCCTTCCGCGGTGGGGAATGAGATCCACTCGCCGACCGGCACGTCGGAAAACGTTGTGCCGTAGCGCACATTCACCGTGATCCTGCCGATCATCAGATTGAAGTTTTCCCCGGTCGTGATTCCCAGGCGCGCGAAATCATCCTGCCCGAAAGCAATGAACACATTTCCATGACCGTGCGTGATATCGGTCACCCGTCCGGTTGCGCCCGAACTGTCGAATTGGACTTTCCGCCCTTTGGTTTCGACTTCCACTGTGATGTCGCGTGAGGCTTCGATGGAACCGGCCGTCACCCACCCGACCAGACCGTCAATAGCCAGCAGCCGCTCCTGCTGGTTCACGTTGACGTGCCCGTCTCGCTCGATCTTCCAGAGCACAGGTGGTACCGGTGCGTTCGAGGCGGCTTCCACGTAAGCTCTCGGGCCGGATATCTCAGACCGGTTTGAAAGAAAGAGAATCGGGATCTTTGGTTCGTGGGTGAGGGCGAGCGGGTCCTCGGGATCCTCGGCCTGTAGCGCGGCCCCGATCGCTATGGCGCCGGTGAAGAGATCGGGTCGGCGCTCGGCCAGATGGGTAACGATCGTGCCCCCCATGGACTGGCCCTCGATGACGACCAGGGCCAAGGGTCCGTGAGTTTCGACGATCAGGTTTCGCAGCCGAATGACATCTTCCATCGCATCGGCGATGATCATCCCGTTCCGGCGGTAGGCGGTCGTGGCGACAATCCATCCATTGGCCACCAGTTCGCCGTGCGCCGTGCTCTCGAGTTCAAGTTTCGCCACCAACCGGGAATCAAAGGACCGATGGCCGTGGGCATGGAGCAACAGGTTGCCGTTGGGCTGAGCGGGAACGGCGATCTGGTAGGGCGCACCCTCGATCATGCCTTCGACCAACTGGCCCGCTGCATGGACGGAGAAAGGGGGTAAGGCCAGCAGAAGAAGTCCGGTCAGGGTTCTCACGCTCGTGACTCTATTCTTTGAATTCCTTTACAGGCGAGAATTGTCTGCGTAAATGAGCCTTTCCCCAATCCGATCATGTCCAGTGAACTCTCATCGCCATCATTTGAGGACCTGGCGCGCCCGCAAGCCCTGACCCAGCCCATCTACGAGCCGGGGAAGCCGATCGATGACGTGGCTCGCGACTTGGGTCTGGATCCGGCGACGATCATCAAACTCGCCTCCAATGAGAACCCGCTCGGTCCTTCCCCCGCCGCGGTGGAGGCCGGCCGTCGAGCCATGGGCGAGATACGCCTCTATCCGGATGGCGGATGCTGTGAATTACGCCGCCGACTGGCTGATCGATTCGAGCTCAAGCCCGAGGAGATCATTTTGGGCAACGGCTCCAACGAGATTATAGAGCTTCTGGGCCACGTTTTTCTCGAGCCCGGTGACGAAGTGGTCATGGGCACCCCGGCATTCGTGGTCTACAAACTTGTGACGCTGCTCTTCGGCGCCCGTCCGGTTGAGGTTGACCTGGTGGATCACCGCCACGACCTCGGGCGAATGGCTGACGCGGTCACCGGCCGGACCAAGCTGATATTCCTGCCCAGCCCGAATAATCCGACCGGGACGGCCAACTCGCAGGAGGAAATCGAAGCGCTCGTCAGGTCACTCCCGGATTCCGTGGTTTTCGTGCTCGACGAAGCCTATGCGGAATACCTGGAGCGCCCGGCCGATTTTCGTCCGCTCATCGCCGCCGGTCACAAAGTGGTGTGTATGCGCACCTTTTCAAAGATCTTCGGTCTTGCCGGTCTGCGGGTCGGCTACGCATATGGGTCGGTTGAGTTGATCGCATTGCTGAATCGGGTGCGCCAACCGTTCAACCTCAACGCCGTGGCCCAAGCCTCGGCTCTGGCCGCTCTCGATGATGGTGACCATCTCGAGCGATGCCGGTTGTCAAACCGGGAGGGTCTCGCGCAGATCGCAGAGGGGTTCAAACACCTCGGACTTGAGTTCATTCCAAGCGTGGCCAATTTCGTGACGGTTCGCGTCGGAGACGGCAGGGGATGCTTCCAGGTGCTGCAGGAGGCGGGTGTCATCGTCCGCCCCATGGAAGGCTATGGCATGGCAGACTGGATTCGTGTGTCGGTCGGGACCCGGGAAGAGAACGATCGTTTTCTGGCGGAACTGGAAAAGTTGACCGGATCCGCCCGTTAGTGTGACAATCCCCTGATCAAGACCTTGCACCCATCGTGACCATCACGCTGAGCGAAATCCTGGTAACCGTTCTGGTCCTGGCAGCTCTCTTGACCATGAACGCTCTGTTCGTGGCGACCGAGTTCAGTCTGGTTAAGCTGCGCTTCACCCGCTTTGAGGAGGACTCATTGGAACAGGCGCGAAAGAGCCCGATGATCGCGGGCATGCTCGATCATATGGGAGCGACCCTGAAAGTCGTTCGACTCGGGGTTACAACCTGCACGATTGGCCTCGGATTCGTGTTCGTGCCCCTGACTCTCGATCTCCTGCGGTCGACCGGGGTGGCCTGGGGGGTGTGGGAAGTCCGCAGCGCGCTCGTTGTCAGTTTTTCCCTGGCCGTGGCTCTGCATTTCATCCTCGGTGAACTCGTGCCACGGGCACTTGCCCTTCAGTTTCCCGCGCGGACCCTGAGAATCTCATCGTGGCCGGTTCGGATAACCCGCGTTTTTTCCGGGCCGTTTCTCAATCTGTTGAGCTGGGGGTCGGGTCTGCTTTTGCGAATCTTTCGTCTCAATTCACGCCTGGATCTGAATCTGATCGATGTCGAAGCACAGATCCGTTCGCTGGTGAGTGATGGAGACGAGATGCCTCCGCTGGCCGAGAAAATGCTCTATAACGTGATCGATCTTCGCAAGCGGGTTGCACAGGACATCCTGCTTCCGCGAAATCAGATCCAATTCCTCGACCTGGAGGATGCGGCGGAGACCAATATCGAACTGGCCCGGAAGACAGGGCATACACGGTTTCCGCTTTGCGAAGGCGATCTCGACCGCTGCATCGGCGTGGTGCATATCAAGGATATTTTCCGCAGCTCGGTCCCGTATGATCGGATCGATTTCCGGAAAATCCGACGCGAGATCCTCCGATTTCCCGCCCATGAACCGCTCGAGTCTGTCCTGCAGCGCTTTCTGCGGCAGAAAATCCACTTCGCTCTCGTGATCGACGAGTTCGGGGGGGCAGTCGGAGCGATCACGCTCGAGGACATCCTGGAAGAACTGGTGGGTGAAATTCAGGACGAATTTGATCGCGAGGAAGCTCTGATCCGACCCCTCGGTGAGGGACGTTTCGCGGTGGATGGTCTGGCTCCGATTCACGACGTCAGTGACGAAATCGGAGTCCCGATCGAGGTGGAGGATGTCTCGACCTTCGGTGGCTTGATCACTTCCGAACTCGGGGAGATCCCTTCGGCGAACGATACAGTCATTCTCGGACGGTTGGAGATCACGATTCTCCGGGTCGATGAGAAACGTGTCCTCCACACCGAGGTCAGCGTGTTACCTCCTGATGAAGAAGGAGATGAGGACAGTGAAGATAAGTTCTGAATTGCTGCGGGCAGTGGGATCGCGCTGCCCGTGAAGGACCAGGCCCGGCCGCCTTGCCCGATAGCCGAAATCACCCCCTGCGACATACCTCGGAACCCTTGAGACGGCGCGCCAGGGACGTCGGCGCCCTATGTGGCCACGGGGTCATTCCTTGCATTCGTGCATGCCAATGCGGGAATCAAGGTTTGACCCCTTCGAATGGCATCAGGCCGAAGACGGCGCGCCAAGGAGCGCCCCTAGGTAATTTCCTCCAAGGGGTGGGGGAAACCCCTATCAAACGAAACATACTTCACCTATAGCCATCACCATTGAAAGAGGGTAGTCTACCGGCATCTTATTGTAGCCAGGAGAAACCGGTACTCGACTTGATGATGGCAACGACAACCCAGGGAAAAGGACGGGCGATCGCACTGATTTTCGGAGCGGCGTGTTTTGGTGTCCTGGCCGGCTCGACCGCCTCGGCCAATCCCTTCTCCGCCATTGGCGAGAACATGCACGTCTATCTCGTTGGCGGCATGTCCGTGCGCTTCGACGACAATATTTTCCTTTCCGAGGTGAATAAGCAGAGCGATATCATCACCACGGTGAATGCCGGTGTTGAGTTGGAATACGGAGGACGCGACACGCCCAACAGCGCCTCGGTCTCCTTTGCCCAGAATTGGTTCTTCTATCACAATCGGTCTGAGAATAATGCCAAGCATTGGTCCTTCATAGGGAATGCCGACTTCGTCGGTTCCC
>Ga0164313_10002174_pt1 | contig 17599 bp, 12 predicted proteins | sample GuaBasSedimGuay4_FD_113735 | JGI IMG/M metagenome (GOLD analysis project Ga0164313, IMG submission 113735) | Subseafloor sediment microbial communities from Guaymas Basin, Gulf of California, Mexico - Guay4, Core 4569-4, 0-3 cm | ecosystem: Environmental > Aquatic > Marine > Hydrothermal vents...
AAAGATGCAGCCCACTCGCAATGATGCATGGCAGTTACTGAACGAGTTCACCACCAACCCCAGTCTGATCAAACACGGACTCTCGGTCGAGGCGGCAATGCGGGCTTATGCCCGGCACTTTGAGGCGGACGAGACCGCTTGGGGAATCGTCGGCTTGATCCATGATTTCGACTACGAGCAGAACCCGACAGAAGCAACCCATCTGCACGTCGGCCTTCAGGTTCTCAGGGATCGCGGTTGGCCGGAGGATTGGGTCTTGGCGGTCGGATCCCATGCGGATTACATGGCGATCCCACGCGACATTCCTGTGCGCAAGGCTCTATTTGCCGTCGATGAACTGACGGGCTTCTTGACCGCATGTGCCCTTGTACGTCCCGACAAGAGCATTGCAGATGTCAGGATCAAATCGGTCAAGAAGAAACTCAAGGACAAGGCTTTCGCCCGGGCGGTCAGCCGAGAGGATGTCTATTCCGGGGCGGAAGCCCTGGGATGTGATCTGGGTGACCATATCGAGTTCGTCAGGGACGCGATGGCAACGGTTTCTGAGGATTTGGGATTGCCTTAGACACTTGCCGCCTCAATCTCCACAAGATGGTGGTAGCTATTGAGCCATTAGCTGTTAGCAAGTAACTTTACCGCTGGAACAACGCCTTGGGAGCTAACCGCTAAGAGCTAACAGCTAAAAGCCTCCCGGCGGAGCCGGGTATGCGATTACAATGGTCCGGATGGAGAGGAAAATTCTCAGAGGCGACCGTTATTCCCACATCCTGCAATCCGGGCTGGTCAGGCCGCGCTTCCTTCGGAAATGTGAGCTTGAAGGCCAGTGGCGACAGACTCTGCCGGACCTGGCTCGGCTCCCCGAACCCTTCCCGATCTTCAGTGCCGATGAGGAATCCATTCTGGCCTGGGGCTATCCGGTCTACAAGTCAGAGGGGATGCGACGTTTGCGGTCCCAGTTGGAACGCCAGATCGGCCGGGAGTTGGAATATCGCAACCTTAAGAAGCCAGACCCGGATGACCGCCGGAAACTGGTAAAGGGCCGTGAAGGCATCACGGAGTCGCTGGAGAAGGCATTTCTCAACGCCATGCTCAACGATTACGGCCGATCATTGGTCGAGGTTTTGGCCTTGTGGATGTCGGCTGATATTCAGAGTTTATTGGCAGCCATACCGCGATTACTAAAAAGAAACAACACCGCCCGACAGGACATCAATATCACGGTTCGCCAACTGGCGTCGATGCTCGGCGGTCTGATGGTCAAGAGTGTGACCCAGGCCGGGGATCGAGTACGGAGTCTGTCCGACGGCACCGGGCGCACCAGGAGTTTCCCTCTGCTAGACCTGATCTGCCGTGACCCACTGCTGTTGGTTGAAGAGGCCATACCCTCTTCTCAGGATCGGCTGGCATTCCTGCTTTCCAGCCATTCAGTCGATGACGTCAAGACCTTGCTGAGCCTCAGCAGCAACGTTGGGGACCGGTTTTCGGAGATCCTGCGGCGGCGTCCTGAGTGGCGGGGTATTGTTCGACACGTTTGTGGCGCGGACTTCAATCCGACAGGCCCGGATGCAGCCTTGGAGCCAACGTTCTTGGATCTTGTGAATACCGTAGGGTTGAGCGTGGACCTCGGTCTCGAACAGGAGGTCATCCCAAAACTCCAGACCCTGGGGCTCAAATTAAAGGGTTTGGAAATGGCAGCAACTCTGAGGAAAGGCATTCTGGCGGTTAACCGGAGCACAGAGGGCCGTTGGGAAATGAAGGTCGGTGGACGACAGACCGTGATCGCCTCATCCTCCAGACCGTACGATTTTGCAGCCCATGGCGTAGTCGAATCAGCGGTCTTTCGGTTTGGCCTGATCTATGACCTGACCAATTTCACCGCGGTTCTCGAGGAGGTCCGGAAGGCAGGTCGATCCGCGGAGGAAAAGGCCCTTCAGTTCATGTACGTCTTTCAGAGTCGGACCGAACAAATCCAACTGGGCAGACGGCTGACCTTTGAGAAGTTCATGGGTGACGGCGCCTTCTTCTCCGCCCGGCGGGCAGCACGGACCCTGGCTGCAGCCTGCGAAATTCAGCTGGCGTATAACCGACTTCGCCACGAGGGTTTTCCGTTTGACAAGGGCTTGAGGATCGCGGTCAACGCCGCCGAATACCGGCTGTTGCCGATGCGGGGTGCTGATGCCGGACGGCCGACCTACGAATTTTTTGGGCACGGTATTGTCGAACTGGCACGGCTGACGACGGGAAAGAGCACGCGTGAAGTGTCCCAGGTCGCGGAACTCCTGATCCACGCGGGATACTCCCCGGAACATGTTGACGAATTCTTGCGCCCGCTCATCGAAGCGAGGGTCAAGAAGACTGGGCAGGCACGAAGGCTGTACGCCGCGACGCTGGACGACCATGGCGAGTTGATCAACGAAGGAATCGTCTTGACGGTCGCCTTCGTTGAGGCCCTGGGTCGAGAGTTGGGAACGTGTGCCCTCTGGCAGGGCGAAGCTGATCATCTTCAGTGGCTGGTTCTCGATGTTGATCCAGGCGGACAGAACCCCCTCCTGGTCGGCATTCGGCTCTTGGGGGTCGCACGCCTGAAAGGACTCGAACCAGTTGAGCTGGTCGAGGCCCTGCCCTGGCCCGAGAAGGGGCCGCCGCCACTTCGCCGGTTGCAGCAATCCAACGATCTGGTCGATGCCTTACGCCGGGTTGGCGGGCTTGAGTCTCCGGACACCGATTCGTCCGAGACACGAACGATTTCCGACGATCTGGTTGTCGTCAATTTCACCGAGCCGACGGGCATGCCTCGTTGGATTCTCGGTGAATACCGTTCGTCAGACGACGTTATCCTCCATGGTCTTCATGTGCCCTTGGTCGTACCCCACGATTCTGGGCCAATCGAAATGTGGCTCTTCCGTTCCCGCTTCGATCTGGCAGGAATGTACGAAGTTCTCAGGAGAGAGTCGTCAGGAGTCGCTCGGCCTTTGTCCCAGATGCGGGAGCAAAAGGATTTTCGCGTGTGGTTTCTGGCCGCGCCCCACAGATCGCCCTAAGAGTCCCATCAAGTAGCTAACTCAGCGGAGCCGGAACCAAAAGGAATCGGCGCGCCTTAACCCCGAGCCCGAGCCCGAGCCCGTTAACGTTGTCGTTATCGAAATGTTTTTGGCGTTTGGCCGTGAAGCCGGACCCAGGCAACCGCGCCTGTGGATCTTTCAGTTGGGGTTGAACCCGAAGGAAGTCGGGAACGGTAACGGGCTCGGGCTCGGGGAAACACAACGGTGTGCGATCACCGGCAAGTCCTGCAACTGCACTGACTTGTATGAGGCCAACCTGACCGCCATTCGTTACCCAATCTCCTCGAGCAGCTGACAATAACTGCGATACCGACCACGATCGAAGCGACCGCTTTCTACAGCGTCTCGAATGCCGCATTGAGGTTCGTGTACATGGCTGCAGTTCGAATACCGGCAATCGCCCAAGTTGTCTGCAATCTCCCCAAAGGCGTCCTGAAGGTTCTCAGGGCTGATGTCCCAGATGCCGAACTCCTTGAGACCGGGCGTATCGACGACAAATCCCCCGAAAGGGAGGGGCATCAGTTCGGCCCGAGTCGTCGTATGACGGCCCTTCCCTGTAGCCTCGGAAAGACCACCAACTCGAAGCTTAAAACCCGGGTAGACCGCATTGAGCAAAGAACTCTTGCCTGCCCCCGAGGGCCCGCAGAACAGGGTCGTTCGGTCCGGAAGCAAACGCTTGACTTGGCCGAGACCCCAGGCCGAACGCGCGGAAACCTGAAGGACGGGGTAGCCAAGGCGACTGTAAATGTCCACCCATCTTCTAATTTTCCCAGATCCCTCGTCTATCTTGTTGAAGATAATAACCGGCGTAATATCGGCGAGGTGACACGCAACCAGAAACCGATCCAGAAGCCCCGATTTGGGCTCCGGATTCTTGGTGGCAAAAACCAGCAGTGCCTGGTCGATGTTGGCCGCCAGAACCTGGGGTCGAGGCGACCCGATGGCCTTCCTTGCCAGACTGGAAAACCGCTTTTGAACAGCCACAATCACTCCATCGGATTGGGACCGGTCTATCGAAACCCGGTCTCCGACGACGATCTTGGGGGCTTCAGGCGCCCCACCCTCCCAGGTCAGATTTCTTCTGGCCGTGACCAGGAGTGGGCGCTTATCGACTTGCACCCGGATCAATGCGCCGTGTCTGGCGATAACCGTTCCGGCAATGAGTTCCATAGCCTCCGAGTATACAGAGGTTTAGCGAGCTTGGCGCTCGAACCGAGGCGGCCGTGAGATCAATTCGTCAACCGCTCGGCAGAATCGAGCGAATTCTGGGTAGCTCTTGGGCTCGACGGTGACCGCAGGGATTTCAAGGACCAGGATCGATTGCCACCGCCCCTCAACTGCCTCAACAGTCTCGTCAACATGACCCCACGGGGTCGAGAGCCGTCGAGCCGGCCTGTCTGACGTCCAACCGGAAGGCGGTTTGATAACCACCTCGTCGAGGCGGAGGATCGGCATCTGAAGGATCAAAGGCTGTCGACGTTCCGGCAAGGAGGCCAGGGCCGGCGCCAGAGGAGACGCCGCATTGAACCCTCGGCATTCCATTGTGGCGCCCTGCACATCGCAGGCTCCGGGCAAGTCCATGATGAAGCGAACTTCGAGGCGTTGATCGTGGTGCTGGACTTCGCCCCGCACGTTCTCCGCGCCGGGAAACAGCCCTGCCGCAAGGCGTCCGAAGACCATATCAACCCGATCCGGAGGGACCGAGCGCAGATTTTCGGAAAACCGCGCCGCCTGGGCATCCCGCAACCACATCGTGAAGACGATTTCAGCGTCCCCTTCAGTATCGATCGTGGCCTCGAGCACCGTATGTTCCTCAAGGTTCGGATTGGGGAAGGTCGGGAGTTCCGAGAGCAGGAAAACGTCGGCAATCGAATCGGTCAACGGCACCATCAGGGCATCACTGCCCTGAAGGATTGGGGAGATGTGGCCGACGCCCGAGGTCTCCTCGTGGAGGTCGACCCATATTTCGGTTGACCCTCGACGTACGCGGAGCAGGGGTAAGGTGAAGGCGTCGGCCGACGGTACTGCCAGGTGTGTGTTGGCGAAGGGAGCAGGCCGAGACAGTGCCAGATCGACCTCCCAGTCGGCGCTGAGCAGAAGCGCAGCCAATACGCCCAGTCGATTCCCTCGTCCTCGTGAGAGAGCAGATCCTGCGGAAACACCGAGGTCCAGAGGTGCGTTCCCGTCTTCGACCGAAAGGAGCAGGGCCGAAACCAACGACTGCAGTTGGTCGATCGCTGTCTCACCCTCAAGGTGTTCTTCGGCAAAGAGCCGAATCTCCCGGGTCGTACGCACGACCGGAATCAGGCGATTGCGAAGGTTGTCACCAACAGTCTGCCAGTCGACGCCGAATCCGTAGGAAACCCAAGGCAGGAGTTCTTGAGTCGGTGGACCGAAGGGCTCATAGGGCGTTGCCGGCATATCCTTGGCCCGCCACTTCCGGACGATCAGGTCTTGATGAGTCCCGGTGCTCACCTCGAGCCCGGTAAAGAGGCCCTCGACGGCGAGTTCAATTTCCGGCGGGTGGAGCAAGATGTACTCAGACACTCCAAAGGCCCGGTCGGAATCGGCAAACCGGTAGACGTAGGGTGAAAGATGCCCAGCCACATTGGGGGAGATTGCCGAGACCGAGGCGACGTACTCCTCTTCGACCAGGTCTCCGCTTTCCACCTCGCCCAGACTGATCCCCCGGGAAGTCGGGGTGATCTCCGCCGGCACGATCTTCCGTCCGTCGGGCTTGATGATCGCAAGTGTGATCCGAACCGCGCCCGGCATTTGCTCGAGGGAGGAGGCCCGGCGGGCGCCGGCCGGTGTCAGCGCCTTGCTGAGGCCATGGTAGTAGTAGAGGCTGGAGCCGTCTGGGAAGACCCTTTCGACTGCTTGATCCAGCAGGAGGACAGCATCGACGCCCTCTTCGGACACCGAACTGGACTTGGCGATGTCTGAAGCATCAACATGGAAAGTCCCCCAGAATGGCTCGATGACACCCCGTCGCCAGGCCAGGGTCATCAGATCCAAATCAGTCGGATGAGAGGCCAGGACTCGGGTGATAGAGGCTTTGGCGCCGACGTGAGTCGAGTGCTCAGCTTCTGCCGATCCCAGGGCGAGACTGAGGTCGAGGACGCCGAGATCGGGAAGAATGCCCCAGGTGTTCAAGGCCTGATCCAGTGCCGTGCGGGCTTCGTCGTGGCGTTCTGATCGCAACAGCAATCGGATTCGATCTGCGTCGAGATCTGGATCCTGAATCCGACGGCGAAGCTTGTCGATCATCTCGATAGCCTCTTCGGTCGAACACCCCTCGGCCAATTGGGAAATGTGGTTCCGTCGCAAAGGGGCCTGGGCTGCCAACGAGTGAAGGACATTCCGGTATTCGGTCCAATGCTCCAGACCTTCCAGAACCTGCAGTCGGAGCCGCTGCACGCTCTCCGTTGGTCCCAACGCCCTCTCCAGTCCTGCCAGGGCATCTGCGGCCTCCTGAGGCCAACCTCTGTGCACGGCCTGGGTGATTCGCAGACGAAGCACCCGAACATCGGAGGGATGTTCTTCGATCAGTTTTTCCTGAAGACGTTCCACATCTTCGATACGGTTCTGCCGGGTCGCCAACAGCCGTTCGACCAACCCGGTTATCGGCAGCTCACTACACCGTTGCAGGTGATCGGCTGCGCGCCCGGCGACGACCTCCGATGCCTCTCCGGTGGGCTCGAGGACAGAGAAGGTGGCGACCGCCAGATTGACCATCGGCTCGTCGGGCGCTGCGGCAAGCGCCTGATCGAGAAGGGTTCTTTGAAGCGGTACATCGCGGCGGATTCGAGCCACTTCCACAGCTCGCAGCAATTCCCCAACGGCAGTGGGGTCCGAGACATCAATGTCCGGCGTTGGAGGGTCGATCGCCGTGAGAGTCGACTCCGCCCATTGGGGCATCTGGCCCCCGGTGTCAGACCGAGGCAGGATGACCGGTCCAGTCTCGTCGTCGAACAGGCTCAGCCTGACGGAGGCCAGGCCCTGGGGCGCCATCGCGGCCCGAAATCTGTGCGTCCCTGACTCCAGATGCACCCGGTACCATATGACCCCTGGATCACCGATGCCCGCGAAACGGATTTCGGCAATTCCGATGCCGTCCACTTCGAGGTTGAGATCACCCTGCGCCTCGACCACAAGGAACCCGTCAACGGTATCAGCCGCTTCGATCGTCCAGGCTACCAGGACGACACCCCCAAGCTGAAGTGACGGCGGAACCGCTATCCTTCCGTCCTCTGAGACCAAACCAACCCGGTAGTGTGTTCCCGGTCCGTTCCATGGCGTACCCAGGGGCGGTAAATCGATATCGGCCGGAACAACCCCCCGTCCCAGGTCCAAACGCCCGAACGTGCCCCAGGGGCCCGAAAGCTCTGCATTGATCAAGGTTCCAGCTGGAGGAAGGCCGGAGAGTTCACTTTCGATCAATCCCAGGATGAAGGCCAGCTCTGGGTTGATCGGAGGCGTGACGGTCTCGAGAATCTCCTCGGGATCGGGCAGGCTGTCCAGCGTCCCCAACCACCAGGAAGCAACCGCAACAGCCTCAGCACTTCGGCTGTCGCCCTTGATGACTGTCAAGGCTTCGGTCCGAGCCCGAGCTAGATCCATCTGAGCATCGGCCAGGCGAACGTCCCACCACGAAGCACTCTCGCTGAAAACGGCCGCCGCCATGATCACGAGTGCCGGCAAGAGTCTGCGGACAATCATGGAACCTCCAGGGGCCGCTCGAGGATTCGCCGGCTCTTGACGAGGAAGGTCCGGAGTTCCGGAGCATTCTCAGGCTCGACCACTCCGGGTTCCAGGTGGAATTGGCCTGTGATTCGATAGCCTTCGGAATGGCGTTCGACATCGATGGTCAATTCACCGAATGACGTTCGAAGGGCTACCGGGTCGGGAAGAACTGGAGGCGCCGGGCCCGGGCCGATGTCGATGGTCCACTCGAGGTCGGGCCGGACTCCAACGACGAGAGGCGTCGAGCGCAGATCCGACGGCATCAGTTCGGTATCCAGTTCGAAAACTCCGGGATAGGTCTTGAGCCCTCCTCCTGCGACAAGGGCTGAACGTTCGACCGTAGCTCGGACCTCTATGGTGGCCACCTGTCGGCCAGGCTTAAGGTCGAGTTCGGGTTCACCGATGACCAGGGCGCCGGGAAACTGGCTCTGGATCCACCGTGAGAAAAGGCGGGGGTTTCGACTGCCGCCGAAACGACCTCGGCGCATCGTTGCGGCTTCGCCGGTGTCCGAGGTCTTGATCATCAGATCGAAGACCCCGTTCTCGGTCCGGGTCAGAGTGTAGCGGTAGTTGAAATGTCCCGCCCCTGGCGCCGGGGTCGTCAGGGGTTGGCTTTTCGGGCCATCGACCACCAGGACCCAGGCATTCTGATCGGCCCCCGGGGGAGGGAAGGCGTTGTGTCCGGCGGCCGTACCGTCCAGCCAGAGGTCGTCTTCGGGAAGGTAGGCGATGGCGTGGTTGAAGTCCTCAAGCAGAGCAGTCTTCGCTACAACTGGGCCTAAATGTGAGGTCCGGACCATCACCATGTTCGCCGGAATGTCGATCGACGAAAAAAGGGCAACCAGCAGGCCGGCCGTATCCTTGCAGTCACCCATACGGTGAGTCAGCACCCAGTCGGCTGAAAAGGGCCGATACTTGTGTTCTCCAAACTCCAGACCAACATAGCGGATCTCGTTGGTGACGAAGGCGTAGATGCGAGCGATTTTCTCTCCGCGATTCGTGGTACCGCGTGTCAGCCGTTCGGCAAGATCTTCAACCTGGCGGGAGGCGCGAATCCGGGTCGCAACGTGCCGGCCGTACCAGTCGGCGAGATCACCCCAGTCCGGGTGGTTGGAATAGACAAGATGGGGACGGACCAGGAGTTCCGGCCCCACAGGCTGGTCCTGGGCCAGTCCGGCCAGGTTGTCGAAGACCCAGAGCATATGGGTGGTGCCATCCGCTTCTTCCGTGATCTTGGGAAGCCCATCGAGGTGGGCCAGTTCCCATGCGGGCATCTGGTCTCCGGGGCCCGAGAGTTCAATCTCGGCCCGGAGGGTCGGGGCCGACTGACCCAGGCGAACGATGCCACCGCCGTATGCGCCGGTTTCGTTGGCCTCGGCGGTCTCGGTAACGACGGTACTGATCTCGATCAGATCGCCGTCCTTGATGTCGTCGAAGGACAAGACTCGGAGGCGTGTGTCATAGAAAATGTTGAGTTCAGGCTCGGAAAGCCGCGGAGAATCCTGGCGCCGGGCGCTGATTTCGCCACCACTCCGGCGGAGGATACGGGCTTGCAACACATGCAGGCGCTGTGTTTCCGGGATGTAGGGTATGTGGTGCCTCTTGAGGGACCGGGATGCCTCGGCGTTCCGGACCAGGTAGGCCTGCTGAATCGTCTCTTCGGTCAGATTTCCCGGCAGAAATCGAATAGCTGTGTGGTCCAACAGGACGACGTTCGGCCCCTCGAGATGGTCAACCTGGTCGGCCAATTCCCACAGTTCATCAGGGCCGAGGATTGTGTGTGTTTCCTCGGTTTTCTCTCCCAGAAGTGCCAGAAGATGTTTGGCCCGTCTGCTTTGTGGCCGATCTTCGAGCACCCTCCGGGCGGACCGTGCGGCCCCGTCGTCGTCTGACATCCTGTGCTGAAGATGGGCCTGCTCCATCAGAAGGTTGCTATGGTTGGGACACCGCGCCAGACCCTCTGAGATCACCGATAATGCCGCCCCAAGCCTGTCTTCAGATGCATGCAGACGGGCCAGGCGTACTCGGAGACCGGGCCGGTTGGGGTCTCGGGCCAGTTGGGAGGTCAACAGCCGCTCCAGAGTGTCGCCGTCACCGCAGCGTTGGGCTTTTTCCAACTTGAACTCTTCGACCCTGGGCAGACCCGGCGCCAGTTCCCACAGCCGGTCCAGCACGCGATCCAGGAGATCCCACCGTGCAAACTGCGCCGACCAGTCGGCCAGGACACCGAGAACATCCAGGCACTCGGGTGCCGCATCCATCTGCCGGACCAGATCGTCCAGAATGACTGGACCCCATCGCTCCACATCGAGACTGAGGGCGGCAGCCACAACGGCCGGACTCTGAAGGTGCCCCTTCAAGAGAGCCTCTGCCTCGAAGAAGAGACCACGTTCGGAGTACCACCGAGCGAGTTCAGTTCGAGCCGGAAAGGCTGGAGCGCCCGCCACAACAGCTTCCACCAGGAGGTCTCGCTCGGCGGTGGCCTCGGTACTGACCATCCACTCGAACAATCGTGCCTCGACGGGATAACTGCTCCGTGCATCCCCGCAGGCCTTTCTGGCGGAACCGGACCCAACGGGTTCGGAATTTCGGTTGACCAGCAGGGCTGCCAGTGCCAGGCGAGCCCCTTGTGTATTCGCTGTGATGGCAGTCTTGATCTCACTCTCCAAGGTTCTGATCTCAGGCGGGCCACGCTTGACCGGCGGTGTGTCGGCGGGCCTGTTCCCAATTTCCCTGACTCCGACGAGGGCCGATCCGTCAGGCGCAGTCAGCCGAACCCTCAACCACCAGTCTGAGGACTCTGATGCGACCGCAACGATCAGCGTATTGGCGCCGGCCTGCAACCAGCCTCCAGCGGCGACCTGGTCCTCGGCGCCCCTCAAGGGAAAGTCGGTTGTCAACAATCTTTCGCCGTTGAGCCAGACCCGAGCGACCTGAGCGGCTCCCAGACGGATGGCGACCGGTGAGGTGGTTTCACTCTCAACCGTCGTCGCCAGGTAGAGCATCTGGCGGCGGGCCGGCCACGCCAGGCCCTGGACCTGGACCCAACCCAGGGGATCCGTACCCGGAGTGGCCCGCCACAGAGTCTCCGAAGACGGGAAGGCTGCCTGGTCAGAAAAATCTCCCAGCTCTTCGATCGAGTGGCTTTGGGAGGACCACCACTGTGTCAGGCCGCCACTGGTCAAAAACAGTTGGGTCGCAGCGGCTGGACGCCCCAGGTCGACGGCAAGCTCCGCACGGAGGCGGCGGATTTCGTCGGCCATCAGGGGATCCATTGGGTCGGCCGAAGCCAGGCGGTCAAGAAGATGGGTTGCGGTTGACCAGCGGGTCATTGCGTGCCGGTACTCAAGGGCCAAAAAAACCTGGGAATAATCGACCGGCGCCAACCCGCCCTCAAGCGCCGTGGCGACCTGGAGCGAGGCCCAAGTATCGATCGAGTCGGTGTCCTCGGCCGTCACGGCCACGGACACAGACCCGAGAACCAGGAATGAAACGAGCAGCGCGCTCAGGGAAATTCCTCGAGCGATGAAATACCCGTGACATCTGTTTCTCCCGTTCATCATCGGCGGAGTATTACACATCAACCTAACCTGAGCGATTCTGGCGGATGAGATGTGTCAAGTCCTTGAGGCTCTGGTGCTTGAAAAAAACGTAGGCATACCTGTTTGTCTGTCGAGGCTTTTTGAAAGCAGGAACCGACACCAGCCCCGAGGGCTGCCACGCCGAAGGCGGGGGAGAGCGAAGCGACCAGTGTGGGCAAACCAGGGCCCAAGGACTTGGCGCAGGTCGCCGATGAGAGTCGCTCAGATTAGGGTCAATTGATACCCCTGTCGTTCGGCTACAATGACCACTCGAAATGGAGGTTTCATGCTGCACGCCGTGATCATGGCGGGAGGTTCCGGGACCAGGTTCTGGCCCGCATCCAGAAAAGACCGCCCCAAACAGTTTCTGCAATTGGCCGCCGACCGGCCTCTTCTGAGGTTGACATACGAGAGGTTGGCGCCAATGGTTCCGCCGGAGCGGATTTGGGTGGTGACTGCCTCGTCGACGGTTGAGCTGACCCGAGAGATTTTGCCGGAACTTCCGTCGGGTAACGTCCTCGGGGAACCGGTCGGCCGGGACACAGCTGCATGCGTTGGTTTTGCTGCCGAGGTGCTCCGCGCCTATGATCCCGGCGCCGTCTGTCTGGTTCTGGCTGCGGACCACATTATCGGGGACGAAGATCAATTCAGACAAGCAATGATTGCCGGCGCCCGTCAGGTGCAAGAAAACGGCGGCCTGTTGACCTTTGGCCTGAGGCCTACCGGTCCTGAAACGGGCTTCGGCTATCTCCAGGTCGGCGATGTGTGCCGGACGATCGACGGGTACCAGGTTCATACCTTGAGTCGTTTTGTCGAAAAACCGGATGTCGTTACGGCTCAGGGCTATCTCGATCAGGGTAACTTTCTCTGGAACTCCGGAATGTTCGCCTGGAAAGCCGAGGACCTCCTGTCAGAGATTGAGCGTCAATTGCCCCTGCTGGCCGAAGGCCTGCATCGCATCGGCGTTGCCCAGGGTACGGGGAATGAGGCGGCAGTCCTGGCCGAGGTCTATCCGAACCTCCCCAGAATTTCGGTCGACTTCGGCATCATGGAAAATGCAGCGGTTCGCTGGACCGTACCGGTCTCATTCCCATGGTCGGACGTCGGTTCCTGGCCGGCGCTGAGAGAGGTCCTGACTCCTGACGATGCCGGCAACGTCAGTCGAGGCCGTGCTGTCGTCCTCGATTCAGGTCGCAACGTCATCGTCAGCGAAGGCCCCGTCGTATCGCTGATCGGCGTCGAGGACCTGGTCGTCGTAGCAACCCCTGATGCCGTGCTGGTCGTTCCCGCCGATCAGGCGCAGAAGGTCAAGGCGGTCGTGGAGGAACTCGAGAGCCGAGGCTGGGACGACGTGCTGTAGGGGCACGGCGTGCCGTGCCCATGCAATTCGTTCTACGAATTGCCCAAAGTCATCAACAACCACGCCGGGACAGCCTCCATCGAGTTTCCAGGTCGCCGCAGTCGTCGTTCGATCCGGCCGGCTTCGATCAGGCTCTGGATCAGATCGTCGTCCGAGTAGAGGGATGCGCCGCGAAAGAGGCGCTGCATTGCCCAGGGAGTTGGGGCCTTGGTCTTGGTTTTTCCTTTGGGGCCACTACGAAAGGGTGCGCCGGGGTCGGCCTCGATATGAGACTTAAGTTTGGGGCCGAGGCGCGGCTTGAAGGTCTGGGAATACCACGCCCGAGCCGAATTTTTCTGTGGATCCAACTCGTCCTCGACGCCAATCGCTCGTGCCGCACCCCGCAAATAGAGCATCCGGGTGAAGGCATCGATCGCCAGGTTGAAGACCCTGATGCCCAGTGCGCCGTCATCAATATGACCCCCGGACCAGTCACGAATTGGAAGGCCCCGCCGGCCCTCATCGAGAAAGGTGACGGCCGTCCGGATATCCCTGCCCAGGATAGCGTCCTGGAGTTTTTCGAGTGAGCCCTCCAGGGGCAGCACCAGGCGCCTCACCAGCGCCTCGTCAATCAGAGCATCCGGTCCTGCGGCAACGGCCAGTTTCACAGTCTCCTGGACCAGTCGCCGGGGCGCAAAACCCAGGCGTTCGAAGAGCAGCGATTCCGCCGCCGGTGCAAAGCGGGCGTCGGGAGCGGCTCGGGCTCTCAGCCGGCGAAGGACCGTTTTCTGGGCGTCGGACACGGCACAATCTTCCCAGGGTTTGGGAGGTTCAGGCGCTGCGATCCAATCCAACTGACCGGCACCTTCCACGGCCGCAACAAGAGACCCGGTTGGCTTGGCGCTACACCAGACTCCCATGACAAGGGCAACGCCATCAGGCATGCCATCCTCGAGCGTACTCAACAGCGGTTGCACCAGGGCATCGACGCTCTTGGCGTCTTTCTTGGACGGGATCTTCGGGCCACCAGGACTTGTCGAGGCGATGACCCACTGGCTAATATCCGGCACCAGGAGAATACGCTCGGGGTTGAACAGGGAAGGAGAGTTCAGCTCAAGGGCCACATCGTCCGGCGTGACGTCGTCGGGCAAGGTCTCAACCGCAGCTTCGGGCATATGGCCCACGGCCCTTTCGGTCGCATCCCTGAAAGCATCCTCCAGAAGAAGATCGTCTCCGGCAGCGACCAGGATCAGTCGAGTCTCGGGGCTCAGCTGTCGCCCCGGTCCAGAATTTCCTGGCACTCGATGCAGTGGCGAGCCCAGGGAACAGCCGTCAATCGGGCCTTCTGAATTACCTTTTGACAACTGACGCATTTGCCGTATTTGCCGCTTTCAATCTGGCCGAGGGCTCGGTCGATCCGTCTGACAAGGTCACGTTCGTTGATCCTGACGCTATAGGACACTTCACGGTTGAAGGCGTCGGTTGCCTTATCGCCCGAATCGGGTGTTTCGGTATCACCGTGTTGGCTCTCGGCCGTTCTTGCGGCCTGGACCAACCCCTGGACCTCTATTCGTTTCTCTTCCAGAAGTTTGCGGAAACGGGCCAGTTCGGTACTTCTCATGAGGCCTGTCCTCCCTTCATCCCCCAAGCCGGGAGATATAACAATTGTACATCTGATTCTTCCGTCAGCCCAAGCCGCTTCTGTGGTAATTCCCCGGCCCGAGAATATCGGTTGCTCGGTAGAGTTGCTCCCAGACCATCAGCCGGGCCAGCAGGTGGGGCAGGGTCATCGGACTGAGCGACAAAACGACGTCGGCCCGGTCACGCAGGGACTGCGTAATGCCCAGATCAGAACCGAGTGCGAAGGCAACACCGGGAGGAGCCTGATGTTCAAGCTTCTGAAGAAGATGGGCAAAATCGACCGATGTCCGGCTTCGGCCGCCCTCGTCGAGCACCACCAATTTCCATCGAGGCGGGATCCGAGCCAAAAGCGTTTCGGCTTCCCGAACCAAGGCTGTCGACGGATCGGCGTCCCGGAGGCCGCTCGCCGGTTTGAGCGCAATGTCCTCAGCAGGCCATCGGCGAGAGATTCTGCGACGAAAATCTTCGACCTGGGTCTCGTATGGACTGCGGGTCGGCCGACCGAACCAGTAGACGCTCACCCGCATCACGACACCGAGGCGCGTACAACCCTCGAGGGCCACGCCGCGAAGAAGAAGGAATAGCCACAAAAAGGCACAAAAAGGCACGAAGAGGGGGAACAATGGAAACAAGGCTCATGCTCATGGTCCATGATGAATGAGGCATTGATCTCTTCATTTTCTCTTTTTTGTGCTTTTTCGTTCATTTTTGTGGCCGTTCTCTTTGTCGCATTTTGCAGAAGGCTCAGCTGATTGGTCAGAGCTCTCCTTCTATATCGACGGCCGCCCCTTGAATTCCGGCCCCATCGGTTTGGTCCTCGATCAGGGGCGCATCACCCCAAAGCCCCTCGAGATTGTAAAAGGCACGCCGCTCTTCGGTGAAGACATGTACGATCACATCTGCAAAGTCGATCAAGACCCACTGTCCTCCCCCAGAACCCTCGATGTGAAGGGGTTTGCGCTGGGACTTGAGGCGTTTCCGTATCTCCGTCGCAACGGCGTCGAGGTGCCGGTCTGACGATGTCGAGCAGAGTACAAAGGCATCGGTGAACGAGGTCAGCCCCGATACATCCAGAGCGGTGACATCGAAGGCCTTTTTGTCGTGAGCCGCTGCGAGAATTTCTCGGACCAATTCGAGGGTATCTGAGTCCAACATCAGGCGGTGTCCTCTCCATGACGACAGTACAAGCCGTATTTCTCGATATAGGAAAATATTTCGTGAGGCACCAGCTCGCGGATCGGCAAACCCAGTCGCTGGCGTTCACGAATGGAGGTTCCCGAAATCGGGAAGGGTTCGTGGTTGAGCAGGTAGATCGTCTTTTCGCCAGCGTCACTGACCTCTTCGAAAGGAGCGACGACCTGTATCCGATCTCGGATCTCTTCGGGAACTCTGGAGATGAGTTTATCCCCCCACATGTGGGCGCGGTGGAGTACCACCAGATGGGCGAGGTCAACCAAATCCCGCCACCGGTCCCATGACCCGATCTGGGAGAATGAGTCTGACCCCATGATGAAGTACACAGTTTTGTCGGAGAATTTTTTAACAAAACGACGAAGAGTATCGACGGTATAACTCGGGCCCGATGTGAAGACCTCGGCATCTGAAGCAAAGAACCCCGGATAGGGCAAGGTGGCCGTCGCCACCATCGCCAACCTGTGGGTGACCGGCGTCAACGGATCGGCCGACTTGTGCGGAGGTTCACCGGCAGGCACGAAATAGACGGCTTCAAACTGGAAGGTCTCGAAGGCCCGGACCGTCGGAACGAGATGACCCAGATGGAAGGGGTCGAAACTGCCTCCATAGACCGCGATGCGATCGGTCATCAATAGATCTCCTTCTCTTCACCAGTCAAATCAAACAGAAGGTAGAGCAGTTCTTTCACGCCTTCGCCTGTGACCGCTGAGATGGCGTGAGTATCGACATTGAAGGTGGACCCTACGGCCGCCAGGTCGATCAATGCCTGATCCCTATCCTCAACAGCGTCCAGTTTGGTGCCGACCAGAATCCAGCGCCTGTCGGCCAGGTCGGAACTGTGAGCCAAGAGTTCATCACGAATCATCGTAACCCGGTCGCCAGGAGGAGGGTCGACCATTGAAAGGTCAACCAGGTGGACCAGGGCTCGACAGCGCTCAATGTGGCGCAGGAATTGGGCGCCCAGCCCCGCCCCATCGTGGGCCCCTTCGATCAGGCCCGGGATATCGGCAAGGACCAGAGTCCGGTAATCATCACCGGGCGCCTTGACGACGCCGAGATACGGTTCCAGGGTCGTAAAGGGGTAGTCGGCCACTTTCGGGCGAGCCGCTGAGATTCGAGACAGCAACGTGGATTTTCCGGCGTTGGGCAACCCAACGAGGCCAAGATCAGCAATCAACTTGAGTTCAAATTCCAAAATGCGTTCTTGGCCTGGTTGGCCGTTATCTGCGCGGCGCGGCGCTCGATTGGTCGCTGAGGTAAATCGAGCGTTTCCCCGACCTCCCCGGCCACCCTGCGCGACGGTGAGCCGTTGACCGGCCTCGGTCAGGTCTCCAAGGGTTTCCCCGGTTTTGGCATCGCGAACAACCGTGCCGGGCGGCACATCCACATCGGTGGACTTGCCTCCTGCCCCGGTCTTGTTCGAACCCAGTCCGTTGCGTCCCCGTTCCGCTGCGACAAGGGACTTGTGGTAGAGGCTCAAAAGAGTATTGAGATTAGGGTTGACGACGAGAGTGACGTCGCCACCACGACCTCCATCACCCCCATTGGGGCCGCCGTGCGGCACGAACTTCTCCCGCCTGAAGGATACGCAGCCGTTGCCACCATCCCCGGCGCTGACCGTGATTCTGGCAGAGTCAATAAGCATGGCTAAGAGATGTCATCAGGCTTTGGTGGGCTGGATCTATTGGGGTCAACCGCGGCGCCATGGCCTCGTTGAGGTTCAGACCGTCAGAATGCTGATGAAGCGACCGAGTCGGCCACGGTTCTTGAATTGAACCCGGCCTTCGGCGGTGGCAAACAGCGTATCGTCCCGACCGCGCATGACGTTGGTACCCGGTTTGAAGTGGGTGCCCCGCTGGCGGACCAAAATCGTTCCTGAGGTCACCGGCTGGCCATCACCAACCTTGGTTCCGAGGCGTTGTGCGTTGGAATCGCGACCGTTGCGGCTGGAGCCCTGTCCTTTTTTATGAGCCATTGTTCCCCCTACGCTTCGATGCTTTCCACGCGAACGCGGTAATAGTCCTGGCGATGTCCCT
>Ga0164313_10002175_pt1 | contig 17596 bp, 16 predicted proteins | sample GuaBasSedimGuay4_FD_113735 | JGI IMG/M metagenome (GOLD analysis project Ga0164313, IMG submission 113735) | Subseafloor sediment microbial communities from Guaymas Basin, Gulf of California, Mexico - Guay4, Core 4569-4, 0-3 cm | ecosystem: Environmental > Aquatic > Marine > Hydrothermal vents...
CCACACCGCCATATTCTGCATGTATTTCTACCTGACTAAACAGGGTATGCGCACGTAAGCCGGCATCGCTGTCATACAACGCCACGCCGGTTTCATCACAGGATGTTTCAATGCCAAGTACGATCATTACACTTCTTTAAACAATTGGATTGGCGATTGTAAATCATGCGGGTCCTTTGAGGTAATATGTCGGCAGGATTTTCAATTACGATGCAAGACACAACACTTGGGAAAAAAATTGAGCGAAGTTTTAGGAATAGTCGCCTCGGGGCACAAAGAGACTTCAAATGCAGCCAGGGTGCTGCTGGAGGAAGGCGGCAACGCTTTCGATGCCGTTCTGGGTGCTATGTGCGCCGCCTGCGTTTGTGAACCTTTGCTTGCCAGTCTCGGTGGCGGTGGGTTTCTGCTTGCCCGTGCTGCGGGGAAAGAGAGTGAGATTTTTGACTTTTTTACCCAGACACCAACTGCCGGGGAAGGGGATCTGGATTTTTACCCCATTGATGCTGATTTTGGACCCGCCACACAGGAATTCCATATCGGCCTGGGTTCCATGGCGGTACCGGGTGTAGTGGCGGGCCTGTTTGCCATTCACAAGGCGCATTGTCGCCTGCCGCTGGAAAAAATTATTGAACCTGCTGTTTATCTGGCAAGAGAGGGTGTGCGCATCAATGAGCTGCAAAAGTTCATCAGCGAAATATTGCATTCTATTGTTGGTGCCACACCTGAGGCGATGGCGTTGCACAGGCCCATGTTTTCCCCGGGAAGGCTGGCTGAAATCGGTGAATTTATTGCCAACCCGGATTTGGCTGACACCTTTGAGTTGATAGCAAAGCATGGCCCCAGGTGGTTCTATGAGGGTGCGCCAGGGCAGCAACTGGCTCGTGACTGTGCCGCTGGTGGAGGACTGATTACGCTGGCAGATTTAGGCAGGTACGAAGTTATTCAGCGTAAACCCGTCACGGCTAAATCCCATGGCGCTACCGTCAGTCTCAACAGTCCGCCCTCCCCGGGCGGTTGTCTGATCGCATTTGCCCTGTCCTTGCTGGACAAAAGCCAACGGCAAGATCACGTGGATATGCATATCGGAGCGCACCAGTGGGGGAGTGTGGAGCACACCTTGAAGCTTGCCCGGGTCATGCAGGCTTCCGGTATTGTGCGTGAACAGTACGGTATGGCGACGGGGCTTGATGACGAGACTGCAGAAAAAATCCTGCAAACTGAGCATCTTGTGCATTGGCAGGAAACATTACAAACAGGCGCAATGGCTTCACGCGGGACAACCCACCTGAGCGTGGCGGATGCCGAAGGCAATCTCGCAAGTCTGACACTCTCCAATGGTGAGGGTTCTTCTTATGTATTACCCGGCAGCGGAATCATGCTGAACAACATGTTGGGTGAGGAGGACCTCAATCCCGACGGATTTCACCGTATGCCCCCCGGTGTCCGGCTGGCTTCAATGATGACACCGGCGATTGTAACGCTGGCAGATGGCGGGCAGATCGCTTTGGGGTCAGGTGGTTCCAACAGGATTCGCAGCGCCATATTGCAGGTACTGGTTAATGTGCTGGGTTTCAACATGGGCCTGGAGGAGGCCGTTGGTGCGCCGCGAATGCACCTTGAAGGCAGTCAATTGAGCCTGGAAACAGGGTTTCCAGATGCTGCCTTGCAAGCATTGGAGGGACCATGGCCCGGTGTTGAATTGTGGCCTGAATCCAACTTGTTCTTTGGTGGCGTACATGCTGTTGAGCGCTTGGCCAACGGGGAGTTCCGTGCCGCTGGTGACCCCCGCAGAGGCGGTGCAACCGCCATCGCAAAAACCCCGTAGGGTGGACAATTTATTCCCCACCTTTCCAGCGGCGTGTTTTGCATGTAATTTTTCTTTGCACCGATGGTGGTTTAAAGGTTAAAATGCGCGGCTACGCCCAATATGGGCATAACTGAACAGATCGGAGTAACAATGCCAAGCGTAAAAGTTCGCGAAAACGAGCCTTTTGAATATGCACTGCGTCGCTTTAAGCGTTCGTGTGAGAAGGCCGGTGTACTGGCGGAAACCCGCCGCCGTGAGTACTATGAAAAACCTACACAGGAACGTAAACGTAAGGCTGCTGCTGCAGTAAAACGTAATTTGCGCCGCCTGGCACGGGAAAACATTCGACGTACCCGTATGTATTGATACTTCATTGGTGCCATTGAAGTAGAAGTGATGGTGAAGTAGAAGTGATGGCTCTGACCCAAAGATTTTGGCGAAATGACTCTTGGTGAAATGACTCTTGGCGAAATGACTCTTGGCGAAATGACTCTTAAAGGGCAAATTCAGGAAGATGTAAAAACTGCGATGCGGGCGCGCGATCAGAAGCGCCTGACAGCATTGCGGCTGATTACGTCCGCTATCAAGCAAATCGAAGTAGACCAGCGCATCGAGGTCGATGACCAGATAGTACTGGGTGTTCTCGACAAGATGGTCAAGCAACGCAGAGAGTCCCTTGAGCAGTATCAGGCTGCAGGCCGGGATGATCTGGCCGCCCAGGAACAGTACGAGCTGGATTTGCTCGCACCCTATTTGCCGGAAGCACTGAGCGACGCTGAAGTGGCCGACCTGATCAAACAGGCAGTCGCAGAAACAGGCGCCAGCAGTATCCGTGACATGGGTGCGGTGATGAACAAGCTTAGAGGTGAGGTGCAAGGCCGAGCTGACATGAAAGCCGTAAGCAGCGCCGTCAAGGCACAACTCAGCGCCTGATATGCCAACGGCCACAGGCCCGTTAGTCCAGCCCCTATGAGTGGTCGTATTCCCGATTCATTTATCGAAGAGTTACTCGCGCGTAGTGATATTGTTGAATTGATTGAAAGGCGTGTTCCATTAAAGCGCGCCGGTAGCGAGTTTCAGGCTTGTTGCCCGTTTCACGACGAAAAAACACCCTCTTTCACAGTCAGCCCCAAAAAGCAGTTTTACCATTGTTTCGGTTGCGGTGCGCATGGTTCTGCAATCGGTTTTCTGATGCAGTATGAAGGTCTGGAGTTTCTCGATGCCATCGAGGAAATGGCTCGGGCGGCCGGCCTTGAAGTACCCACCAGCGCCAGTCAGCAACCGCGCCCTGATACCGGCCTGTATGACATTCTGGCGGACTGTGCAAAGTTCTATTGTGAGCAGTTGAAGACTCACCCTGCGGCAATTGAATATTTGCAGGGCAGGGGTTTGTCCGGTGAGGTGACGCGGGATTTTGAGATAGGTTACGCGCCGTCCGGCTGGGACGGAGTCATCAGGGAACTGGGAACGGATGCAGGAAAGCTTGAGCAGCTAAAGCAGGCTGGTATGCTCAGTGAAGGCAAAAGCGGTAGTTATGACAAGTTCCGCGACCGCATCATGTTTCCGATCCATGATCGCAGGGGCCGTGTGATCGCCTTTGGTGGCCGGGCATTGACGGACAGTGGCCCCAAATACCTGAATTCGCCGGAAACAGCGCTCTACCACAAGAGCAGGGAGCTCTATGGCCTGTACCTGGCACGCCAGCGCTCCGGTCGCCTGGATAGCATCATCGTGGTGGAAGGCTATATGGATGTCGTTGCATTGGCACAGTTCGGCTTTAAAAACGTAGTGGCAACATCGGGCACTGCCACCACGGCCTTACAGGTCGAAATACTTTTTCGTGCTGCGGATACCGTGGTGTTCTGTTTTGACGGGGATAAAGCGGGTCGCAAAGCGGCCTGGAGGGCACTGGAAGCAACGCTGCCAAAATTACGCGAAGGTTTGCAGGCAAGGTTTTTGTTTTTACCGGACGGTGAAGATCCAGATTCCATGGTACGTAAACATGGTAAGGAGGCTTTTGCCGCACAGATTGAAAATGCCAGTCCGTTATCCGAATTCTTTTTTGATCATTTCACCGCTGACATCAACCTTGGCAGTCTTGATGGGCGCGCACGGTTGATTGAGCAGACACAGCCTTTTATTGAATCTATTCCGGAAGGTGTGTTCAGAGATATGATGGCCTCACGGCTGGAAAGCCTTGCACAGCATAGGTTACACACTCATTCGCAGGTCGCTGTCACAACGGGTGGTGCAGCGCAGTTGCGCGGTAAGCCGACACAGGAACGCACTGCAATGCGTACCGCGATGGCACATTTGGTGCAGAACCCTGCACTGGTTGAGCAGCTTGAGGGCATTGACGAATTGGCCGGGCTCGGTAATGATGATGTCCGGGGTGTGGAAATCTTTATAGAACTTGTTGATTTTTGCATCAAACGCCCTAATATCACAACGGCTCAGTTAATAGAACTTTGGTACGATCATCCGGCCTTGCCTCATTTGAAAAAATTGGCAGTTTGGCTACTTCCGGGTGACGAAGAATTACAGGCACAGGAACTTGTTGATGCGGTTAATCACATTCGCCTGGGTTGGGTAGAGATATTGTTGTCCAGGGTGACCAATATTATGCAACAACGTGAAGAATACAGAGCCTTGCAGCAACGTCGGCAAGATCTGAAAAACCGGCTTGACGGCCATCAAAATTAAATTGAGGAAATTCTCTGGCAACGGGGGTCGCCGGAGTGGTTTTCTTGGACTATAGTTAATTATCTCGAAGCAAAATTTATGAATCAAAATCAACAGTCGCAATTAAAGGATTTGATTACCAAGGGTAAGGAACAGGGGTTTCTGACTTATGCCCAGGTAAATGATCACCTGCCCGATGATATCGTCGATCCGGAACAGATCGAAGACATCATCAATATGATCAATGATATGGGTATTTCAGTGCATGAAAAAGCACCGGATGCCGATTCCCTGATTCTCAATGATGACGCTGCATCAGGCTCAGATGACGACACTGCGGCAGAAGAAGCTGCAGCGGCACTGGCGGCGGTTGAGACAGAAATTGGTCGCACCACCGACCCAGTGCGTATGTATATGCGCGAGATGGGCACGGTTGAACTCCTGACACGTGAAGGCGAAATCGTTATCGCCAAGCGTATCGAGGCCGGTTTGAAACAGGTTCACCGGGCACTGGCACGTTTCCCGGGAACGCATACCATTTTGCTGGATGCGTATATTCTTCACCAGGAAGGCAAGCAACGTTTAACCGAGGTGATGATCGACTTCATTGATCCGAACGCCCCGGAAGCGCCTATTCCGGTTGCCAAGAAGCCAGCGGATGTCATCAAGGCCGAAAAAGCCAAAGAAGCCAGCGCAAAAGGTGAAGAAGTAGAGGAAGAAGAGGAAGAAGAAGAGGAAGAGGATACGGGTCCTACCGGTCCTGATCTGGAAGAGGTTGCTGAACATTTTGCCAGGCTGGGCAAACATCACGCTCAGTTCATTAAGCTGAATGAAAAACATGGCCCGGGTAGCGCCAAGGCGCAGCAGCATCTTGATGAAATGGCCGAAATGTTTATGTACCTGAAATTGCCGGCCAAGATGGTAGACCATCTGGTTGACCGTTTACGATTTGCTGTTTCCCGTACCCGTGAGCACGAGCGTGGCATTATGCAGATGGCGGTTCGTCAGGCAAAAATGCCGAAAACGACTTTCGTCAGAAGCTTTACCGGTAGCGAAGCCGATAAAGAATGGCTGGGCTCGGTGCTCAGCGGCAAGCAAAAATGGGTTTCGGCTCTCGGTGAGTACACCGATGATATTCTTGAGTTACAGGTTCGTCTGTCCCGTTTACAGCTGGCCCACAGGCTCACCATTTATGAGCTCAAAGAAATCAACCGGGCGATGTCTATCGGTGAGGCCAAGGCACGTCGCGCCAAGAAGGAAATGGTCGAAGCCAACCTCAGGCTGGTGATCTCTATTGCCAAGAAATACACCAATCGTGGTTTGCAATTCCTGGATTTGATCCAGGAAGGCAATATTGGCTTGATGAAAGCGGTTGACAAATTTGAGTATCGTCGCGGATACAAGTTCTCGACTTATGCAACCTGGTGGATTCGCCAGGCAATTACCCGTTCAATCGCAGACCAGGCCCGCACCATCCGTATTCCGGTGCATATGATCGAAACGATTAACAAACTTAATCGTATTTCCCGTCAGATGCTGCAGGAAATGGGCCGCGAGCCCACACCCGAGGAACTTTCCGACCGGATGGAAATGCCGGAGGATAAGGTTCGCAAAGTTCTCAAGATTGCCAAAGAGCCGATTTCCATGGAAACGCCGATTGGTGATGATGAAGACTCACACCTGGGTGATTTTATCGAGGATGCCAATATTGCATCACCGGTTGAATCTGCCACCGGTACCGGGCTTACCGGTACCGTTCAAGGTGTGCTATCCGGTCTGACTCCGCGTGAAGCCAAGGTTTTGCGGATGCGGTTTGGTATTGATATGAATACCGATCATACGTTGGAAGAGGTTGGTAAGCAGTTTGATGTTACCCGCGAGCGTATTCGGCAGATTGAGGCCAAGGCATTGCGGAAGTTACGGCATCCGACAAGGTCGGAGCAGCTGCGTAGTTTTCTTGATTTGGAATAGAGGGATTCGCCTGACCCCGAGAGGTCAGGCCGTGGTTTGTTCCCACAGGTTGCATAGGTAGGTGTAGAGGCTTTTTGCCATGGTTAATAATTCGGGGTCAATTCCCGAATTTGCCAGCACAACGGTATCTTCAATTCCCCATTCAATAGCCAGTGCTGCGTAGTCCATTACCAGCAGGCCTTTTGCTGCGTACTCCCAGTCAATCAGGTATAGCCTTTCCAGGCCGCCGATAAAATTTGCCATGATCGGGTCATGGTGGCAGAGGCCGGTTTCTGCGTTTTTGAAATGTGGTGATTCCAGCAGGGCTTGCATGGGTTTTCGTTGTTCCAGCAATGTGATGTCAGCCGGCTCGCCTTTTGCTTCAATGAGGTGCCAGTATTGCTGGATATGTCCGGCAAGATCCAGGCTGTGGGCATCGACTTGTAGCTGGTGACAGCGTTTTAGAAGTGTAAATGCCTGTTCGATGATTGATTTGCTTGCTTCGGGTTGAGAAGGCAGGCTGTTTTCAATATAGCGGCTGATCAGGATGCCTTGTTGCTCATCGGTGTACAGTAACGGCGGTGCGAGACCAGCGGCACTGGCTGCATGCCAGATTTTCATTTCATTATCACGGTGGCCGCCTGGTAGCAGGGAATTGCTGCCATTCAATCGCAATACCAACTTCTGATTGCCGGACTTCAGAAGGTAACTGCGATTGCTTCTGCCACCGTCCAGTCGGCTTATGATTTCCGGCTTGCCGGGCAGGTTACCCTGCCACTGCTGCCAGCTTCCGACGGCAGTTTCAGGCTGCAACGGCTTGCCTGTTACCACGATAGTGCTTGTGCCAATTCATGTAGCCAACCACTGCGATAATAATGTAAATGACGAACAGCAGTGCTGTCAGACCGAGCCCGCGGTCGATATAAAGTGGCACGGAAACAGCGTCGATCACGATCCAGTACAACCAGTTCTGCAGGTATTTACGTGTCACCAGGTAGGTTGTGATCACACTCGCCCAGGTTGTGAAGGAATCGATGTATGGCCATGCTGCACTGCTGTTCTCACTGAGCAAGTAGCCGGATACGCTGCTGAGCAGCAGGATGGCAACAATGATGAAGCCATGCTGGCGTCCGCTCAGGGATTGTATCGCCAGTTTATGTGGCTCAGTATTGTCCTCGTGGCCACCACGGGTCCATTGGTGCCAGCCAAAAATGGCCATTGCCATGTAGTAGACATTCAGGGCCGAGTCCATCAACAGGTTGACGTCCCAGAAAAGGGTAGTGTAAAGGGCGGTGCTGATAAAGGCGAAAAACCAGCACCAGATATTTTCCCTGACCGCCAATAACAGGTATGCAATTGCAAATATGACTGCGGCGCCCTCCCATAACGACATGGAAGATGCGGCGTCACCGATTGATTGTAACCACCCTTCCATCAGTGGAACACGTACTTCACATCAACACCGAACACCCGTGGTTCACCGAACTGACGATAGGCTTCATTGACATAACCCTTGCGTGGATCGTTGGCAAAATACAGGCCGTGTACCGCATAGTCTTCATCAGTGAGGTTGCGACCCCAGGCACGGATATTGAACGCACCGGCCTGGTAACCGATGCTGGCATTGAGGAGCGTGTAGCCGGCAATTTTTTGATTGTGATAGTAACCGTAAAAACTGTCGCTACGGCCTTCAATTTCCAGTCGGGCACTTAAGCGGTCGGTGAAATAAAGGTTGGTGCCAAGGTTGTATTGCCATTCTGCCGCCTTGGTCTGGTCGCGATTTTTAACATCGGTGATAACGGATTGTGTCCACTCTCCCGGTTGGCCCAGATCGACCACGGTGATCTCATCCACTTTGGTTTGCAGCCAGCCAAGGCCGGCGAAAATTTCAACAGTGGCGGATAGTTGGTAATCAATCTCCAACTCCAATCCGTAGTTGCTGCCACTGTCGACGCTATCCAGATAGCCAACCCAAAGAAAGTTAATGTCGTCCCAGATCCACGATTCCAACTGCGCATCGGTCCTGTCCATATGGAACATGGCTGCACGTAAGTTCAGAGCGTTATCCAGGTATCGGCCCTTGATTCCGATCTCCTTGTTTAACAGGCTTTCGCTGCCAAACTGCAGGCGTTCCTGCATGAAATCACGAAACTTTGGGTCCATGAATCCGAAAACGGAACTGGCTTCGGTATTAACCCCTCCGGGTTTTATACCGCGGGAGAGCGTGCCGTAGATCATCGTGCCGTTATCCAGGTCATGCTGCAGAGTCAACTCGCCAGTGAAATACTGGTCGTCGGTTTTGCTGCTCAAGCCATTGCTGTCTGTGTAATCGTCGCTGAAAGTTTCAAAGCGCAAGCCGGCAATCAACCGCCAGTCAGTGGCAAAATCATAGTCCGCCTGACCGTAGACCGCATAGCGCTCGGTCTCATACTGGCTGACAAAGCTGCCATAGTATTGCCGCGCAAAATCCTCGCTGCGATGCTGTGCATACACACCACCCACCCAGTTTAAGCGTCCTGTATTGATAGTAACTATATGGCTGTCCAGGCTAATATTGTCACGACTACGATCCTGGGAATCGGTATTGGCATAGGGGTAACAAAACTCGATGTCGGAGCAGATTTCAGGATTGGTCCAGTCCTCGTCATAACTGTACTGCGTGTCAGCATCCGACCAGCTGAGGATCGTCTCGAGCACCATGTCTGTGTTGAGTTGCCAGTAGCTCCTGGCAGCGATAGACAGCGATTGCTGCTGATCACTGCCCGGCTCATCCGATAGTGTGCGACGGTTATTATCGAGCGAAAAAGCATCGTAGCCGTTATCGATATCAACATGGAAAAGTGTCAACTCGGCAAACGTATCGCCTTTGCCGAGCCAACGCACTTTACCTCGCAGGCTGAATTCGTCCCGCTGGTTGGTATCGTCACGGCCAAGATAATCGTTTTGGATATAGCCATCACTGTTGTTTTGCCGAACAGCGATCCGTCCTTGCAAATTATCTGTTAACGGGCCACCAAGTGCCGCAGCAACATTCCAACTGCTGTAATTTCCAATACCGGCCTGTGCATAGCCATTAAATGATTCGCCAGGCTCGTTTGAACGGATGTTAATCATGCCAGCCAGTGCATTGGTGCCAAATCGTGTGCCTTGCGGTCCGCGCAGAACCTCTACCTGCTGGATATCCATCATGATAGCGGCGGCGGCAAGACCATTCATGTCGACGTCATCGATGGTGACGCCAACCGATGGGAAGTACTTGGGATCAACAAACTGTTCAAGGTCGCCCACACCGCGCACCTGGATAAAACGCGCACGGGATGCACCCGAGGAGAAACTGACGTTGGGCAGGACATTGAGTGTTTCTTCGAGATGTTGCGCACCACGCTCAAATAATGTTTCCTGTTGTACGACCGAGATGCTGCCACTGCTTTTCATCAGTTCGGTTTCGCGGAACTGGGCAGTAACGATGACTTCTTCAAGGTCGCCTTCAACACCTTCCTGTGTGTACGCTGGCGAAGGTGTCATTGACGCAGTGATCAAAAAAAACAAGGTACTAAATCTGAAAAACACAAACGCCTCCAAAAAAAAGGAGACCCGGAAGGTGGAGGGATTGAACAAATTGCGCGCCCTATCCCTACGCCGGCATAACCCGGATCAGGTTCAAAGGGTCCGTCTTGAGTTTACCTCCAAGACATCTCAGGCAATATCGCCGCCCCTCAGGAATTTTCATGGCCGTGAGCCACAAAAGATTCATCTATTCTAACGCAAATTGAATTTCGTACCAACCAGGCGCTTGATAGAGTGGGCATGGTTTCTATGTGAAATGATGGTCAGCAGTTTAACGAAGAAGCCTTAAAGTTGTTCTTAAGAGCCGGGTTTTCACATGTGCAGAAATGAAGATGAGTAAACAGTGGGGCTGCCGGGAGTTCGTAGCACTAGTGCCACAGACGTGCAGGTACATGCACTCGTGATTTGAGCTATAATTCCAGTACTCTGAGCACGGCCTTGAGCCGCAGGATTGAAACCAGGCAATTCTCTGGTATATGAATTAATTCTTTATAAGCAACCCGGACTAATGGTGAAGGACTAATGGTGAAGATGATGAAAAAACTTTTTATAGCAGTACTTCTGGTGGCATTTGCCTTTACTTCCACGGTGGCGTTTTCCGCCTGGAGTAAGGATGAAGTAGCAGAACTCGATCCAAAAGCCAAGGAGGCGCTTGCTGAATTTCTGAAGGCGGACTCCGGTATGCAGACAATGCTTGACCAGGCAGTCGGCTATGTCGTTATTCCAACCGTGGGTAAAGCCGGTTTTGGTATTGGTGGTGCACGTGGTAAGGGGCTTCTTTATGAAAATGGCCAACCGACAGCAGTCGTCACGTTGACACAGCTGAGCATTGGTTTCCAGTGGGGTGGGCAGGCATATAGCGAGTTTATCCTCTTTGAAGATACCCCGACATTGAGCAATTTCAAGCAAGGCAATTATGAACTGGGAGCGCAGGTTTCTGCTGTTGCCGTCACTGCCGGTGTATCTGCAGATGCAGCATTTGTTGATGGCATGGCCATTTTTACACAGGCAAAAGGCGGCTTGATGTATGAAGCCTCTGTCGGCGGACAGAAGTTCAAAGTGGAAATTAAGTAATAAAGCTTATGCTGGCACGGGCATGCCGTGAATGAGTTTAGAAAAGGGGCGCTGATGTGCCTCTTTTTTTGTGCACAGAATGAGGATGAATTGTGAAACAGATTTTATTGGGTTTAGGTCTTATCGTGTTGCCTCTGGCTTGTATTGGTGAACAGCAGATAAATGCTGAGGCTGAAGTTGAAATTATGCGCGCAAAGGCAGCCATCAAGCAGTTTGCAGGTGCATTACAAACCGAATTGAAAACCGCTATGCAGGCAGGTGGCCCGGTCGCGGCAATCGGGGTATGTAATACACAAGCCATGCCCATCACCGCAAAAGTTGCGGCTGAACATGGCATGCAACTTAGCCGGGTCAGTGTGAAGAACCGTAACCCTGCGAATGTACCGAACGAGTGGCAGTTTGCGGTGCTGGAAAACTTTGATCGCCAAATGGCAGCTGGCAAAGACATTGCCAAATTGGCCTGGTCTGACACCGCAAACGTGGATGGTGGTCAGGAATTCCGTTTTATGAAAGCAATACCCACCGGTGATCTGTGCCTGAAATGCCATGGATCACAGCTTGCGCCTGAAGTTGAGCAGGTTCTGGCAGATCTCTATCCTGAAGACCAGGCTACCGGGTATAGTGCAGGGGATATCCGTGGAGCATTTGTGGTTACCAGAATGGTCGAATAAGGGCCCTGCTTAAGCAGCCTATTTTGATTTAAACAATACATCAATTTGCAGTGTGTTGATATCGAACGGGTTGGATGTGGCCGGACTGCCGTTTTCAACGCCATTGCTGTCCTGGCGTTCTGTCAGGAAATAGCTGAGACCGACTGATGTCTGGCTGTTAAACATGTATTTCCCGGACAACTTGAAACCCTTGCTATCGGTACCGCCACCGGCAAAGTTCGAGTCCGTCAACAATCCGAGAACAGAATCCGCTTCAATATCCTGATAGATCAATTTGAATTGCCAGTCTCCGGTCTGGCTGCTGTTACCGATTGCCGCACCCAATGCAAATGCAGTATCCAGTTTCTCACCTTGAGAAGGCCCGCCGGGAACAGCCTTTGCACCAATGTTTTTCGCGACATCGACAAATAACATTAACGGTAGCCCGGCTTCCCATTCAGCTGAAGCGTATAACTCCAGAGGTGTGTAATCCATCGCATAAATGGCTGGTGTGCCTCCTGGCACCAATCCACCCTGGCCATCTGTCGCCGTGTTTCCAAAACAGCCACGTCCAGCACCATTACCACCGGTATTCGATGGTGAATCAAAACAATTCAGTCCTTCCGTTTCGATACTCCAGTAACCGGCACCAAAATTAAGCAAGGTACGGCCCCACACCGGCCTGAGGCCTGCCTGGACACCGTAATTCAAGCCGTTTCCCTTTTTATTGCTGTCTCCTTCAAACCATGTGCCCAGGCTATTCAAATAGAAGAGATCATTGTCATAGCGCAGGTCAATTCCTTCGGGCCGCCAATCACTGTCCCACATCAGCCCATTCCGGCCGGGACGGTAAAACCGGTTCTTTAACTTACCCATTGCAAGACTGGCACCATCGACAAACTCCCAGTCAAAATAGGCAAGATCAAGCTGTATGGCCTTACTGGACCCCGCACCCCCCAGCGTCTGTACAGCCGATACAGGGTCGTCGCCACCGGTGGCAAGACCAAACCCGATCTCGACATTTCCAGGTAAATCGGCAATGACTGCCAGGTGTGCACGGATCCGTTGACGGTTTCTGCTTCTGTCCGCCTCAGGATCATTGAGGTCATTGAACAGTTCCTTGCCTTCATCCACCTGGTAACGATACAAAAAGTCACCCTTGAGCCTGATCCTTTCGGCCCAGGCAAGATTATCCAGCCGGTCTGTATTGGTCGCAACCCGGGCGGTTATTGGCGGATCTTCAGCGGGGACTTTCACTGCTTCGGCCATCTGAGGAACTGAGTCGGTGGGACTGACTGTCGTCTCGCTGGCATGCTGCTCTTCCAGTTCCTTTATTCTTGCCAGGGCCTGCTCAAGCATGTGCTTCACATGGGCAAACTCCTGATCACTAACTTCGGCGTGTGCAGGCAAGGTGTGCATCAGCAAAATTAATCCTGCGCCAATCAAAAATTTATTCATTTTGGAAAACCCGGACAACCACATTTAGTCCTAATCCTACAGTACTCACTTCCGTTCAAAAATATACCAACACCTGCCGGTATACTCCGGCACTTCTTTCTGACCAGGTGCTTTTCGGTAACAGGCATCTTTTCCTGGAGAGGTCTGATTACCGTTGAGGCTTATTGGACAAACTAAAAAACACCTGGATTTTCATCAGCAGTGAGGCCTGGTTAACCTTGGGCTCTTCGGTAATGTCGGAAAATTGTGACAGGTTTGATTGCAGTGACTCCTTTCTCCTGGTTACTTTACCGGCAATGATATTGGCGATGTCAGAATTGCCTAAAAGGACCTCTGAAAATGGTTCTTTTCGGAGTACAAAAACCTCCGTGTCGGATATTGCAATAACAGTGGCAGTCCGGCTTTCACCGGTCAACAGAGCCATTTCTCCAAAATAATTACCAGGGCCTATCCGGGCCACTTCCTTGGCCTGTTGGTATTTCTCCAGCATGACTTTGACTTCACCGTGCCGGACAAAGAACATCGAGTCGCCGCTATCATCCTGTCTGACGATGGGCTCGTCGGTCGCATATGTGACTTCCTCCAGGCATTCGGCGATCATTGACCGGTCTGCTTCTTCCAAACCTGCAAACAGATCGATCTTGTCTACAAAAAGCCGCTTGCGGGTGAGTTCAAGTGTGTCTAATTCTACTGCCTCTTGTTCCTGGCTGAGGCGTAAATCTTGTATCGGGTATGGGATTGTCAGGCCTTCCCGTTTCATTTTGTAATAAAGGAGAGAGGTGAATTGATCCAGAATTCGTTCGCAACGACCAAAATCCTTGATCCAGTAGCGGATTCTGTAGTCGATCGAAAAGTCGTTATATTTCTCCAGTATCAGCGTGGGTACGGGCTTCGGTAAAATGTCCGGTATATCTGCAAGTGTATCGATAACACATTGCTTTACCTTGTTGGGATGAGCTTCATAGCCGAACCCGATGGTAATTTCCCTGCGGATTACGGGTGAAGGGTGAGAGTAATTAACGATCGTATCACGGGCGATTACCGTGTTTGGTATGACACATATGTGCCCACCCTTGGTGCGGATTTTAGTCGCTCTCCAGGTAACTTCCCGGACGTTTCCTTCACGCTGTGCGATATTGACCCAGTTACCAACCAGGAACGGCTTTTCAATCTGCAGGGCGAGGCCGGAAAACAGGTTGCCGAGGGTATCCTGAAGGGCCAGACCAACAATCAAAGCACCAACAGCAGACGGAGTTAACAGTTCATTGGGCGCAAGGGAAACAGCGATGATGATAAAGCCAGCGATGACAATCGCATCCTGAACGATGGATGGGTAGCGAAGTGATACACGTTGACCGCGGAATTGGTTAAAGGCGAGTACCACGATTGTCATGACGGCCGCCATCACCATTAAAAGCAAGCGAGCTGTCGGGAGGTGCTCCAAACCGGGTCTAAATAGCATCACGACGGATATCACCACGGAGATTGCCAGAAGGATGACCGGCCACTGCAAGCGGGTCTTTATCCATTGGTTACTGGTCAGTGACTTCAGGACAAGCAGCACCAGAATCCACAATACCGAACCATACAAATAGATATTTTCTACGATGTTTTCCAACAATGTTTTCCGTCCCCAATGTGATGTTCTGGTAAAAAATAGCAGAGAAAGAGATGAATGCCACTAAAAATATCGCTTTCGAGTCGCTGTATTTCCTTTGACTCTATCTTATTGCAGTCGATTTATCACTGCCTGGAAAAACTGATAACACAGGAAACACAAGCGAACATCACCTGTAATTGTTATCGGGACCGAGCGTGATGCTGGATGGGAAAGCAGTGCCATTCGGAGCAGGTGTCAGGTTTTTAATCAGGGGTGATTTGCAAAAAATAAAATATATTTTGAAATTTTTCAAGCAATTGGACTGAAATATATATTAGAATTTGCTAATATAAGGTTACTGAAAACATGAAAAGGATGATGGTGAGAGTGTGTTAATGCCCAAAATGCGTGGAATCGGTGTGCCGGTGAATGATTATTTCGTTGAAGATTTTGTAGATATTCCCGAGTTTCGTTATAACAAAATACCGCTTGAGCAGGTCACCAAAGACAAAGACGGGTTTCATTTAAAGCTCGATGAGAAGGATCACCCGGAATATTTCATTTCAAGGCAGAGTGTCACGGCACCTAATTCCGGCGGCAATACGACGAATGTTTTTCTGGGCTCAGTGGCGCTTTACTCTGCAATGCAGGTTGATATTCAATTTAAAATTATCTTACCTGATGACCGGTCGTCTATCGCGCAGCAAGAAATTGACAATCATGTGTTCAATGATGTGAACGTCGTTCAGGTGCACACGAATATGTGGGGCCCTCGAGAGTGTTATAACGGTAATGCTTATGGTCGAACATATTTATTGGTTTCACCGCACCCGCCCATCGACAGCCTGGATGATGAAATCAAGCAAAGGTTTAGAAGGGCAGATGATATCCCGATCGTCACGCCGGGTTATCTGAACAGCTATTTAGGGCCGCAAATCATAGTACCTACCGGTATTGGCTTCGATTCTATCAAGCCACGCGTGGGTAACAACGACGTGATTGTCTGTTTAAACGATGATGAGTTGATTGAAAAATTTGGTACAGACGTATTTCCGGATGAAAAGTCGGACGAGGTGCTGCTAAACATCACTGAGAGATTCACCAAGAACCATAATCCGCATATGAATCCCAGCATGACATTTGCGCTCGGCTTCTCAACCGGCGGGTCTTTGACCTGTTATCAATACCAGAACAAACAATACCTGATTCACCTTCCCCTGGACGCCAAGGACTCTACAAGAATAGCGGAAGAATTTGATGATCCAAAGGTTGACCCTGCAATCGACGGGAAATACCAGGTGGGCCGTGGCGATGCGCGCATCACCGGGCATTTGTTTTACCCTTACTTTGTTGAAGTCATGAAAGATGGCCTGAGCGCTGCGATTGCCGCATCTGAGCTGGGAGCGGCCTTATCAGCACTGATGCATCACTCGAAAAAATCCAATATCACGACATTCAGCCCGGATGCGTTGAACAAACTGGTGGTGAGATGCATTGATAAAGTTGAGAATAATGAATCCAGGGCTGTGAATATGACCAGCACAACATGACCAGCCCACTTGGGGCTGGGCGGTCAATATAACGAATGCATTAATGTGAGCGGGTCAACAGGTGACTCGAAGAACCCGTGGTGCAGATAGAACTGTTTAGCTTTGTCATTCAGTGCATGAATTAGCAGTGCCCGTGCCGCAGAGATCTCAGAAGCCTTCCTGGCCCGAAGAAATGCATCCCGCAATAAGTCACTTCCCAACCCCCTGTTTTGGTAATCGCGGTGAACTGCGAGGCGTCCCATGATGATGACAGGAATGGGTTCCGGCATGTTCCTGCTGATACGTCCTGGTGCAATTGCTCTGGAAACCTGCCCGTTTGCAAGCGAGAAATAACCAATCACACGTTGATCATCTGTTAGCACATATGTTCTGGAAGCACCCTTTTCCTGATTCTTGGGAGCGCGACTGATCAGCCACTGATTCAGAGATAGTACACCACAGTCAAACCCGGCTAAGTCATGGTTTGCACCGAGAGGCGTGGGTGCGACTATCGCTCCCATACAGGTTGTTTGTTGAGCAGTTTCATCAATGCCGGGTTTTTGGCAACGGGCCTGTCGAGCATCTCCAAAAATGCAGAATACTCCACTTCGTCCAGCACAAACTGGTTAGTGTCGAGCAATACTTCCTGTGCAGCTTTGGTTGCCGCATCGAGCATGAATTCAGTCCTGCTCTTGTGCAGTACTTTTGCTGCCCGGTCAAAAAGATCACGTTGTGATGGGTTTGTCCGCAAATTAATTTGCCCGTTTTTCAAATTTGTTGTTGCCATTTCACTACCCGGTTTAACCATGATGTATAGACAAATAGTATACGTTAACTCCTTAAACGTCTATACATTGGGTATGCATCAATGGCTTTACCGAAAACTGGGGGTTATTTTGATGAAGTTCTGACTGGGATGAAATGGGTTAATGCTGATATATATGTAGGTAAAACCCGTAAATTTCCTGACACAGGGGGTCGGAATAAACTGTTATCTATGTACTCGGAGTTGAGATATCTCCGCTGGAATCCGGTGGCGTTTGTGCAACGAACCGGATCTTTTCATCCGGCGATTGACGATCAACCACCGTGACTTCTCAGTTTCCACAAAGAGTGCCAAACTATTTGAATAGCTGTACTATTCAGCGTGTCCACACTAAAGGAAGCAACAACAATGCTGTGCTTTTCACGAAAAACCGTTGCGACCTTCTTTTTGTTTTTGGCCGGAAATCTGTTCGCCGCAAATCCGCCGGTGATCAATTTTGAGAATATCCTCGAG
>Ga0164313_10002176_pt1 | contig 17585 bp, 24 predicted proteins | sample GuaBasSedimGuay4_FD_113735 | JGI IMG/M metagenome (GOLD analysis project Ga0164313, IMG submission 113735) | Subseafloor sediment microbial communities from Guaymas Basin, Gulf of California, Mexico - Guay4, Core 4569-4, 0-3 cm | ecosystem: Environmental > Aquatic > Marine > Hydrothermal vents...
CGAACACAGGCTAATATACAAGCCAGGGAAAATGCAGAACTGCGAGCACAACTTGCAGAAATGGATGCATCGGTTGCAGGTATGACTGGCGACAGGAATGCAGAATATATTCCACCTGGTATAGATGCTGACCTAGCACTTGCTACTGCACTAGTCGAATCCAATAAGCCGGTGTTACGTTTATGCACAGGCGAAGCCGACGGCACTTATACAAAAATTGGTAACTTGTACAAGAGGTCTGTAACATCAGCCGAGGTGCAACTTGTTGCTACTAGCGGGTCCACACAGAATTTGGAATATATGAATTCTGGAAAGTGTGATGCAGCGTTTACACAATCTGATGCATATTGGACGTATTATGTTCAGAACGGACACAAGGGAGATTTTAATCTAACTCGTATCCCACTGGGCTTCCGCGAAACTGCACACCTGGTGTGTAATGCACGTACAGAAGCAGACACCATTGACGAACTTGGACCAGAGCACATTGTCTACCTGGGCAACAAAGGAAGTGGCGCAAGTGTTACATGGGCTAATTTGTTAACTGAGAATTCAGACCTGACAAAAGTTAGGACAGTGTTTGCATCACGCTCAGTAATGCAAAACAAAATAGGAACGGATCAAAATGCATGTTTGCTGTATGTTGGCGCACTGGATAATGATCGTATTGCTCAGTTAGATAAGATGTCTGAGCGTGTTAAGATGCTTGACATTGCTGATAGTGACTACCTTGACATTGTTAACCCTGCACAAACCGCAGTGTATGCATCACAGGAACTGGGTGGTGACCACTATGCTAGTTTGCACGACAGTGACTACGGATGGACTTGGGACATTGATACAATTACAGTTGGTACAGAAGTAGCTGTAAGTGATCGTTGGAACAAGGAAAGCGGCGGCACTGTATCAAACAAAGTGATGAAGCAGATCCAGGGTACACGGATTAACATCAACAGTCTGAATAAGTGAGGTAGATGATATGCTAGGTAAGATGTGGGAAGCTCGTAAGGAACGCAAGGCAAACGAAGCCATTGTGGCAAACAATGCGGGCACAATGACACCGTTAGATGTACGATTGGCATCATCTGTTACCATTAGCGACCTGGCGTACACTATGTTCAAGGACCTAGATACTGATGTATATAAGGGCGATACATACACCATCGATTATATCACAGAGTACACTGTGTTCGATGGTGTAGTAATGCACCGGGTAGTAGTCGATAACAACTGTTTTCTTTTGGTTGTTGGCGACGAAGGTGGGATACCAGATGTAATGGTATTCCACAAAGTATACGAAGGCCATCCGAGCACATCGGAGGAGTGGGATAACTGGATTCACCCCACACACGGAATGATTAATAGTGATAGCATGGATGTTGACGGCGAACCAGACTCATATAAAGAGTTTTGGGTAGCATCACAAGATGTTGTCGCTACTAAGTACACGCACACCGGGAATTCACAGAAAACATATCATCACAAAATATTTGCTCGTCCAATTGAGTTAATAGACGGTGAAGAGTCTGAGGAATTCCTCCTTGCCGAAGTAGAAGATGAGACGAAAGTTTGTGTTTATACCGGCGTAGCTATACCAACAATTGAATTAAAAATACTTTAGGAGATACAATATGTTTAGTAAATTTATGGGTGCATTTGGAAAGCAGAAATTATCCGAAGCGAAAGTTAGCATTACAGAGGCTCTGGTTAAGTTTGATCCAGAGTCTGCCACGCAGGCCCAGCTTGCAATCTACGAGGAAAATTTGGACAAGATGGCATTACAGACTGCTGAGCTTCGTCAAATGGCAAACAAAGAAAACAAGGAAGCAGACGAAGCGAAATCATCTTTCAATCGTTACCTGGCAGCAAAGGCTAACATCGAAGAACAGATCGCAGACGAATCTTTATCTGCAAGTAAGCGCAAGGGCTTAACTAAGTCGCTTGAAGAGCTATCTAACAAGTTGATTGAACTCAAGCCAGAGGTTGTACGGGAGATTGAGGAAGCTAAAGAAGCAGACGAAGAGCTTGCTGAAATGGAGGACTTCCTGAAAGAACGTGCCGACCAACTTAAAGGGGCAAAGAAGAAGCTCGACGCAGCACAGCGTGGTATGCGTACTGCTGAACGTGATAAAGAAAGAGCAGCGGCTAAAGAAGCTCGTGCTAAATCAAGAGCAGGCATCGGCGGCAGTGGCGGAGACAGCATGGATGTTGCACTTAATGCAATGAACGAGGTTGCACAGAAGAGCCAGGCCCAAGCCGATGCAAGTCGGACCAAAGCAGACCTGTTGCATACACCATCACTTACTGAGGACTCGAACATTGCTTCGGCACTGAATGCAGTCGATGGAATTGATGATTCGAAATCATCTGCAGAAAAGGTTGCAGATTTCGAAGCATTCTAGTATAATGTGCAAACGCATAGGGGCAAATGCCCCTGTGCAGTAAGATGTGATAAATAGTTTTATGCGAATAGACGAAGTTATACAAAGTGATCAACTGGGTGTTCCTACACCCACACCTGAGGAAATTGCAGCCAAGCACGATGTTCCTGTGAATGATATATATATCAGCAAGTAGCGATGGGAACCAAGATAGAACTTGAGCATGTTTTAGATAGTACTATCGCCACAGAAATTGCCCTTGATCATCTATCAGAATTACCTGATTATTACTCTCGTCTACGCAAAATGGAAAATGAATAGCATACAGCCACAAGTGACAATTAAATCCGGGTGCATTGTTAAGACCGGAATTTCATCATTAGAAATAAGACAGTTCGAGTTATATTTAATTGATCAGAAATTAGATGTTATTAACTTGACTATAGACTGTAATACACTCAATGTTGTTCTTGTGTTCAGACACGACAACGATGCCCTTATATACAAACTAAAGGGATTAGAATCACATTTTAATGAAAACAAACCATTCATGTTCGAGCCAGATGTGGAATTTGAAAACGAATTAAAACGCCAATACGGACAATACACATCAGCAGACATGTACTACAATTAAACACACGGTGTAACAACGAACAACGATATAAGTTCCATGAAGATTTCTTAGTAAACTTAGAGGACTACCTAGCATGAAAATTGACACAGCATACATCAAAGCGAGCGTGACATGTGACGAGTGTGAAAGCAACAAACTGAAACGCCGCCATAAACAGTCGTTTACATCTGTTATTGACTACGACGGCAATGTTGTGCCTGAGTTTAAGGTTAACTGGCGTGTGTACGAATGCCAGGATTGCGAAACGCTTATGCATGTTACAGACAACGGCAATGAAATGTTATGGGCATCTGAATATCCCATGTTACCTTTTTCTTGCTTTGACTTTGTCGTATATAAAATGACCCACGAGGACGATGAAAACGAGTCCATTCTTGAAATGTTTTACAAAGAAAATATTAACGAAGAATATGTATGTGAGGATGATGTCAGGGATTACCATATACTGGGATTCGAACCACACTTCAAAGGCATGGGTTACACTGTAGATAACATTATGGAAAACACCTGGGAACTTTATTCTGACGGAGAATTCCTAGACGAAGCAGCCCTTGCGCAATTCAAAGCTCATGTCGTTGTTGCCGGATCTAACCACGATAACAAAGCACTCGAAGATATAAAGGCCAGACTATGACTTCTAAACAAGTAATAATCCTACGCAAAGACTTAAATATGCGCAAAGGCAAAATGGTTGCTCAGTCTGATAAATATAAATATGGAATACATACTTGTGTACAAACAGTTGATAGAATCACGGAAGAGTATGGACCGTGTGAAACAGAACAATGGTGAATTAGAATGTCATCATATCTTACCGAGGTCATTAGGCGGTTTAAACGAACATGAAAATTTAGTATTACTTACACCACGTGAACATTACATAGCACACTGGTTGTTATATAAAATGCACATAGGGAAGGAAAGGGCAAAAATGGCGTATGCATTTTTCATGATGTCCAGGAATAATCCTTCGCAACGCAGGGACATTAGTTCGAGACAATATGAACGCGCCAAACAAGCAATGTCAGTGTCGTGTAGTGGAGAAAATCATCCTGGGTTTGGCAAACAACTATGGTCAGATGAGCAAAAAGCAGCAATAAGTAAAAGGCAAACAGGCGCAAATAATTCAATGTATGGGAAAGAACCGTGGAATAAAGGTAAGAAGTTGCCTCCACTTTCACTAGCAAGAAGAATGGCAATAAGTGAATTTCATACTGGTCGAAAACACACAGACAAGACTAAAGAAAAAATAAGCAATACACACAAAGGCAAGGCCAAAAGTGACGAACATAAAGAACGACTTTCGGAGTCACTGAGGGGTAATGTACGAACAAAGGAATCAATAGAGAAAACAGCAGAAGCACTTAGAGGAAGAACCCACAATGTAGTAAAGTGTCCTTACTGTGAAAAACACGGCGGACATAGTGCAATGCAAAGGTGGCATTTTAATAATTGTAAGGAGTACAAAAATGACAACAGTTAAGCAAGTGATTGTTATTAGAAAGGATCTTAAGATGCGCCGCGGCAAAGAAATGTCCCAGGCTTGCCACGCGTCAATAGGTGCCATCTTTTCGATTTCTCGTGTAAGGACCACTAACCTAGGAGTTGACCAAAAGGTAATTCCAATGGGCTCAGCATTAACCGAATGGTTCAACGACAAGTTCACTAAAATTTGTGTAAGTTGTGATTCTGAAGAAGAGTTACTAGCACTTACTGACCAAGCAAAGTCCGCCAGTCTTTTGCATTTTTTATGCAGAGATGCCGGTTTGACTGAGTTTAAAGGAGTACCAACGTATACTGCCCTTGCAATTGGTCCAGCAGAAGCAGACAAGATAGATAAAATAACAGGCAATTTAAAATTGCTGTAGGAGAAAGTATGAGTGTATTATTAGATACAGAATTAGGAGCATCAGACATAGACACAGGTGTGTTCCATGCATTTTTATATGGCCAGCTAACGGGTAAATATACGCTCTATTCGAAAATGGATGATGATAAATTGTCGATTAAATTTGATGTCGAGGAAGACGCAACCCATTTTACGTTAAAAGACCTCGGCGATGTGTTTGCAAAAAAGTTTATGAATTTGGAAACTGACAAAGAAGATGCCCTGCAGGCTGTTTACGATCTTTTAAAAACGTCGCCACCGATTTATAATCCGCCATATCAGAAGGCATACTGGGAAAAAGATTACTTAACCGATAAGTATATCATTGGGGATTTTCCGTCCCCATCTCAGACCATTGTATAGTGGAATATCTATTTGATGTTGATGGTACTTTAACGCCTGTTCAGCAGAACATGCCGGATGAGTTCAAAGAATTCTTTTTGGATTTTTCTGGTAAGAACAAAGTGTATCTTGTTTCAGGCGCAACATATTCGAGATTGTCTACACAGCTCGGCACAGAGTTACTTGAGGGCGTTAATGCTGTATATAGCAACGATGGGTCTGTTAAAACAGTGCACGGTGATATAATCTATTCCCACAAATGGGAACCATCTGTGTATCTTATGCAGTTTTTAAAAACATTGTTAACAAATACAAAATGGAAAGGCGTATCGGGTGAGAAATTTAACTATCTCGATGACCGCCTTTCGTATACAATGGTCTGTCACAATGCAAATGAAGAAGTTCGCGAAGAATACTACATATGGGACAAGAAAGAAACAGAACGTGAGATCATATGTGATCTTATAAACGATTGTTATCCAGATGTAACAGCAACAATCGGGAATAAAATTTCAATAGACATTGCACCAAAGGGAATTGACAAGTCTCAGATATTAGATGACAAAGATGTCTTCTGTGGTTGTACATCTTTGCGTTTTTTCACCGACACCCCGTGGGAAGGCAACAGTGATTATTATCTAGCAAGTAGAATAGGTGAAGAAGGTAAAGGTAAAACATCAACTGTGCAAGGATGGCAGCATACCCAGCGACTCTTAAAAGAATTGTATGATGGTACGTTTGTTGCTCCGTTTTTTGGTAATCGGATGACTAGGTGAAAACGGAAAGAATAAAAAAGGAGCAAATGCTCCTTTTTTAATGATTGTAAAATCGCTTATGGTGCAGCGATTGTTACAACAAGAGGAGCATCATATAATGTGCCACCGTTTGATACGGCAATGCTTGTTACAACGCCATCTGTCAATGTTGCTGTAGCAACAGCACCACTACCTGCACTAGCACCTGCGATAGTTACACTTGGTGCAGACTCGTATCCTTTACCACCGTTGACCACAACGACAGAATCATCTACAACGCCGCCGGTTTGTGTAGCAGTCGCAGTTGCAGTAATCTTAGTACCAGGATCATTTGTGAAAGCTGGAACAAATGTTCCAATTGTGTTTCCGTCACCGTCTCTCCACACAGCAGAGCCCACGGCACTATCAAAGTAATAAACTCTGTATTGGCTTATTTTTCTTACGTTTAGAGCACCATCGGTACCATTGTCGTGTGTTAACAGTGCTGTTCCTACTACACCAGTTGATGAATCGGGATCAACCGCAGCATAACCAGGTGCATTTGGATCAGTTAATTTAGCTCTGCCAGATGCAACTTCGTATACACCTGTGCCTGTTTGTTTGATGACAACCTCATCGCCAGAAGCGCCGGTTGTTAATGTAAGGTCTCCTGCAATAGATCCAGTCTTAGCAGAAAAATATCTCTTTTTTATCGGTCTTCCCATTTTAATTCTCCGTATAATGGCTAGTGTTCGCTCACCGAATTGTGAACTTACTAGATAGCGTATTTGCTACAAGTGTATTTATCAAAAGATAAATAGTTTTATTAATTGACAAGACTATTTTTAGATGTTATACTAACAACTATATAAAAAAGGAGCAAACCATGAACAAACTTTTAACAGGTATAATTGCAGCATCTGCTATTGTATTTGCCCAAACTTCATTTTCCGGTGAATACCCAGTAGTAGATACTACACAAACTGTAATTGTTGCAGAAACAACTATTTTAAACTTTCCATTTGATGAATCAGTGGTCGTATCAGAGCAGAAGCAAGCATTTATAGATGCCCTTCATATGATTGGACAACAGTTGGGTGATAATCCACAGTGGTTATTGCGCATCGAAGGACACACAGATGAAACCGGTACAGAATCCTATAATATGGGATTAGGTCAGCGCAGAATCGACGAAATGCGATCAGCATTGTTGAAGGGCGGAGCCAAAACTGGACAAATCCAGGCTGTTTCCTACGGTGAAGTTAATCCACTTAAAGATGGCCATAGCGATAAAGCATGGGCAGCAAACAGACGCATCGTTATTAAGTTGATCGAAGCACCAAAGTAACATGAAGTACATTGTTGCTGTATTTGCATTGATGTTCGGAGTAACTGCTAGTGCATTAGAGTTACTTCCGATTGACAAAGTATACCAGCCAACACACAAAGATGGATGTATGTTTACTCTTACATCTGACATAGCATTTACATATGCAGCTGATAGCGAATTTGATAACACTGTAAAGTACATTACAATTGTAATGTCAGAAATGATTACTGTTGTGAAAGATGGTGAAAGGGTGCAAGAAGAAACAAAACCCTTGTCGCTTACTGCAAGACAGTTATCAAACAACGGAACAATTCTTGTGACGTGCATTCGTCCGGGAATATATAGAATATTTTCCACAGTAGATGATAGTGTGTCTAACACTTTAGAATTTACTGTGAAACAACCTCAAATAGAAGAGACAGATGAAAAAACTACTTCTCCTTAGCTTCTTATTTGCAACAATGTTTGCATTTAGAGCGAATGCAATTGGCGTCGAGGCAATTGTAATAACATCACCCATTCAGTACCAAACCGTGTATAGCCCAGAGGGCATGTTAAAGATTAATTACAGGGTTAATGCCACAACCTTGTTTGTTATTCCAGAAGATCTTGTTCTGTATATTAACGGAATAGAACAGAAACGAATTAGGGTAAATTCCAGTCGTTATTTTAATATCAACGGTATGCCCGAAGGAAAATTTACGATTATGATTGCGGCATTTGCCCATGATAAACGAATGGTAGCAATGTCTCAGGAAATTACCTTTAATATGAGACACGATGGATTTAAAACCGCAGGCAAATAATGGCATTTGAAATAGAACGTAAGTTTTTAGTAGATAAAGAGCTCCTTGACCCCCATTTAATCGACGGTGAGTACATTGAACAAGGATATCTCGATACTAATGGCAATACCAGTGTTCGTATTAGGATAACACCAAGAGAAGCATTTATAACAGTTAAAGGCGGCATATCAAACACTACTAGATCCGAATTTGAATATCCTATTCCACGAGACGAAGGTCTTGCAATGATCGATATGCTATGTGAGAATGTTATTATCATGAAAACACGATATCACATTACACACGGAGAGCATGTATGGGACGTAGATGTGTTTCACGGCCAACACCAAGGATTAATCGTAGCAGAAATAGAATTAACCTCAGAAGACGAGGAATTCGATTTGCCAGAATGGACAACGACAGAAGTAACAGACGATATGTCATATCTAAATTGTAATTTAATTAAAAAAAGTAAAGCAGCATGAAAATAACCGGGCCGTTGGAGACGGCACTCATTGGAGATTTTTATGCGAACAAGACAAGAACGTCGATCATTTACAGATCGATATCAGAAACGTCAGATTGCCCTTCGTAAGGCGTATCAGTACGACGATGACCTCGAACCAAACGAAAGAACACTAGGGAGATATCGTAAGACATCTGCGTTTGATTGTGGAAAAGCAGGCTGTAATTTATGTTGTAGCCCACGACGCAGTAATTGGGGGTCGGGCCGAGCGCGTTTGACATTACAGGAGAATAGAAATCAAGATTCGTTTGATTATCAGTTGGATCATTATCACAACAGCCACGATTGCGACAGCACAGGATTATAGTCGTACAGAGTTTGGTGGTTGGATAGACGAAGATGGCGATTGTCGTAACACTCGTCATGAAATATTAATGCGAGATTCGTATTTCCCCGATACTGTAATGTGCAAAGTGACAAGTGGCATGTGGTATTTGCCATATAGCGACACCTATACGTTTAATCCGTCGTCAATTGACATTGATCACATCATTCCCCTTCGCCATGCATGGTATGCAGGCGCAAAAACATGGACAAAAGAAGAGAGGGTTTCGTTTGCAAATGATACCCAGAACCTTATTGCGGTGTCTGCCTCTGAGAATCGTTCAAAAGGCGCACGATCTCCCGATCAGTGGCTTCCGCCAAACCCACCATATTGGTGTGAGTACGTTAATAATTGGGTAAACTTGAAGAAAAAGTACAGATTAGAGAGTTCTGCCCAAGAGCAAAACATGATAAATGTTGTCACAAAGGCATGTGAAAGAATGGTTGACCATTACTAGGATTTACCATATAATGCTTTTGTAAGTTAATTAAACAGGACAGGAAATATGAAGTTAGCAACTAACGTAACAGCACCGATAGTATCAAATGTGCAATCACAGGGTTCTTTTACCATTAAGAACTCGGCTCATGCATTTAAGATACTGTCAGGTGGGCTATACAGTGACAAGATTAAGGCAATTATTAGAGAATTGTCCTGTAATGCTGTTGATTCTCATAAAGAAGCCGGAAAAGAGGATGTGCCGTTTACTGTACACCTTCCAAATCAACTGGAATCGTGGTTCTCGGTGCGTGATTACGGCATTGGTCTTGATCATGTTGGTGTCACTCAACTATATACTACCTATTTTGAATCTACCAAGCAGGATTCCAATGATTATATTGGTGCACTGGGCTTAGGTTCCAAATCTCCCTTTAGTTACACAGATAACTTCACTGTTACTGCAATCAAAGACGGTGTTCAGCGTATTTACAGTGCATACATTGATGACACTGGCTGCCCCGCTATTGCAATGATGGGAGAATCCAAGACAAAAGAATGTAACGGTGTAGAGGTTAAGTTCTCCGTAACCGATCGGTATGATTTTAATGATTTTCGTTCAAAAGCAAACAGTGTGTATAAGTGGTTTCCACTAAATCCAGAAATCACCGGCAGCGAACTTGAAGTTGACGATCCAGAATTTGCAGAAGGCGAGATATCCCCCGGAGTGCGGTTGCAAAAAAACACATACAGTGATATGATTGCAATTCAAGGAAATATTGCATATCCTGTTAACTTGCCATCTACCGAAGGCATCGAACACATTAAATCGTTGCTTGGTTGTCCTTTGGTATTGCATTTTGAGATCGGTGAACTGGATATCGCTGCTAGTCGTGAGGAATTGTCATATATTCCAGCAACAGTTGCTAATATTGTTGCCAAACTTGAGATAGTTCTTAAAGATACAGCAGTGTATGTCAAGAAAGAGGTTGATCAGGTTAAAAACGAGTGGGAACGGGCAAAACGTATTAAAGCCATGCACGATAAGAAGATGTTTAGGGATGCCATTAGGCACATTATTACAAACGGTGGTTCAAAATTGCTTACAATATTCGATGGAAACGTGGATTACGATACACCGACGTTTACACCTGAGTGGTTTGCTAAAAGGAAGATGAAATTTACCATGATGCGGGTTCGCCAGTCATGGGATGGCACTGTTACTAGTGTAATCAAACCACAGAAGGACTACAACACAACCGATCCGTGCGTCAAATGGACAATCCCGGGTACAGGTGACATTTTGTTCATCGAAAATAACACCCCACGAGGTATTTTAAATCGTGTTACACGCCATTTTAAAGCAAATGGCATTCCGGGCGGAACAAGGCACTCAACTCTGACACTTTGCGTACTGGACACAGAACGAACACACTTTGACAATCGTAAAAAGATTTATAAGAAGTTTTACAACCTGCTATTGAAGCATCCTGGCAAAACAATGAAAGCCAGTGAGCTAGATGAGAAGGACACACTGAAACAAGTGCGTACCAGTCTCCTTACGTTGAGTCACGTTAATATTACACCACGTAGTTATCACAGTAATTACGAATGGAAGTGGGTATCTGATGGAGAAGACCACGCTAACCTAGGAAAAGGTAAAGATTTGGTATATTATCTCCCACTGTCCAATCGTTCTACATTAAATGCAGACGGTACAGTGAATAAGTCGTTTTTGTCATACGATTGGGAGCAGTTGTTAAAATCTTCCATTATACCAAACACAATTAAGGTGTATGGTGTGCGTAAGAGCATGATATCCGATGTAGAAAAAGCGAAGAATTGGATTAGCTTGTATGAATACATCGATAAACAAATACAAAACTTTAGTACCAAGGATTTTAAAGAGTATTACTATCAGTCAGTAGTTGACACCGACTTTATTAATAAATCTGTAATTAACGCCGCCGCTAAGTCTCTGGACCAGACCAAACCGTTTGCGAAATTCTGCAAAGATATGGCACCATCGTTTGATGTACATGTTAATAATAGCATGATACAAGCCGCAACAAATATTTTTACAGAATATGGTATTAGTACAACATACAAAGACGCCGAAGTAGAAATTACTGCTAAATATGCCGACTTGTTTGCGCAGTATCCGATGTTAGCGTTTGTTACTGACTCATACGATCGCACAGGAGACAGTGTGCAACATATTATGGATTATGTTAATATGATGGACAAATAAGATTGACAAATATCGCTGTACTATGTTACAATAGTATGGTACAAAACATTAACCAGAGGAAAGAAAAATGACACAACCGATTCCGCATATCATCCAGGGCGACAACATTGTATTAATGATTGATAATCAGTCATATACAATTAGCAAAGATTCACATGTTAATTATGATCGCATCGTCAGGGCCTTGCAAAAGGGTAAATGGAAAAAGGTTGCTAAGTTAGTAGACCTGGTCACTGCCCTTACAGATTATGCCTCTGGTAAGTTGGAAATTACCAACGGTAAGTTATATTGGGACGGCAGGCACTTCCACAATGCAATGTCAACGCGCATGATGGAGATGTACGAACAAGGATTTTCAATTGATCCATTGATTAACTTCATGGAAAACTTAATGGAGAACCCTTCATACCGTGCTGTAGATGAATTGTATGGTTTCCTGGAAAAGAACCAGTTGCCAATTACTCCAGACGGATACTTTCTTGCGTATAAGAAAGTACGAGTATCGACTGACCGTAATAACTTCGATGATGGTGATTATGTTGACATTCACAGCGGCACAGTTCGTAACAATGTCGGCGACACGCCATCAATGCCACGCAACCTGGTTAACGACGATGCAGACCAAACATGTTCGGATGGTTTACACTTTGCATCGCTTGAGTACATGCCATCATTCGGCGGCAATAACCCAATTGTGCTGTTAAAGATTAATCCTGCTGATGTTGTTAGCATTCCAAGTGATTACAACAACCAAAAGGGTCGTTGCTGCAAATACGAAGTGGTCGGTGTACACGGCAAGTCAGATCAGCAAGAAGCATTTGATAATGTTGTAGAAGAATTTGAACCCGGCCAGTTCGGCGAAATAACTGCTAACGGTGGCCGCCAGCGCGATAACAAAGGTCGTTTTTGTTAAAAAAGCCCGCCTGGCAGAGCGTATCTGCCCACGTTGAACCCGGCGTTATACGGGCCCTCTGAAGTAACCAGAGGTAAATATGTTACTTCCTGGTGTGAGGCGTCACACTCTCCGTATGAAGTAAGCGGAGTAAAATAAAACTTTCCCAAACTACCATATTTTGGGTTAACATTAGTGGCGAGATGTGGCTCCGCATCTCCTGATTCCGATGTACAAGGAACCAAGGTAAGGCTACCAGGGCACTAATTATTTGTGGTGTAGTAGCACCGGTTGTGACCCTAGCGGTCTTTGCCTATCCTCTTTTTCGTTCCACGGCCTGAAATACGATAACACGAGGTAAAAGTCTGAGGTAGCACTGTCCTCTACATAGGACATGTAACTACGGTGGATCTGAGTATTATTGCTAGGCGGGGGAATTTGGACGGGGAACCAAATACAAATATTAAAACTAAATATAATAATGACAAGCTTCTTTTCTATACAACAAACAATCAATAAAGACCTAATAAAGCGAAACATGGACCAGGAGTATCGTGAGAAATTCCTTGTTACTGCTATATACTTTGCACAGTTAGCCTACTTTAATTATGCGTATATCCACAAACACCTTACACAAGTCGGCGCCGAGTCTATTTCTGTATATGACAGACATGGTGTACAGGCAATTTTTGCAGAATTTGATACGTTTGCTGTTATTAGCTTCAAGGGGCGAGAGATAGATCGCTGGCAGGATCTTAAAACGGATTTACGTTTCTGGAAAACATATTTAAATAAATTTAAAGTGCATAGTGGATTTGCAAGATCCTTGTCGCACGTATCTAAGCGATTAGAAATAGATCTATCTGAACTAGCGCCACATAAGAAGATACTATATACTGGGCATTCGTTGGGTGGCGCCCTTGCTATGTTAATGGCCCTGCAACATCGTCCAACTGATGTGTGTACGTTTGGTTCGCCTCGTGTATTTAACATAGAAGACACTGATCGTTATTTTAATGGTGTTAACATCACACGAGTACATGCAGAAAACGACTTGGTACCGAACTTACCACCGATATTCACCGGTTACAAACATATAGGCAATTCGATTTCGATAGCTGGTAAAGACACGAAATGGGATTCACACAAACTAGTCACTTATCTAAGGGGCATTGTTAAATATGATAAGGATCTATCATGAAAGTAGGAATAGTAGGATATGGAATAGTAGGACAGGCATTAGAACATGCATTCTCTAGTTACTCAGACATTTATATAGTAGATCCGGAAATTCCGAACACAATGTCCATCGAGGAGATGTTACAGGAAGAACCTGCATATGTATTTGTTTGTGTACCTACACCCGAGGGCACAAATGGCCAATGTGACATAAGCATAGTGACAGATGTGATAAATGATATATTTGCTTACATTAAAAGTAATCTTATTGTAATATTGAAGTCTACAATTGATCCCCTGTCCATTGTTAAACTGACAGCAATTCGCAAGTCGTTTGGTATGGTTTATAATCCGGAATTTTTAGTACAAGCCACAGCACACGACGATATATTAAATCCGTCTATGCAAATACTCGGAGGTGATAAACAAGAAACAGACATGGTATCAAACCTATATCGTAATTTTTCCGATATACGGACGGCTAAAGAATTCCATGTAGATTTTACTACTGCGTCCTTGGCAAAGTATTCTATTAATTCGTACCTGGCAACGAAAGTTACATTCATGAATAGCATTCGGGCAATTCACTCAGCATCTGAGTCAGATTCTACATTTGAAGAATTAACCGAGATAATTACAACTGATCCTCGAATATCCGATAGCCACACTAAGGTGCCGGGTGATGATGGCAGCTACGGATACACTGGCAAATGTCTTCCTAAAGACATCAAGGCATTCTCCCATTACACATCAACATTAGAACCCATCCCCACAACAATCCTCTCCCACATAATTCTTCTGAATGATATTTTCACAGCACTTGATAAATAGCATTAGACAGGAAGGAGAAGTGTATGAAACGTTTTATAGTGTTAGCTATGTTCGTTGGATTGTTCGGTTGCACCAAAGAGGTTACACCCGAGCCCGTTGCTGAGTCAGCAACATCAACGTATACATTAGAACCCACTCGGGTTAGTTCAGGAAAAACCTCTAATAAACTAGATGATATTCTGAAACGATTTGATTCACGAAATCAAGATTTGCAGCAACAACAGCAAATATCCAAAGAGTCAGGATATGACACAAGTCAGTATAGGGAAGTTACACGACTTAACAATGTAATCATTGATCTTCGTATAGAAAACTATACACTCCGCGAAGAAAATTCTATGCTTAATGCATATCTATCAGCAGACATAGACCGTTCCTCACAGAAGGGGTTGCGTTACACCGAAGACGAGTTATTGGCGGAGCGTACTCGTATCCGTATATATGATCTGATACTCATGTATAATATTATATCTACATATTCACCATTTATAGCAGACGATGTGGCATCTGATCGTGCAAGATACGATATGCTTAATATTCGATGGGAATTGGAAAATTATGGAATAACCGACGTAGATGACATACTCTTAGACGAGTTCGATTTAGACGAATTAGTACAGCGTGGCAACGCTTATGCTGAGTGATAACTTTAAATCTGTAATAGCCCGTACTGCATCTGTATTAGGTTTACTCGGCGCATTGTTTGCGGTAATGACATATTTTAATTCTAATTATGTATCTAAAATAGAATTGGAAAAGGATCAGGCCCTTCGAGAACAGCAAGAAGAACACATGGAAGACCAGTTTGTGGAACTTGCAGAAAAACTTATAACTAGTCACACCTTGCTTGTTAGAGAAATACGAGATGCAAAGGCATTTAGTTTAATTGTTACTAGAGACATATTGCAAACCCGGACCGAGCTTACACCAAAGGAACAAGCAGAATTGCGTGTCATACAGATAAAGTTATCCGAGCTAAACATTGTAACTGATTAACATACTTGAAAAAGGCCCCCTCTTTGGTGATAAATATTTTTGCAAAACAACCCGTTAGGAGGAAAACATGGACATAATGATGTTATTGAGTTGGCTTGGCTTTGTACTTGCGGTCTTCGGTTTAGTAAGTGTGATAGCCGGATTCATGGTAGTATTGCCTGGAGCAACTTGGTTTATGATTGGAGTTGTACTAAGAATGGTTATTGATGTTATGGCCGCAAGCCCATAGCTAAACCGTTGATTCACCGAGCGGGCACACTGCCCGCTTTTTCTTGACTTATGCACAGGGTTTTGTTATAATGCTGTTATGAAAACTTATCTTTATTTAGACGACGAGCGCACACCCAAGACCGACCACCCCTGGGTAGTTGTTCGTTCTTATGTAGCAGCAGTTAGTTATGTGATACAACATGGTGTTCCTGCGTATATCTCATTTGATCACGATCTTGGGACCACAGAATCTGGATATGACTTTGCAAAATGGCTTGTTGAGCAAGACATTAGTAAAATTTACATGTTGCCTGAAAATTTCGAATACAATGTGCATTCGGCTAATCCGGTTGGCAGAGTAAATATCGAGGAATACCTCCGCTCATATTTGGATTATAAAAATGCCACACAAACAACTACTAATACTTGACTTAGACGAAACACTAATGTATGCGATGGAACCTGCATCTGTTCAGGATTCCATCGATGACGGTGTTATGCAAGACGAATATGATTATCATCATGATCTTTGTAATTACTTTCCGATGATTGAAAGACCATATGTGCATCTGATGCTTAACTGGGCCTTTAAGAATTTTGAAGTTGGTGTATGGACATCTGCATCGCAGGATTATGCAGACGATGTAGTTGAGAAGCTAATGATTGACCCACAGCACGGCGAACCCTTGTTTGTGTATGCAATAGATCGCTGTGTACACAAAGTGGTATCAGCTGGACCCTGGTCTATGGGCGGACACATCGAATATATAAAAGACCTAAAAAAGGTGAAAAAATACGGCTATGCAAGGGAGAATATACTTGTTGTAGATGATACTCCTTCTAAGTGGCAGCGCGACTATGGTAACTTAATTCGTATACCACCATTCGAAGGCGAACGTTCTGATCTGTATATGAAGAAATTGATGTCATATTTAGATACATTAAAAGATTTAGACAATGTTAGGACAATCGATAAGAGGGGTTGGTGGAAGAAAATTGATAAATAAATACAAGCCCTTAGGACCGTAAGGGAGGCGACACCTGCACTGCAATCACCGCTACCGATTGTGTAAGTGGTGTGACACGGAGGAGAGACTCCATTTTAAAGGAACTGTAATGAGATTATTTGAGTTAACAAGAAAGAAGAAAATGAAAAAAGGCGAAGAGAATCCCGTACAGAACAACCCTGTGGCGAAACATGCCCGCACCTTCAATAAAGCAACAGTTCAAAGAGACCGTACCAAGTACAAACGTAAGTCCAAACACAAAGAATATTAATGGTTGACCTCGTTTGTGTAGTGTGTTAAACTAGCAACACACACACTAATGGAGAACGACATGATAATTTTGTTACACGGCTTCGGCTCAAACGGCGAGGATAGTCGCACCAACAACATTATTAAAGAATGGTTCCCGGACGAAGTTGTTCTAACTCCTTCCTACCGTTATCATAACCCCGATAGTTCCTACATGGACCTGCGTGAATTTGTAACACATGCACAGGATCAGTACCCAGACGAACATGAATTGATTTTCATTGGCATCAGCCTCGGAGGGTTTTGGGCTCGTTATCTTGCTGCTGATTTTTCAGCCGATAAACTAATTATGTTGAATCCAGCACTTGAACCATTTGAGACACTAAAACCTCGCATAGGAAAAAGTGTAGATGGTTATTCGGGCAACACATACACCATGACAGAAAACAACGTTAAGAACTATGCTACATATTCCGTGGAAACCGATTGTGTGGAATTGCCAATTACTGTTCTTGTTGCAGACGACGACGATGTTGTTCCGCCGAACATGGCAGATAAACACATCGGTGCAATGCGAGCACACATTA
>Ga0164313_10002177_pt1 | contig 17583 bp, 21 predicted proteins | sample GuaBasSedimGuay4_FD_113735 | JGI IMG/M metagenome (GOLD analysis project Ga0164313, IMG submission 113735) | Subseafloor sediment microbial communities from Guaymas Basin, Gulf of California, Mexico - Guay4, Core 4569-4, 0-3 cm | ecosystem: Environmental > Aquatic > Marine > Hydrothermal vents...
AGCATGGTTTGCGTCGGGTGCTGGCCAGCGCCGTCACCTGCATTGAGAATAGGCACATCTGAGAACTCGGTCGCCAGCCTGGCCGCCCCCTCCCGAGGGTGCCTCAAGACCACGGCATCGGCATATCCGCTGACCATCCGAATGGTGTCGGCCAGGGTCTCCCCTTTAACTACAGATGATGCCTCGGGTCCCGCGAACCCGACAACCCCGCCACCAAGACGGTTCATGGCCGTCTCAAATGAAAGCCTGGTACGCGTTGATGGTTCGTAAAATATGGCAGCCAGGACTTTGCCTTTCAGGAAATCCGATACCACCTCTCCCCTGGCGGCAGCCACCATCTTTTCGGCCCGGTCGAGAACCTCGGTGATTTCCTCAACCGAGAAGTCCTGAATCGAAATCACATGTTTCATGAATTTCCTTCTACGAATCTGGTTTATTCGGCAGAAACTTCGTTAAGGGAAAGCGCAATGGCTTCCGTATAAGTGACTACAACCAGGTCACCGACTTTGGACTTTTTGAGATTTTCCGGATTCTGGGCTTCATACTCCTTGATTTCCCCTCCGGGCCATTTCAATTTGAAGGTATTGGCTTCAATGTTGATATCCTCAACTGTGGCCGTAGTCACCGTAGTTTCCATCATCATTCCTGCCGGGGTTTCTCCTTCCGCGTTGCGGGCAACAGCCGACATGGTTCCAGTGCCTGGCTCCATACCATCGTTGGCCATCACTTCAATGGACATGTGCTGGACGTATTCCACGTTCACCGTGTCACCAATCACAATCTTGTCAATATTGTTGGAGTCTTCCATCATCTGGATCGTGCGGGTGCCTCCCTCCGGGCCCTTCAGCGTTATAGTGCGCGCCTCCCGGTCGATGGCGTCCACAACGGTCGTCAACTGGACCGTCTGGGTAGTGGAGATAGAAGGCGGCTTTTCGGTAACAGCAACTTCATTGCCTGCCTGTAAAGACAGTGAAAAAATCAAAGCGGTAACTAAAAGTATCAATTTCAATTTCAATTTCATGAGGGTATTTACTCCGTAAAAAAGTGAATGAATCCAACCTTGTAGTATATGACAAGAACCCGGCGAGACCTACCCTGAAAACCTTTGGTCAGGTATCGCCGTAGACAATCCCCTGGATTTGATTCGAGATCAATGTGCCCGCTTTGCCGTCCATTATTTTCGCCAGGTCCGAAAGCTGGCCAATCGCGCTCTGCTTGCCCGTTTCACGGACAAACTCGCAAGCCCCTTTGACTTTTGGCCCCATGGATCCTGCCGCGAAGTCCATTTTCTCGAGGGCATCAGGGTGTGCCGCCCTGATTTGTCTCTGCTTCGGGGTTCCAAAGTCTGTGTAAACGGCGGCCACGTCCGTTAACATCACGAACATGTCGGCATCCAGACCTTTAGCCAGCAAGCCACTGGCCAGGTCCTTGTCGATGACGGCTTCCACGCCATAAAGTTTGCGGTTTTCGTCGTAGGCGGTGGGGATGCCCCCACCACCCGCGCAAATAACGACCACGTTGGCGTCGACCAGCATCCGGATCACATTCATCTCAATGATGCGCATGGGCAACGGTGAGGGTACGACCCTGCGGAAATAGTCCCCATCGGGCGCCATCGCCCAGCCTTTTTCTTGTTGCAGTTTGTCTGCCTCGGCCTGGTCGTAGACAGGCCCCACCGGTTTGGTCGGGTTCTGGAAGGCCGGATCAGCGGGGTCGACCAGGACCTGGGTCAGGATTGTGACGATATGATCCTTGAACGGCATGAGATTACCCATTTCCTGCTCAATCATATAACCGATCATGCCGACGGTTTCCGCGCCCAGCACATCCAGCGGATAAGGCTCGACTGCCGTGTAGTGGGCGTCCATCAGCGCCAGCAGGCCGACCTGCGGCCCGTTGCCGTGCGCAATGATAAGCTGGTGAAGCTCGTGAACCACGGCCAACTCGGCCGCAGCCTTGCGAATATTTTTGCGTTGGTTTTCAGCGCTCAGTTCCTGACCGCGCCGCAACAGGGCATTACCACCCAAAGCCACTACCGTTCTCATCGCCCTGTCCTCGTCTCAGCTGGGAATATCACTGACTGCCGAGCGTGGCCACTAGCAAGGCCTTGATCGAATGGACGCGGTTCTCCGCCTGCTCGAACTGGATTCCAGCAAGAGATTCAAACACCTCGTCGGTGACTTCCATGGCGTCCATGCCAAATTGCTCCATGATCTCTCGGCCCACTTCGGTTTCAAGGTTGTGAAACGCGGGTAAGCAGTGCATGAATCGCACCCTGGGATTACCGCTGGCCGCCATCAGGTCAGCGTTGACCTGGTAGGGCTTGAGCAGCTTGATGCGCTGTTCCCACACCTGGGTGGATTCGCCCATCGACACCCACACATCAGTATGGATGAACTGGACCCCGTCAACCGCCTCAAACGGATCCTCGGTCAGGGTCAGGGTTCCCTTATTCAGTTTTTCCAGTTCACGTGCGCGTTCGAGCAATTTTTCATCGGGCCACAGGTGCCTGGGGGCGCCAATGCGCACATCCATACCCATCAGGCAACCGGCGATCATCAACGAATTACCCATGTTTGAGCGCGCATCACCCACGTAGGCGAATGAAAAATCATGCCATGGCTGTGGCATATACTCGCGCATGGTCATGATATCCGCGCACATCTGGGTCGGGTGGAATTCATCTGTCAAACCGTTGAAAACCGGAACGCCGGCATACTTCGCCAGTTCCTCGACAATATGCTGACCCGAACCACGATATTCGATGGCGTCATACATGCGACCCAGCACCCGGGCTGTGTCTTTGACGGATTCTTTTTTACCCATATGCGAGCCGGCCGGATCAAGATAGGTCACGTTCGCACCCTGATCATAGGCCGCCACTTCGAAGGCGCAACGGGTACGCGTGGATGCTTTTTCAAAAATCAGGGCGATGTTTTTCCCACGCAGAAGCTGAACTTCAGTACCTGCATACTTGGCCCGCTTCAGGTCCCTGGCCAGGTCCAGAATGTAGATCAGGTCGCGTTTGGTAAAATCGAGCAGCTTGAGAAAACTGCGATTTTTCAGGTTGAACGGCATGGTGGTTATTCCTGTAAATTCAGCGCCGGCCCTTCTTCCGTAACTGCTCCAGTGCCCGCAACTGGGCGGCCGCTTCGAGCAACCTGGACTGGGCTTCGGCTATTTCCATCTCACCAGTATGGTCCTGAAGCTCACGCTCCGCTTCTTCCTTGGCGCGGGACGCGGCAGCTTCGTCAAGATCATCGGCACGCACCGCGGTGTCAGCCAGCACGGTGACAATGTGGGGCATCACTTCCAGGATGCCGCCACCTACGAAGAAAAATACTTCCTCACCATCGGGTTGTTGCACCCGGACTGGTCCGGGCTTGAGCTGGGTGATCAGCGGCGCGTGGCGCGGGCTGATACCGAGTTCGCCGACTGTACCGGTGGCGAAGACCATCGAGGCCTCACCGGAGAAAATTTTCTCCTGCGCGGAAACGATGTCACAATAAATCGTATGTTTCATGAGTTTGCCGAATTCATTCAGGCCGCCTCAGCCGCCATTTTTTTCCCTTGCTCCGCAGCTTCCTCGATCGAACCCACCATGTAGAAAGCCTGTTCGGGCAAGTGATCGTACTCGCCTTCGATGATGCCTTTGAATCCACGGATGGTGTCTTTGAGCGAAACGTACTTGCCGGCTGCACCGGTGAAGGTCTCAGCCACGAAGAAGGGCTGTGACAGGAAGCGCGCCACTTTGCGTGCACGTGCCACCACCGCCCGGTCCTCGTCAGATAATTCGTCCATACCGAGGATCGCAATGATGTCCTTGAGTTCCTTGTAGCGCTGCAGTACCGATTGCACACCGCGGGCCACCTCGTAGTGCTCGACGCCGACGATGTTCGGATCCAGCAAGCGTGAGGTTGAATCCAGCGGATCTACAGCCGGATAAATACCCTGCTCGGCAATCGCGCGGCTGAGCACCAGGGTCGCATCCAGGTGGGCGAATGTCGTTGCCGGTGACGGATCGGTCAAGTCATCGGCCGGAACATACACGGCCTGGAAGGACGTTATGGAACCGGTCTTGGTGGTCGTGATGCGCTCCTGGAGCATACCCATTTCAAGCGCCAGTGTCGGCTGGTAACCAACCGCTGATGGCATCCGGCCCAGCAACGCAGACACCTCGGTTCCGGCGAGCGTGTAGCGATAGATGTTGTCGATGAACATGAGTACATCACGGCCTTCATCGCGGAACTGCTCGGCAATGGTCAACCCGGTCAGCGCCACGCGTAATCTGTTACCGGGCGGCTCGTTCATTTGGCCGTAGACCAGCGCCACCTTGTTCAATACGTCGGCATCCTTCATCTCGTGATAGAAGTCATTACCTTCGCGGGTACGCTCACCCACGCCGGCAAATACTGAGAAGCCGCTGTGTTCCAGGGCGATGTTCCGGATCAACTCCATCAGGGTTACCGTTTTACCCACGCCAGCGCCGCCGAACAGGCCAACTTTACCGCCCTTGGCGATCGGCATGATCAAGTCGATCACCTTGATGCCGGTTTCCAGCAGCTCATTGCCGCCTGCCTGGTCTTCGTAAGAAGGCGCTTTGCGATGGATCGGCATGCGTTTCTCTTCACCGATGGGGCCGGCTTCATCAATCGGCCTGCCCATTACGTCCATCACACGGCCCAGAGTTTTTTCACCTACCGGAACCATAATCGGCGCACCCGTGCTGGTAATCCCAAGACCGCGTTTAAGGCCATCGGTTGAGCCCAATGCGATGGTGCGAACCACGCCGTCACCCAATTGTTGCTGTACTTCCAGCATGATGTCGGTACCGTCCACTGTCAGGGCTTCGAACACCCTGGGCAGATCGGCGCGAGAGAATTCAGCATCTACGACAGCGCCGATAATCTGAACAATTATTCCACCACTCATTATTAGCTCCTAAGCTTCTGTTTTCAGCGCGCCCTAAACTGCGGCCGCACCAGAAACAATTTCTGAAATTTCCTGCGTGATTGCCGCCTGACGGGCTTTATTGAAGACCAGCGTCAGTTCGTCGATCAAATCGCCCGCATTGTCGGTCGCGTTCTTCATCGCGATCATCCGCGCGGCATGTTCCGAAGCCAGGTTTTCCAGGACAGCCTGGTACACATCAGCCTCAATGTAGCGCACCAGCACCGTGTCGAGCAGCGCCTCGGCATCCGGTTCGTAAATGTAGTCCCAAATGTCCCGGATTTCTTCGTCATCTGATTCCGGCAGCGGTAGCAGTTGTTCCAGCACCGGCTGCTGTGTCATCGTGTTGATGAAACTGTTATACACAATATAAACCAGGTCAATTTCCTCTTCCCGGTAGGCATCCAGCATCACCTTAATCGAACCGATCAGGTCTTCGATCTGCGGTTTTTCACCCAGGCCGCTGGTGTGCGCGGCGATTTCCACGTTGATGTTCTTGAAAAACGCCGAGGCCTTTTTGCCCAACGTGACCAGACTGGCTTCCGCGTCTTTTGCCCGCCATTCCGTAATACTGGCCAACACCAGCTTGAACAGGTTGGTGTTCAAGCCGCCACACAGCCCGCGGTCGGTGGAAATAATGATGTAACCCACCTTTTTGGTCTGTTCGCGCCGCACCGTGAACGGGTGGCGGTATTCCGGGTTGGCCTTGCTGAGGTGGCCCATCACGCGACGAATCATCCGTGCGTACGGGCGGGTTGCATTCATCAGCTCCTGCGACTTTCGGATTTTACTGGCCGATACCATCTCCAGCGCCGAGGTCACCTTCCTGGTGTTCTCGATACTCCGGATTTTAGTGGTAATTTCCTTTCCGCCTGCCATCTACGGCTTGCTCCCAATTAGGGCCTGTTAACAGACCCTGGTGTCTGCTACCAGGACCCGGTCGCTTTGAAGTCGTCCAGGGCTGCAATTAGTTGAGACTCTAGCTCATCGTTCCAGTCGCCATCATTCAGGGTGCCCAGCAAATCAGTACGGGAGGAGGCCATGTAATCGACCAGGGCCGCTTCGAATGCGCCAATCTTGAGCATATCCACGTCATCCAGGTAGCCACGATCGGCAGCGAACAGCGAAACCGCCATCCCGCCAACCGACATCGGGCTGTATTGTTTTTGCTTCATCAGTTCGGTTACCCGCTGGCCGCGGTCAAGTTGCTTGCGGGTGGCCTCGTCAAGATCGGAAGCGAATTGCGCGAAGGCTGCCAGTTCCCGGTACTGGGACAACGCCAGTCGCACACCACCGCCCAGTTTCTTGATCACCTTGGTCTGGGCCGCGCCACCCACCCGGGACACGGACAGGCCGGCATGTACGGCCGGGCGGATACCCGCGTTGAACATGTCGGAGTCGAGGAAGATCTGGCCATCGGTGATGGAAATCACATTGGTCGGAACGAAAGCCGACACGTCGCCGGCCTGGGTTTCAATGATCGGCAGCGCGGTCAGGGAACCGGTCTTGCCGGTGACCTTGCCGTCGGTAAACTTTTCAACATACTCCACATTGACCCGTGCTGCACGCTCCAGCAAACGGGAATGCAGGTAGAACACGTCACCCGGATAAGCCTCGCGGCCAGGCGGACGACGCAGCAACAGCGATACCTGGCGATAAGCCCAGGCTTGCTTGGTCAAATCGTCGTAAATAATCAACGCATCTTCACCGCGGTCGCGGAAATACTCGCCCATGGTGCAACCGGCATATGGCGCGATGTACTGCATGGCGGCAGATTCTGAGGCCGAAGCGTTGACCACGATGGTGTGCTCCATGGCGCCGTGTTCTTCGAGTTTGGCGACCAGGTTGGCAACCGTAGACTGCTTCTGTCCGATGGCCACGTAGATGCATTTGATGCCCGTGCCCACCTGGTTGATGATGGTATCGATGGCGATGGCCGTCTTACCAATCTGGCGATCACCGATGATCAGCTCGCGCTGGCCACGACCGATTGGGACCATCGAGTCGATCGACTTAAGGCCGGTCTGAACCGGCTGGTCAACCGATTTACGCCAGATGACGCCCGGCGCCACCTTCTCGATCGGTGCGAATCCATCGTGGTCGATGGGGCCTTGCCCGTCAATCGGGTTACCCAGTGCATCGACCACGCGGCCCAGCAGGCCCGGACCATGTGGGACTTCGAGAATACGCCCGGTGCATTTGACGATGTCACCCTCAGTGATGTGTTCGTAATCGCCCAGGATGACCGTACCGACCGAATCACGCTCCAGGTTGAGCGCCAGGCCGAAAGTATTGCCCGGGAACTCGATCATTTCGCCCTGCATGGCGTCTTCGAGGCCGTGCAGGCGGGAAATACCATCGGAGACACTCACTACCGTGCCTTCGTTGCGGGTTTCGGCTGAAATGTTCAGCTCTTCAACGCGTTTTTTGATTAATTCGCTGATTTCAGATGGATTCAATGTCGTCTGCATTGTCTATGTTCCTTAAAAAATTAATTCGCAAGGCTGTTGGACAGCTTCTGGAGCCTGCCACGCAAGGAGCCGTCGATTACCTGGTCTCCGGCGTAAATCACTGCACCGCCGATGACTTCCACGTCGATTTCATTTTCCAGTTCGATTTCACAGTCGAAGCGGCGCGTCAGTGCGTCCCGCATCCGGCCAGCCTGGTTATCGTCCAGCGGAATCGCTGAAACAACCTTCACGCTCAGGCGCCTTTCAGCTTCGTCGCGCAGGCGTCGATACATACTGGTGATGTACGGCAACAAAGGTAATCTGCCATTGGCGGCCAGCACCGAGAGGAAATCACGGAAGCGGTCGTCAAAAGCCTCGCCTCCCGCTTCGGTGATGATCGAAACGGTCTGCGTGTTGCTGACATCCGGGCTCTCCAGCAATTTTGCCATCGAGCCGTCCATAGCGATGCTGCTCGCCAGGCTCAGCATGTCATCCCAGCGGGCCAGGGCCTGTTCATCCTGGGCCAGCTCAAATGCAGCTTTTGCGTACGGGCGCGCCAGCGTGGCCAAACTACTCATGATGCGTGCTCATCTTCAGATCTCGGTGATCAGCTTGTCGAGCAGTTCACGGTGTGTGTCCGCATCGACTTCTTTTCCCAGGATCTGGGAAGCGCCAAGTACCGCGAGACTGGCCACGGACGTGCGAAGTTCTTCGCGCGCCTGGTTGGTTGCCTGCACGATATCCGCTTCCGCAGCAGTGACCTGCCGGCCGCGTTCTGCGATCGCATCCTCTTTTGCCTGGTCCACGATCTGCGTGTGGCGTTGGTTGGCCTGGTCCACGATCTCACCCGCCTTGTCGCGGGCTTCGTTGATCTGCTCGTCAACCCTGACCTTGGCGGCTGCCAGTTCTTTATCAGCCAGGTCAGAGGCAGCAAGGCCTTCAGCGATACGCTCTCGGCGCTCGTCCATTGCCTTGAGCAGCGGTGGCCAGATGAACTTCATGCAGAACCACACGAAGATCATCATCGCGATTGACTGCAATATTAAAGTGGCATTGATATTCATGCCTTACCTCGTTCAGATGGTTTGGATTAGCCGCCCATGGCGTTTTGTAACTGACCGACAAATGGATTTGCGAAGGTGAAGAACAACGCAATACCCACACCGATCATGGCGACGGCGTCCAGCAGGCCGATAGCCAGGAAGAATTTACCTTGCAGCATCGGCGCCAATTCTGGCTGCCGTGCTGAACCTTCCAGCAGGCGGCCGCCCAGGATACCCACACCGATACCAACGCCGAGCGCGCCCAGACCAATCAGCAGGGCTACAGCGATTGCGGTCATACCAATTACAAATTCCATCGATTACTCCCGTTCTCAAAAATTGTTTACAAAAAAATTAAACCCAATAAAACCCAAAACCATACTAAAGACTGATCAGTGATGTTCGTGAGCCATGCTCAGGTACACAATGGTCAGCATCATAAAAATAAAGGCCTGCAGCGTTACGATGAGCAAGTGGAACACCGCCCAGCCAAAATGCATCAACTGTCCGCCAAGGAAAGCGAGACCACCAACCAGCAGCATTTCGACCAGCAACAGCCACAGCGTCTTTTTGTTATCCAGCTTGCCTTTGAGGTTCAACCACAGGGTAGCAAAAACAGCCAAGGTCGCCGCTATCCAGAACCAGGCGGGGATATGCTCACCAAACACCGAACTGAGACCCGCTCCGACGATTCCTGAACCCGCCGTGAAAATCATTGCGATCAGGATAAAAATTAATTCGCCGGCATACATATTGCCAAACAGACGCAGGCCCAGCGAAACCGGCTTGGCCAGTAACCCGACTGTTTCCAAAAGCAAGTTGGGAATAAAAAATACGATCTTTCCGGCCATGCTGTTCGAAGCAAACGGCACACCGGTCATTTCAGCAATAAAGCCGCCCACACCTTTGATCTTGATGCTGAAGTACAGAATCATGATGAAAACCGTGATGGCCATGCCCATGGTGGCGTTGACGTCAGTGGTTGGAACCACCTTTTGGTAATGAACGCCAGCCTGTGAAGCCACCCACGGCAGCCAGTCCACCGGGATCAAATCCATAAAGTTCATGAAGAAGACCCATACAAACAGGGTCAATGCCAGGGGCGCGATAAATTTGCTGGTGCCGTGAAAAGACTCGCGTACGCTGGTGTCGACGAATTCGACCATCATTTCAATCGCCGACTGGAAGCGCGTAGGCACGCCGGAATTGGCCTTTTTAGCCACGTTACGGAACAGAAAGAAAAACGTGAAACCCAGAACCAGCGCCCAGAACAAAGTATCCACGTTGAAGGCCCAGAAACCCATCGCCGTGGCCTCCTCGGCCGAGTGGGCAATGCCCCAGCTACCATCTTCATGCTGACCAAAAGTCAGGTTCTGGAGATGATGCTTGATGTAATCACTCGAGGTGATGTTTTCGCTGCTGCCAGCCATCCCGTATCCTGTTTTTACCTTATTCCTGAAAGCTCAGGGCCAACCCGATCCAGTTCGCGATCAGCACACCGATCATTCCCAGGAAAAAAAATCCTCCTGCGAGCGGTTTCACATAAATGAACACCACCGCGCAGAGCACACCAGTCAAAGCGAGCTTGCCAAATTCGGCCAGCATCGCCGTACGCAAAAAAACTGCGCTGTCACCACCAATCTTTCTGACCACCAGGATGGTGAAAAGCAAGCCTGGCAGAAACACCGACAGACTGCCAAACAGTGACGAATATGCCGCCACCGGACCAGCCAGATATGACGATGAAGCCAACACCAGGGCGGTCAGGGACTGGATCCTCAGGCTATTCAATTTACCTTCCAGAACTCCCGGTTTCTCTGACCTCGATCAGCCCGGAAGACAACTACCGGTACAGGCACGGCCAAAGACCGATTATTTTAGCATTTACGAATATGCCGGGGCAATGGGGACAGGCCGAAAAAACTGTAGGAGCGGGCCATGCCCGCGATTTTGACGCAATACCTCTTATAGGCACGGCTTTCATTCGCGGGCATGGCCCGCTCCTACAATTTTTTCAGTCGGAAAGGTTCAGGCGATCGAGGATGCCTTCGAATTCATCGGAATTATTGTAGGCGATGACCAGCTTTCCTTTGCCGGAGGCCTGGTGCTGAATCCTGACACGGGCGCCCAGGGTCTCGCCGAGGCGGTTTTGCAGGCTGAGAATGTCCGGGTCTACGCGACGACTGCCCTTTTTCTTTTTGGACTGCTGCAACCGGCGCGCCAGGTTTTCGGTATCGCGTACGGACAGGCGTTTTCGAACCACTTCCCGCGCCGCCTGCACCTGCAAGTCATCATCGAGGGACAGCAGGGCCCGGGCATGGCCCATCTCGATCAGGCGCATGTCGATCATGTCTTTCACTTCCTGCATCAACTCGAGCAGGCGTAGCAGGTTGGAAACGGCTGCGCGGGAACGCCCAACCGCATCTGCGGCTTCCTGGTGCGTCATTTGAAAATCGTCGATCAGGCGGCGCAGGGCCGTAGCCTCCTCCAGGGGATTGAGATCCTCGCGCTGGATATTTTCGATCAGCGCCATCGCAACTGAATCTTCATCCGACACATCCCTCAGCACGGCCGGAATGTCGTCGATACCGGCAATCTGAGCGGCGCGCCAACGCCGTTCGCCGGCAATCAGCTCGTATTCACCGTCACCAACCGGGCGGACTACCACCGGCTGCACTACGCCCTGCGCCCGGATCGAATCAGCCAGCTCGGCCAGCTTCTCTTCATCGAAAACCGATCGCGGCTGGTAGCGCCCGGGCCGGATTACGTCGAGCGGGAGGTGGTACAGTTCATCACGGGATGTGCTCTGGACCTGCTTCAGTGTTGACTGACTGAGCATCGAGCTCAGATTGCGTCCAAGGACGGGTTTTTTTCTACTAGTCATGTTCTAAGCCATTTTCATGTTCTATGCCGTTTTATGGGCGATGTTACGTTTCTCGTGCCGGCGTAGCATCTCGCCGGCCAGCGCCACGTGGGCGACGGCGCCTTTGGACCGCGCGTCATAGAGCAACACCGGCAGACCGTAACTGGGTGCTTCGGCCACGCGGATATTCCGTGGAACGAGCGTTCGGTAAACCTGGTCACCAAAATTCTCGATGAGCTGATCCGAGACAGCGGTTGCCAGGTTGTTACGGCCATCGTACATGGTGCGCAGCAGGCCTTCGATCTCCAGGCCGGGATTAATGCTGCCGCGGATTTGCTCAACCGTGTTCAAAAGCCCGGTCAAACCTTCCAGTGCGTAATACTCGCACTGTACCGGGATCAACACGCTGTGCGCCGCCGCCAGTGCGTTCAGGGTCAGCATGTTCAGCGACGGCGGGCAGTCGATGAAGATCCACGTATATTTGGCCAACAGGGGCTCCAGTGCCCTTTTCAACGCGAATTCCCGCTTGTCCTGTTGCAACAGCGCGACCTCGGCCGCAGTCAGGTCACCGTTCGCTGGCAGCAAGTCAAATGCCAGGCCCTCCGGTCGTAAAATGGTTTCATCGACAGAGCGCTCTTCCAGTAAAACCTCGCAGGCTGACATGTGCAAACGATGCGGATCGATTCCACAACCGGTGGTTGCGTTTCCCTGTGGGTCGAGATCAACCAGCAACACGGAAAACTTCATGCTGGCGAAGGCTGCGGCCAGGTTAACGCAGGTGGTGGTCTTGCCGACACCACCCTTCTGATTTGCTATAGCGATAATTCGGGCGGGCATTGGCGCGCTTCTGTTCATGCGATGACGGACATAATGACGAGGTGACGGTCCTCTTGCAATCCCGGTACGCCAAGTTTTTCGACCGAGTCGATACGAATCCACGCTGGCAAATCTTCGAGCTCATCTTGTGGAAACCTGCCCTTCATTGCGAGCAGCCGTGACGGTGCGGCCGCCAGGTGCCTGGCAGCGCGGGCGAAAGAAGCAAGGTTGGTGAAAGCCCGGCTGATGATCGCCTGATAGCGGGTTTCCGCAGAATACGATTCCAGCCTTTCCTGCACAGGCAGGATGTTTTCCAGCCCCAGTTCGCGACGGACATGGTTCAGAAAACGGATCTTCTTACCGGAACTGTCCAGCAAGGTAACCTCCAGGCCCGGCCTGGTTATGGCAAGCGGAATCCCGGGAAGCCCGGCACCGGTGCCTGCATCCAGCAACGGGCCGCCCTTGATCCAGGGCGCAACGGACAATGAATCCAGTAAGTGTCGGGTAACCATCTGCATTGGATCCTTTATGGCGGTGAGATTGTAGGCCTGATTCCAGCGCTCCAGTAGCGCCAGGTAAGAAAGCAGTGCTGCTTCCTGTTGGGGATCCGGCGCCGGACCGGCTAATTCGAGCAGGCCGGTGTGGAGCGCTTCCGCCAGGGATTGCGCAGCCATAACAACGATGGCTTTAGTGCAGACCGGCTGAGCGCATTTCTGAAGCAACTTTTTTGGCGATGTCGCGGACGCCATCAGTGTGTTCAACATCCTTGGTGAATGTGACAATCCGCCAGATGGGCTCCTCGGTTTCCATGTCGTAGTAGCTGGATTCGACATAGGCCGTGGTTTTGTAATCGGCCCAGCCCGGACCCTGGCGAATTGTATACACGTTGGTCATACCGGTGAAGTATGGTGTGCCCCAGCCATAGTTCATGCCACTGCCCAGGTATTCCGCCCAGTAGTCGGAGCGCACATAACCTTCCGATTGCCCACCACCGGAGTAAAACATCACGATGATGCCATCTACACCAGCTTGCCTGAGCAGGCCGGTTGCAACTTCAACGTCAATCTCACCACGGATACCGCCGCTCATTCCCGGTAAATTGGTGCTTGGTACCGCGGGCGTCCCCTTTTCAGTAAGGAACTTTGCCATATCGATCTCAACCGCTTTACGCATCAACGCTTCAGGCAGCACGGCGACGACGGCTACCTTGTCCGGTTTGTGTGTTACCGGCTTGTCGGTTTTCCACGTGTCGACCACTTTGGTCTGCGCACAGGCTGCGAGGATCAGTGATGCCGCCAGCGCCAGCAGGGTGAAACGGCCAATCCGGTAAAGGTTACGATGGGTCATGGGGTAATCCACAGAAATTAATCAATCATCTTAACCCATGACCGGTTTGGCCGGAAGCCAGGGATTGATCAGCGTTTCATTCAATTGAAAGATCAAGCTCCTCGGCTCGATGACAGGCGACCCAGTCGCCGTTCTCCATGCGCCGTAACGCGGGTACGTCAGCCTCGCAGCGCTTTACCCGGTAGGGACAACGATTGTGAAAAATGCAACCTTTCGGACGATCGTACGGTGACGGCATGTCACCGGTCAGCCAACTGTCCTGCCTGGCTGCGGCCGCCAGCCTGGGATCGGGGATCGGCACCGATTTCATCAGGGCGTTGGTGTAGGGATGCAGTGGGCGCCGGTACAGTCTCGATTTTTCCGAGACTTCCATGGCCTGGCCCATGTACATCACCATCACCCGGTCACTGATGTGCCGGACCACGGACAGATCGTGCGCAATAAAAATCAACGCCAGGCCCAGTTTTTTCTGCAAATCCTGCAGCAGGTTGATGATCTGTGCCTGGATCGATACATCCAGCGCGCTGACCGGTTCATCGCAGACCAACAATCGGGGGTTGAGCACCAGGGACCGTGCGATACCGATACGCTGGCACTGCCCGCCGGAAAATTCATGGGGATAACGGTTAATCTGGTTAGGCAGCAACCCCACCACTTTCATCATACCGCGAGTCCGCTCTTCCACCTGCAGGCGCGCCATGTTCGGGTAAAACGTCCAGAGCGGCTCTGCAATGATGTCGCCCGCTGTCATCCGCGGGTCAAGCGACGCCACCGGATCCTGGAATACAATCTGCAACTCTTTTCTCTTCTGGCGTAATTCTTCCTCTTCCAAACCGGTCAGTTCTTCACCCCGCCATATGACCCGCCCGCGGTTTGGCGTAATCAGGCCCAGTATCGCCCGCGCCAGCGTGGACTTGCCGGAACCGGATTCGCCGACAATGCCTAGTGTTTCGCCAGCGTACAGCTCGAAACTGATGCCATCTACAGCCCTGAGTTGCCGTTCCTGACGTTGCAGCAGACCGCCAGTGAAACTGGTGAATGTGACGGCCAGATCCTGTACCCTGAGAACCGGCTTGCTCATTGAGCCTCCTCCACATCATTCCCCCGGGCAGCGATTTCTCCACCCTCCATGGGTAGAAAACAGCGGCTGGTGCGGCCGCCTTCAGCCAGCCAGAGCGGGGGCCGTTCACGGCATTGCTCGGTAGCTTCACTACAGCGGTCCCTGAAATGGCAGCCCGAGGGCAGGTCCAGCAGGTTGGGCGGATTGCCGGGGATGGCCTGCAATTCATCATCCGATGCGCGGTCCAGCCGGGGCACCGAGGCCAGCAGACCCCGAGTGTACGGATGCTGAGGGCGATAAAAAATATCATCCACGGATCCGGTTTCCACCGCCTCGCCGGCATACATCACGATGATACGATCCGCGGCCTCGGCAACAACTGCCAAGTCATGGGTGATCAGGATCAGTGACATTCTGGTTTCTTTTCTGATCTCGGCCATCAGTTCGGTAATCTGCGCCTGTACAGTTACATCCAGTGCCGTGCTGGGCTCGTCCGCAATCAACAGTTCCGGCTCACACAACAAGCCGATGGCAATCATCACCCGTTGGCGCATGCCACCGGAGTATTCATGCGGATACTGGCGTATTCGCTCCTCCGGATCCGGGATCCGGACCGCGCGCAGCATTTCAACTGCGTGTGCCCGCGCCTCGTCTTTACGTAATCCCTGGTGATGCCTGACGACTTCAGTCATCTGTTTTTCGATGGTCAGGAACGGGTTCAGCGAAGTCATTGGATCCTGGAAGATCATGGCGATATGGCGGCCCCTGATGCCATTCAACTCCTTTGGCTTCATCCGCAACAGGTCCCTGCCCCGGAATAACGCCTCACCGCTCACGCTGCCGTTCTCCGCCAGCAGGCCCATGAAGGAGAGCACCAGCTGACTCTTACCCGCACCCGACTCACCAACAATAGCGAGCGTTTCACCTTCCTGGATTTCGAAATCCATGCCGTTGACCGCCTTCACCACGCCTTCGCGCGTGTCAAAACGAACATCGAGATTGGAGACCTTGAGCAAAGCCGTCACAAGCGGTCCTTGGGATCAAGCGCATCGCGCATGCCGTCACCGATGTAATTGAAGCAATACAAGGTAACCGTCAGGAAAGCGGCCGGGAACACGAGGGTCCAGGGAGCCGACTCCATGTCCTGTGCGCCGTCATTCACCAGCGCGCCCCATGAACTCATGGGTTCCTGCACACCCAGGCCGAGGAAACTGAGGAACGATTCAACCAGGATTACCTGCGGTATCGTCAACGTCACGTAGACCATCACTACTCCGAGCAGGTTGGGGATGATGTGACGCCGGATAATGGCCTGGTGGTCTACTCCGCAGGCCCTGGCGGCTTCTACGAATTCGGTGTTTTTGAGGCTCAGGGTCTGACCGCGCACGATCCTGGCCATGTCCAGCCAGTTCACCGCTCCAATGGCGATAAATATCAGCACGATATGGCGCCCGAAAACCACCATCAGCAGGATTACGAAGAACATGAAAGGCAAGGCGTAGATGATGTCCACAATCCGCATCATGACGCGGTCAGTCATCCCCCCGTAATAACCTGCTACGGCCCCGTAGGTTACGCCAATGGCGAGACTCACCAGGGTGGCGACCAGGCCGACCAGCAAAGATATTCTGCCCCCCTCAAGGGTCCGTACGAGTATGTCGCGGCCCACCGCATCAGTCCCAAACCAGTGCCCTGTCTCCAGGCTGGGCGGGGAAGAGGTATTGTCCCAATCGGTGAAGTCCCCTTCCCAGGGCAACATCATTGGCCCGAACACGACCAGCAACACCATGATGGTCATGATCACGCCGCTGACCACCGCCGCACGATTTTTCAACAGGCGGTGCCAGGCATCAACCCACAGCGAACGCCCACGGATATCCTGTTCGACGAATGCCGCTGCGAAGGGGTCATCTACCGACAGTTCGGCGGACTTGCTTTCAACTTTGCTGTTCATTGCGCCTCGTCATAACGGATCCTGGGGTTCAACCAGGCATATAGAAGATCGACAATGAAGTTCAGAACCACTATGACCACGCCGTAGAAAATCACCACGCCCATCACCAGGGTATAGTCACGGTTCAGCGCCCCCTGCACGAAATAACTACCCAGGCCGGGAATGGAATAAATACGTTCAATGACCACTGAGCCGGTAATCAAGGCTGCGATCGCCGGACCCATAAAGGAAATCACCGGCAAAATAGCGGGTTTCAGCGCATGTCTTCGAATGACCAGCCATTCGGGTAACCCCTTGGCGCGTGCCGTGCGGATGTAGTTGCTGTGCAGCACTTCGATCATGCTGCCACGGGTCAGGCGGGCAATGTATGCAATCACCGGCAGCGCCAGTGTGATTACCGGTAAAACCATCCGCTGCCATGACCAGTCCCAACCACCGGCCGGCAACCAGCCCGCATAAACTGCAACGACCAGGATCAACAACGGCGCCACCACGAAATTGGGGATGGATATGCCAAGCATCGCTACCCCCATCACGGAGTAGTCAACGGCAGAATTTTGTCTTAATGCCGCGATGGTTCCGATCGAGACACCGAGAATAAATGCCAACAACATCGCCAGGCCACCGATCGTGGCGGAGACCGGGAAACCGCGGGCGATCAATTCGTTGACGGTCCAGTCCTTGTACTGGAAGGATGGACCAAAATCTCCTGATATGATCTGGCCCAGGTAACGAAAATACTGCTGTAACAGCGGTTCATCCAGGTGGTAAGTAGCATCCAGGTTGGCGCGAATTTCCGGCGGCAGCACTTTTTCACCGTCGAAAGGCCCACCAGGCGCCATCCGGATCAGGAAAAAGGCAATCGTAATCAGGACCAGCAGTGTAGGTATCAGGCCCAGCAGGCGCAGGGCGGCGTGGCGCAGAACTCCTTCCTGCCTCACTATTGCTCTCCTACCACCTGTGCATCGTGCGATTTCAGCTTGAACATGTTGCGGGTCGGGTGATGGTCCATCACGTTATTGTGCCAGCCCCTGAGGTGCGGATTGACCAGGCGCTTGGTCACGTAAGTAAAGATGGGAATGATGACATGGTCGGACATC